>TARA_B110000438_G_scaffold85475_2_pt1 | contig 11126 bp, 8 predicted proteins | sample TARA_B110000438 | Tara Oceans TARA_B110000438 (sample SAMEA4398413) | marine metagenome | biome: Polar Biome; feature: [MES] marine water layer (ENVO:01000295) within the mesopelagic zone...; material: water (ENVO:00002006), including particulate matter (ENVO:01000060) such as......
CGATCTACGAGATCTGGGCAAAGAAATATTTAAGTCAATCTCCGACCGAGGGGAAGTACTCAGTTCAGCAACTCCTAAACTCGCCCGCCTCCGCGCAAACGTCAGCAAGACCTTCCAACGAGTAATGCGAGCAATGGAACGCCTAGCCCAAAGCTCGTCAATCAGAGCGTCGCTACAGTCAGGTGCCATCGCCACGAGAGGCGAACGACTCGTTCTGGAAGTTCGAGCCGATGCCCGCGAATCTGTACCCGGCATCGTCCACGACGTATCCGGCAGTGGCGCAACACTATTTGTCGAACCATTCAAAGCAGTCGAACTCTGTAACGACTGGCGAGAAACAGCCGCAGAAGCCCAGCGAGAAGAAGAACGCATACTTCGTAGACTCTCACGGCTAATCGGCGACCAAGAAGACACAGCGATTATTGCCGTTGAAGCCGCAGCTGAACTCGATTTCATCACGGCACGAGCCAGGCTCGCCGCCGCCATGAAGGCACGCCGCATCGTAACCATGCCCGCAGGATCCGACAACGTCGCCAATCTCATTGGCGCTCGTCACCCCCTGTTGGGTAGCGACGCTGTTCCCATCACAATCAACATCGGACCCGGCTTCCGTGGTCTCGTAATAACCGGACCCAACACAGGCGGTAAAACTGTTGCAATCAAAACGATCGGACTATTCGCACTAATGCACCAGTCGGGAATGCAAGTGCCAGTGAGCGATGGAGAAATGGCCATCTTTGATGCAGTCTACGCCGATATCGGAGACTCACAGTCGATCGAACGATCTGTATCCACGTTCTCGTCTCATATGGGGCGAGTCATAGAAATACTATTAGAAGCAACGCCAAACTCGCTGATACTGCTTGATGAACTCGGCACCGGAACTGATCCCGAAGAAGGCTCAGCGTTAGCAAGAGCAGTTCTGGCTCATGCTGCCGAAAACGACATGCCGATTGCGATCACATCGCACTACCGAACAGTCGCCGAATTTGCAGCCGAATCAGAAGATTTCGCAAACGCATCCGTGGAGTTAAATCCCGATACTATGCTCCCGACCTACCAGGTACTTATGGGTATTCCAGGTCGAAGCTACGCCATTCATGTCGCTCGTCACCTCGGCATGCCCAGCCATGTGCTCGACCACGCCCAATCGATGATGGATCCGTCTCGAGCTGAAGCAGAAACCATCCTTCAGCAGCTTCAACGAGAGCGTGACGAAGCTAGCCGAATGCTCGCCAAAGCCGAACAAGCCAAGATAGAAGCGGAAACGACTCGGAAAGATCTTCAGTACAAGCTAAAAAATGTAACTCGTGCGCAAGAGGACATGATCGAGAAATCGCGTATGGAGCTAAAGCGTGAAACCGAAAAAATCCAGCAATCACTCCGCAAAATCGTAACCAAAACCAAGAACGATAACGATCTCGAAGTGGCGAAGCGAGCCATCGGCAGAGTCCGCAGTCAATTTTCCGATCCTACATGGCTTCCTGTTTCTCCTACTGAGAAAGTCGATAAATCTGGTGATGTTGATGAGAATCTACCTCTACAACCGGGCGACGAAGTTGAAATTAAAGGCTTAAATGTTCAGGCATCCGTGATCGAAGTTAGCTCAGGTGGAACCATCGAACTGATGATGGGTAACTCTCGAATTGAACTAAATGAACGGCAGCTACGATTAATAAAAGCCGCCGATACAGTGGATGAGAAGAAATCGCCCAACGAACTTCCCAATATCACGATCAACACGATTACAGCAGGTGAAGCGACCAACACATCTGGCGAATTGGATGTACGCGGTTCACGGGTGCACGAAGCAGACGACATCGTGAGGCAGTTCATAGACGATTCTTCGATCCAAGGGCTAACAAGTGTGAGGATCATCCACGGAGATGGAACCGGTGCTCTCCGAGAAGCCATTCGTACCCTGCTCTCAAAGCACTCACTCGTATCATCGTTCAGCGCAGCCCCGAGAAATCGCGGCGGCAACGGCGCAACGATAGTCGACCTCAGCTAATTTTCAACCTCTCGCTTAATTCTGAATCTTTATGACACACTCCCCACAAAGTAATACATCTGGCAGAAAGAGAATCTATGACGACTAATAAATCTCTCGTACGTTTGATTTTAGCCGCAGGATTTTCGGCTATTTTAATTTTGGTTGTGGGTCTATCTTGCAAATCTAATGAACCTGAAATTGTGGCTGACCTATTGGATTCCTCCGAGTCAGAAGGATCTGTTCAGGTACTTGAGCCAAATGGCTCGTTTACCGTGGATGATGTCGTTGCGGCCGGATGGAAAAAATCTAAAGAACTTTCAGCTGAAACACTTCCTGATGCAATGAGCGTCTGGTACGGCTTCTACAACCAACGGGACGTTGAAGTTCGCATTTATGAATCTCACGAAACCGCTAAAAATTCAGGAGCAGGGCCGGCTGACGAGAGCACGGGCCGGGGGAAGCCTGATAGGACGGGCGAAGGAGCGGGATTCGTTTCTACTCGCATGAGTTATTCGACTTATGCAATTGTCGGGAATCTCATTTTGATGTGCGAGCTTGATATCGAATATTGCCAAGGATTGCTCGATAACATCAAATAGCAGTCCCTCGGTGCCATATCTCATGGCACACTCAGCGTCCTCAGACGATTAACACTAGATTACGACCACGAACAGCAATACCATCGCTAAACGATAAATCAAAACATACTCATATCAGCGCTAATTACAGTTCCAAGAATCACTGGACAAGTAATATTCCGTCTGATTCAACCGTTGACGCCGACCTCACACGGTCAGATAAAGCTTACGACGGTAGCGAGTTAGCGACACCTTCAAGTGTCTGTGCGATGTCTGCATCGCTGTGCACAGTCGAAACGAACCAAGCCTCGAACTGCGACGGTGGCAGATACACGCCGTTATCTATCATTCCGCGGAAGAACGCCCCAAACGCGTCTCTATCAGTCGCAGAGGCACTAGCCATGTCAGTCACCTCGTTACCGGTGAAGAACACGGTCATAAGCCCGCACGCACGATTCACGACCGCAGGAATACCGGCTTTGCTGAAAACACCCAGAACACCGTCCGCCAATAGATCGGTCTTCGCCTGAAGACCCTCGTACACGCCAGGCTTCGATAGTTCATCCAAAGTGGCAATACCTGCTGCCATCGCCACCGGGTTACCGGAAAGAGTTCCAGCCTGGTACATAGGTCCAAGCGGTGACACTTCGCTCATGATCTCTGCACTGGCACCATAAGCACCAACCGGGAATCCACCACCAACGACTTTGCCGAGGCAAGTGATGTCAGGAGTAACGCCATAAACAGACTGAGCTCCACCAAGTGCAACTCGGAATCCTGTAATTACTTCATCAAAGATAAGCAATGAACCGTGTTCCGTCGTCAGATCACGCAACCCCTCAAGGAACTCCGGTACCGGAGGGACAACACCCATGTTGCCACTAATAGGCTCAACAATCACAGCCGCTACTTCACCCTTATTCGCCTCAAGAAGAACCCGAACCGACTCGACATCATTGAAATCAGCAACCAAAGTCGCAGCAGCATAGTCGGGATGAACACCAGTCGAAGACGCTATTCCCTGATTCGCCAAGCCTGATCCCGCCTCGACCAGCAATGAATCCTCATGACCGTGATAGCCACCGTTGAACTTCAATATCTTGTTGCGACCGGTCTTTGAACGAGCTAAACGCAGAGCCGACATCGTTGCTTCAGTACCCGAACTAACGAATCTAACGATCTCAATAGAAGGAATAGCATCAACGACCCGCCGCGCCATTTCCACTTCCAACTCAGTAGGAGCACCGAACGAAGTGCCAGATTTCGCAGTCTCGATCGCCGCGTCAATCACTATTGGATTAGCGTGCCCAAGAATCATCGGACCCCAAGAGCACACGTAGTCGATCAATTCGTTATCGTCGACGTCCCAGACGCGCGACCCGAATGCCTTCTTGAAAAAGATAGGGTCACCACCGACCGATCCCCACGCACGAGCCGGACTATTAACTCCACCAGGAATTAGTGCTTTAGCATCGCTAAACAGCTGTGCTGACTTTGCGCGAGACAATATAGCCCTCCGAATTACAAATCGCTCATACTAAAAAATACAACCTGCCTATTTTGGCGCGGAAAGGGACGCTGTGAACATCGTCAATTAGTCATATTTGAACCAATATTGTAATTCTGCCGAAATTACTCGAGTTCGTCTTTATCCCAATCAGCGAGTGCAAATACCTTCTGAACGGCCTCGGATGCACTTTCTTCTTCACTTCTTAAGAAGCTAATCGGGTCGGCAAGAATCCGTCGTACGAGCGAACGAGTCATTTTCTCGACAGATGCCGCCTGTTTATCAGTGAGACCATCTAGGCGAGCGAGCGTTTGCTGAACTTCCTCACGCCTCATCTGCTCAACACGAGCACCAAGTGTTCGAATAACTGGCTCGCTCTCGATCCCAGTCAATCGTTCCTTGAAACGACGAACACCATCGTCAATCAGACCCTGGGCCTCTGCAGCAGCCTCTTCACGAAGCTCCCAGCTCTCAGCCGATCGCGCCTGGAGTTCGGTAAGGCTAATCAAATTCACGTTTGCGACATCACCAGATGTCGACTCAACGTCACGCGGCATACCCAGATCGAGAATGCTGAAATTGCGATCAGGGCGAGTCGACATCACATCGGCAACAACAGCAGTGGTAATTACTGAATCAGTCGCAGCAGTGCAGGTAATCAACACATCAGCTTCGATCATCGCTCGTGAAATATCTTCAAATGCAACCTGCGGAGCACCCAGCTCATCAGCCAAAATCCTGCCACGGTTCATAGAACGGCTAGAAACAACAATATCGTAAGCACCGTAACGGGTCAGCGCACGTGCAGTGAGCTTGCCCATCTCGCCAGCACCTAGCAATAGGACTCGAAGTCCCTTCAGGTCGCCGAGCGTGTTCTGAAGCTCCTGAACTCCGAGAGAAGAGACCGAAGTTCGATTGCGACCAAGATCGGTTTCTTTGCGAATCTTCCGGCTAGTTCGCAGAGCTGCGTGGAAAAGCCTTGAAAGAATTGGGGCAACAGTGCCGGCCTCACCGGCTGCCCGCATCGCTCGGGTCACTTGACCAATAATCTGAGATTCACCGAGAGCTACTGACTGAAGGCCAGCCGTAACACCAAACAAATGCTCAGCTACTTCGTCACCAGTCTTTGTATAAATATAATCACTGATACTGGTAACACCAGAATGTTCAGGTACAGCGTCGATGTACTCGCGTAGTTGGCGAACACCAACTTCAACATCTTCGGCAACCGAGTAGATCTCGGTACGGTTGCAAGTAGAGAGAATTACCCCTCCTCCAGCATGTGTTGCCAGTCGCTCAAGGTGTTCCCCAAGCGCGTGAGTTGGAACCGCTACGCATTCCAGTATTTCTACTGGTGCACGGTCAATATTTAGCCCTGCGAGTATGAAATTCAAATTATCAAACCTGTCGATTTGTGCCTTAGCTGGCAAATTCAATAATGAAAATCCCATCCCTGACATAAACCGTAGGTCAGTTCTTTCGTTCGTTAGACTGTAAAACTTATCACCCTTACTTGGAAGTTCCGCCCAGTAATGTGATGAGTTCATGAAGCTTGGTGATAGCATCAGCGAACAAGTTAAAGGTATCAATCAATCGAAAGATTTACACCCCATATTATGGCTATTCCATCAATCATACCGCCGACAGACCGCGGCTACACAATACCGGAAATTTTTGTCACCACCGATTGGCTCGCAGAACATATTGATGACCCAAACGTGCGACTCGTCGATACCGATGTACCCGAAGACTACGAACAAGGGCATATTCCGAATTCGGTTAACCCTGTCGACCACTACTACAAAACTTCTCCTGAAGAACGCATTCATATCCAAAACCCCAAGCAGTTCGAACAAACAATGGACGAACTCGGTATAGGCGATGCCACAACTGTAGTCGGATACAACCGCAAAGGCGGCGTCTATTCGTTCCGGCTCATGTGGGCACTCCACTACTACGGACACACAAACGTAAAAATCCTCGACGGCGGGCTTGAAAAATGGACCGCTGAAGACCGAGAAACTACGAAAGCACCATTCACCGCAGCAGGAACTGCAGGATCGTTTACAGCGGAGGCCAATCCTGAGATTTTCGCGTCGCGAGAGCGTGTACTCGACTCAATAGATGACAGTTCAACGATCATCCTCGATGTGCGTTCGGATGATGAATGGACTGGCGCAAACAAACGCGGAGGACCACGAGGAGGTCACGTACCAGGAGCAGTTCATTTGGAATGGACGAACTTCATGACTGAAGGCGATATCCCCGTTTTGAAGACAGCAGAAGAAATTCGCAAACTACTCTCGAAAGTCGGAATTACGCCAGATAAAAACGTCATCACATACTGACAGGGAGGCATCCGTGCGGCGCACGGATTCTGGACTCTCAAACTAGCCGGTTTCGACAAAGTTCGTGATTACGACGGCTCATGGCGAGAATGGGCAGAAGTGCCATCTTGCCCAATAGAAGCGCTTACATAGTCGATGATTAACATTCAGGTTCGTATCCCACCACTCTTAAATCGCAAAGTCGTGTAAGCCCTAAATCCGAAATCATAATGGCCGCCGTACATAAGTATGACGGTCAGCCATATCGACACAACTCCCGTCGCGCCCGACTTTCAACCAAAGTGGCTCATCGCTCTCTCTAACTCGGAATGAAGAACTACAAAACGCTCCTAATATGGCCGGCACTCGTTGCATTCATCTCTATCGTGGTAGTCGCTTGCGGCGGGGGTCTCGACCCAGCCGACGCGCCAACCTTAGTGCCATTCCCGCTACCAACATACCCTGACGGCGTTTTGGAAGTTCACGGTGATAATGGATGGCTCAATTCTGAACCGTTCAAAATTGCCGATCAAACTGCCGATAACAAAGTCGTCCTCGTCGATTTCTGGACCTACACCTGCGTCAACTGCCTACGAACACTGCCATTTCTTAAGGAATGGCATACAAAGTACTCCGAGAATGGCTTGGTTATTCTCGGAGTACACACGCCAGAGTTCGAGTTCGAAGAGCGGAGTGAAAATGTCGAATCAGCGATCGCTCGTGAAGGAATCGAGTGGGCTGTTGTCCTCGACAACGAGTTCGAAACCTGGAGGTCTTTCGACAACCAATACTGGCCGGCAAAATATCTGATCGGTATCGATGGACAGCTCACCTACCAACATTTCGGTGAAGGTTCTTACGTCGAAACCGAAAACGCCATTCGTGAAGCATTAACTGAAGCAGGCTGGGACGTTTCGAGCATTCCGATAGGCAGCATCAACTCTTCGGACCGCGACCCAGTTGCCGATCGAGTCACACGTGAGCTTTACTGCGGCTATGAACGCAATTACACACAGTCAGGGCTTTACGCAGGTCAAGAGCAGTACTACATCGAACCAGATTCCACACGTGAATACATCGACGATAAAAACTACACTCCTCAACAGTGGTATCTGCAAGGATTATGGACCAACGGACCTGAATCCATCACTCACGCCCGTTCTACCAACAACCTAGAAGACCACATAGCATTTAAATTCGTTGGTAGAAGCGCCAACGTAGTAGTCACTACATCAGGAACAGATCCGTACGACGTCTACATAGAAATCGACGGACGCCCGCTCAAATCTGATGAGGCTGGAATGGATGTAATTTTCGACAAAGACGGTCGTTCTTATTTCACAGTCATAGAACCGCGCTTATACGCATTTCTCGAAACACCCGTATTCGGTGAACACATCGTCAAACTCTCATCCGATTCCGATAACTTCGCAATTTTCGCGTTCACCTTCGGTGTTAATGAAGGTGGGATTTAGTGGAATCACCGAAAATCTCTCCTTTTCGGTCGCTTGTTGTAGCGTTAACTGGAGTGGCAGTATTCCTTTTAGTAGGTTGTGGATCGTCAAAGAATTACGAAGTCGACCCTAATGGCTTTATGCAAACGCCGGTTCAAGAATCAGGGTTGCCAAATCAACTATCGATTTTCGCTGAACCAGAACCAAGCTGGATAGTCATCTCCGAAGAAATCGATCTCGAACTCGCTACTCCCGATCTAGGATTAGGAGTCCAGCGATTCGGCATCGTACTCAGCGATGATTTCGGTCTCATCAAGTTCCCGATCGTAAAGCTGACAGCAAATCACTTCCCGAACGGTTATGACGCTGAATCCAACGCCGAAATCGAAACCTCCGCATTGGCTAGATTCTTCCTGTTCCCGTTCGGAACGCGCGGAATTTACTCGACCAATCTCGAATTCGACCGCTCTGGTCTTTGGTCAGTATCCGCAGATATACCTCGCCCCGACGGATCAAGCGCACACGTCGAAGTTCGATTCCCAGTCGCTGAAAAAGCGAATTCGGTAACAGTCGGGCAAGCTGCACCGGCAAGTAAAAGTCGAACAATCGCAAGCACTGGCGATATTGCAACTCTCACGACCGGTAGTCATCGAGATCCTTATCTCTATCAGCACTCAATAGCAGAAGCGCTCGAACGCGAGCGCCCACTATTGATCGTATTTGCCAGTCCGGCGTTTTGTACAAACGCTGTGTGCGGGCCACAAGTCGAAATAGCTAGCGAACTACAATATGTCTACGGAGAACAAATCGATTTCGTACACGTAGATCTCTACGAGAACCCTCACGAAATACAAGGCGACCTCAACAAAGGTCGATTTTCACCAGTTCTCGATGAATGGGGACTTTCTTCTCAGGAATGGACGTTCATCGTCGGGGCAGACGGTATCGTCACTCACAGATTCGAAAACTTCGCACCAAAACCAGAACTCATCAACGCTCTAGATCAAACTTTAGCGAATAGCTAACGAATGCTCCAGAAGTAGATAAAACGTCCCAGAGTCAACTCTCGAAGCCTACAATCCGTTCATCTGAAACATCTGAACGGACTGGATCCTAAATTGACTGACTGGCTCGCACTCGCCAATTCGCAAAATACCGAGCTATTTGATCTCATAGAACAACTCGTAATGATCGAAACTCCAACAAGCGATAAACTCGCCAATGACCGTATTTCGACCTTTACCGCCGATCTCCTGAAATCAATCGGCGGGGACATAACAGTTCATACTCAGAAAAAATTTGGCGATCACATAACCGCCGACTGGGTAGCTGATTCGGACGACGCAGCTACCCAGCATGCCCTCATCGTCGGTCATCTCGACACCGTATGGCCGTTCGGAACACTCGATCGAATGGGTTATAGAGAAAAAGACGGTCGACTTTACGGACCCGGCGTACTCGACATGAAGGCCGGAATAGCTACAACAATCATCGGACTCCGCACTCTTAGGGAACAAGGTCTATGGCCGAATCGCCCAATAAAAGTCCTATTCAACACCGATGAAGAAGTTGGAAGTCCGTCTTCACGATCGCTTGTGGAAGAATCAGCCAAAGGAGCCGAGTACGCGCTAGTCATGGAACCGGGTCAAGCCGGAGCGGGAGCTTTGAAAACTCAACGAAAGGGGCTTGGCGAGTTCCGACTCTTAGTCGAAGGTAAAGCTAGTCACGCTGGGGCATTTCCAGAGCGCGGGGCTTCATCAATCCACGAACTCGCCCACAGGATCATTGAACTCCAAGCGATGAACGACTGGCCGAACGGAATTACGATCAACACCGGCATCATTTCAGGTGGATCTGCCCGCAATACGATTCCCGCAAAATCCGAAGCAGTAATCGATGTTCGAGTCCGAACCAACGAACAGGCTACGGAGATCGAGTCTAAAATCCGAGCGCTGACACCGACTATCGAGGGGACAACTCTCACAATAACCGGTAGTTTCCACCGCCCGCCGATGGAACGCACGCCCGAACTTGCTGAACTCGCAGCTAAGCTCATCGGGTGGTCCAACGATTTCGGATTCGAGCTCACAGAAGAATCGACCGGTGGCGGAAGCGACGCCAATCTCACCGCTGCTATGGGCGTACCGTCTGCCGACGGTATGGGCTCTAAAGGCCTTAATCCTCACGCTGAAGACGAAAACATACAAATCGGAGAACAAGTCAATCGTCTTGCATTGTTTATGAAAGCGATAAACTCGCTGTAATAGAGCAACGATGACTCAACAGCCAGATTCGACTACACGGACTCAAGATGACATCCGGCGACTTGCCGTAGGTCGTGGAGTCGCGCTAAATCTCAATCGAATCCTCGCTCCGTTGAACGGCTATCGACGATCAGAACAAATCTTGCCGTTCTCATCAATGCTCGCCGATTGGTTCGATGGTGAAACCACCTTATTTCATACACTCCCACCGACTCACCCAGCTCGTGGTGCGCGTCCGGGACAAGTTCATTACCCCGATGCACCGCACGACCGAGGAGCATCACTAGCAGCTGCCTATCTGGAAGAAGTCGTCAGCCGGCTCGGGCCCCACGGCGTGAAATCCCGATGGGGCATAGCAACTGGCGATCCATCTCGGATGATCTCATCACGCTCAGCAACAAGCTCATTTGGAATGGTGGCAATTGCAGCCACCGCTCGGTCGCGACCACATCGAATCTTTTCACCCGGTTTGCTCGATAATCTGTGGCGAACAACATCGGTGCCGCTGCTTATTGTCAATCCGCACCACGCCACGCTAAATGGCACACCACCTCATCCACCGAAAACTATCATCGTACCGTGCCGCCTAAATGCGGCTGACTCAGCGTTGCCGTTCGCAAGCGCAATCGCTGGAGCAAGTAAGTCGACTGTCGTCGTACTTACGAAATCTGCGGCTTCCGTAGAACTGGAAGGCGAATTGATAAACAAGTTCACCAACGACGATGTTCGAATTGAAATTGAACATGTTTCCGGCAACCTCGTGCAACAGGTACTCGGAGTCCAGTCGGAGAATAATGGATCTTGGATTGTTTCTAGTTCTAGAATGCGATCAGGGATAATCAGCTCCGTACTAGGAAGCTTTGCCGACTCGATTGCCCGTGATGCCCTTGGTCCAGTAGTTATAGTGCCCGATGCAAAGGTCATGCGGCAGCGAGAACGCGCCGCTCACGAACTGACTCGTAATCTTCCATCTTCGCTATAACGAATTGACCCTGAGCAACTT
>TARA_B110000438_G_scaffold102449_1_pt1 | contig 11120 bp, 10 predicted proteins | sample TARA_B110000438 | Tara Oceans TARA_B110000438 (sample SAMEA4398413) | marine metagenome | biome: Polar Biome; feature: [MES] marine water layer (ENVO:01000295) within the mesopelagic zone...; material: water (ENVO:00002006), including particulate matter (ENVO:01000060) such...
TATGACCAATCGACATACCTGTACAAGCCACTACGGCCCATGAATGCCACGGTGCATCTTTAGGCGCTGCAGGAGTTGACAATCTCACTACAGGAACTAATTGACTCACATCGCCCACATCTGTAGAACCACCCTGCGCAGGCATCGTTTCTTTTAAAGGATGAATTGCTCCATCCATTCCAACTTCTGGCTTACCAGTAGCTCTTTGAATTTCCTTAGCATATGCCATTTCTTTTTTGGTGTATTTAATTGGGCCAAGCATTTCAAAATTAGCTTGAATAGCAGCTGCTCCACGACGATTGGGCAAAATTTCATATATACCTGAGATTAGTTGAATTTCATGTTCGACCTCAGCCATCAGAGCTCCAGCTGCGGCCATTTTTTTAACTCGCTCGTAAACAACATTTAAACTCACTCTATCATTTTCTCTTACTCTAACCCATATCTGAGCTTTATCAGGGACCACATTAACAACATCGCCAGCTTTTTCAATTTGATAGTGTATACGAGCGGTTGGTTTAATATGCTCCCTGTAGTAATTGATCCCAGTCGTAAATAGCTCCATTCCATCTACAGCGCTAAAGCCATTATATGGATCGGCAGAAGCATGAGCTGTTTTTCCAGAAAACTTAACTCTAAAGTCAATAAGTGCCTTACTACTCTGTGTTGCTGCTTCCAAATCATCACCGGGATGCCAATCTACACAAACATCAAGGTCATTAAATAAGCCAGCTCTTGCAAACCATACTTTTCCAAAAATTGTTTCTTCAGCAGGCGTACCATAGAAAACAACCGTGCCTTTTATTTTACCTTTTTCAATTAATTCTTTTACAGCAATAGCTGCACCTAAACTACCTGTGCCAAAAAGGTTATGACCGCATCCATGGCCTGGTTTGCCTTCGATTAATGCTTCCTTCTTAGATTGCGCTTTCTGAGAAATACCTGCATTAGCGTCAAATTCACCAAGTATACCTATTCTAGGACGGCCAGAGCCATAGGTAGCTATAAAGGCAGTAGGCATACCTGCAACCCCGCGCTCAAGACTAAAACCATTCTTCTCTGCATAGTCTGACAATATTTTTGATGATTTATATTCTTCAAGAGCCAATTCAGCATTGTGCCAAATCGCATCACTGATCTTTATAAGCTCTTTCTCATGTTTTTTGACTGAAGCATCAATAGCTTTTTTATTACTTGACCAATCATCATTAGCAATTAATACCATAGAACTCATTATAATTGATAAAAATAACTTTATCATTTTATCCTCCTATTAACATTTAACTTTAATTTCCTTGGCAAAGGTTCATCTAACATAGCTGTATGATAAATAAAAGAGGCAACAATGACCGCATTCTTTTTGATATCTTCAATAGGTATTGTATCATAAAAATCTAAGTTAGTATGCCCGCCAGTTCCCCCAACACGATCTTGCAAAAACTGAAAGGCAGGTAACCCCGCTCTGTCAAATGGAATATGATCAGTGCTACCAACACTTTGAGACCCAATCGTGGTCATGCCTAGATCATCAAATGGCTTCATCCAAGATGTGAAAGCTTTTCTTACATGTTCATTATCTTGAAGATAGATACCTCTATACTGACCAGGACCATAATCTTGGTTAAAATAAGCTGAAAAGTTTTCATAACCATCTTTTTGACCAACCTCTGGATCATTAGGGTTACCAAAATGTTTATTAACATATTCTCTAGAACCATGCAACCCTTGTTCTTCACCAGACCAAAGGGCAATTCTAATTGTTCTTCTTGGTTGAATATTTACTGCTTTAAGAATACGCATTGCTTCTAACATGACTGCAACACCTGAAGTATTATCGGATGCATTTGGACTTGCATGCCAAGTATCAAAATGAGCACCTAACATTACAATTTCATCTTTTTTATCACTCCCAACTATTTCACCTAAAACATTTCGTGCTTTTCTACGATTTTTTCCGATCTTAGTTTTAATTTCAACTTCTATTTTAACTTGAATATCTCTATCAACTATTCTAATCATCCTATTATAATGTTCTGGAGTTATCGCTACAATCGGTAGATGCTCAACAGTCCCTTTTCTATCCCACTTATCTTTTTTGGCTCCAGGACGAGCAAAGCCTCTAACAGCAGCAATCCACCCACTTTTAGATTCTAGAATAACTGAGACTCCTTCATTTTTAAAGAAAGTATTTCTTTCTTCTGAAGAAACTAAATCAGGATTTACAGGTGGTCTGGGCCCTCTTGGTGCTTTTGGAAAAGGTTTCTCTGATATTTCTTTCAGCTGCTCATCAGTATAGCGAGGTGTACCATTGCGATATCGTTCTTGATCTATCTTAGGAGGAGGTGTAGCTAAAATAGCTTTACCGCGTAGTTTACCTCTATATTTTTCTAAATCAGCTTTGGTTTTAATTTGAGTACGAACAACGGTCAATTTTTGACGACCATTGATTCCTGGTGTGTGAGCAATTGGGTAACCAACCATTGTTTGATAATCAGGCTCAATCATATGAATAGAAAAATATTGGTTATCCCAACTATAGCCATAATCCATAAACGGTTCGATCTCAATATTAGTTAGGCCTATTCGTTTCATTTCTTTGACTGCCCAATCTTGAGCACGCCTCATATCTTCAGAATTTGTAAGTCTTGCCCCCAAAACATCAGTCATATATGATAACGTGTTTGATATTTCTGAGCGCTGAAATCCTTCTTCTCTTATTTTAGCCACTGTCTCCCAGTCTACATCATATTTTTCCTGACCGATTAAAAACGCAGATAAACATATTAATATTTTTTTCACAATCTTAATCCTCTACCATTTCTTGGCGGATTAATTCTACTGGAATATTTCCTGCATTATTAAATGCATTTAAAAAGTCCTTAAGAGCAAATGTCTTATTTTCTGTTTCTAATTTTTCAGCATATTCTGCCATAAGATTTTCAATTAAGTATTTACCTGTTATATAACATGTCCCATAGCCTGGCTGTCTAAGATATAGATGTTGCTCAAATTGAAGTAAATGTGGTTCACGTTCCATCCAACCTCTAGGAGTCCACTTAACATGAACTTGACCGGCTTCTGCCATTGTCATCATATTTGCGTGCGCATACAATGACCCAAGCCCTCTGGCTGCTCTTTGTGCTAACATTATCCAAACTATTTCTCTCGACCTTGGACTATCTTCATAAAGTCCGGCATGCATAAACATTTCTTCTACTGCAGTAGCAATTCCTTCATTTTTTGAATCATACATATTATAAAGTGGAGGTCCACGGCGTATTAGATTTTCATGTGGATTATCACGTTCCTCAGCTAAGTCAAACCAGTGATAAAAATGAGAATAAAGTGGCAAAGGATCATAATGAAGACCGATTGAGAAAAAATTTCTATCATCTTTAGGAACATATTTTCCCATATGTTCTCTTAAAGCAGGCTCCATGTTATCTTTGATATACATGATGTCATTATCGGATAAAAATCTCATCATTTTCTTTACCGCATTATCCGTTAATTCAGCAAATTCTTCAGGTGTATCAGCAGATTTCATTAGTGGTAATTTTTTATTTCTCTCTTCTTCTAGTTTTAATGATGACCATGCTCTATCAAGTTCTCTCTGAAGTAATTGCACTTCTTCTTCCCATGTTAAAGGCACTCGATGCACGTTTTTTTGATACCAAGAATAGTTTTCTTTTCCTATTCCAGATGGTCCACTTTTTTTAGGTGCTTCTGACTCCAACCAATTAATAAATTTATTATTAGCCACTTTCGCATTTTCTAAAGCTTCGAAAATATTTTTATCCTTCTTTTGATCTTGATATTTATTTAGAGTTATTTCAATAGTCTCAAGATCTTTTGTTTGATCACGTAAATTATTAATACCTGCAACCCAAAGGTCTCTTGCATTACCTGTAAGGTTTTGTTTTGCCTGTTCTAAAAATGCAGGAATAAGTGCTAATTCACGATAAAATTTTTGATTACTGTTTTCTTTTAAAGGGAAAGTGTATTGCCAATATTCTAATAAAGCATGATTTACAGGGCCTTCATGCGCTGGTACATCACTTTGAGCCATCCAAATAGTTTGATAAAAAGCAGGATCACGTACCCATGATTTAAGTACTCGATTATTAAAATCATACCCATTCATTTCTGCTTCAATAACCTGCCAATCTACTTGCATAGACTTTGACCAATTTGTCGTATCAATATTATCTAGCTTTTTTTGAAGTTTATTAAAAGTACTTTTCCTTTTTTTAAATTGTTTTTTTGTATAATCTGGTGCTCCATTTAATAAAGGCGGATTTTCAAATTTTCGCCATTCAATAAATAAATCTTGTAATTCATTATACTTATAATCACTTTGCCCAGCAAGCGAAGCAAAAACAAATATAAAAAGTAATATTCTCATCCTAGTACCCTATCCATTCCTGTGTTAAACATTTCCATTTCCTCTGGTTTAGCCATACTCAATCGACACCATTTATTATAAGGTGGAAATGGACGACCCACTATGACTCCATTTTTTTCCATTAACGGCTGGAATTCTGTTATATCCATTCCAGTTTTAATAAAAATAAAATTAGATTGTGAGTCTAAATACTCCACTCCTTTATTATCCAAATGATCCGTGACAATCTTTTTTGCTCTATTATTCTGCTCAACGCTATGAGCTTGGAATCTTTTATCTTGATAAGATGCAATTGCTCCACGTAAGCCAATAATATTCAATGAATCAGTAAGATAAGATTCTAGTCGTTTTGCAATTTCAGGAGTAGTTACTGCAAAGCCTACTCTTAAGCCTGCAAGTCCATGTACTTTAGAAGCTGTTCTTGAAACAAGGACATTATGACCTTTTTTAACTAAATTAATCATAGACCGATAATTTGGGTGAGTGACATATTCATGGTAGGCTTCATCAACAAAAATAATGGATTTTTTTGACATGGTCTTGCAAAAAGACTCTAATTGGTCCGTTTCCATGATTGATCCTGTTGGATTATTCGGATTACAAAGATAAATAAGTTTCGTGCGTTGACTGATACTTTCAGCAGTTCGATCTAGATCAATACCAATCTTCTTATTCATTGGTATACGTCTTACATTAGATTTCATTGTTTTAGCAAAACGATTAATCGTCTCAAATGTAAGTGCTGGTGAAACCAATTCACCTTTATCAATTCCATTCATTAGTGCTGCTTTTTTAAGGATTTCTCCGGAACCAAAGCCAACTGCAATATGATCTGGAGTCACTCCATTTAATTTTGCCATAAGGGTTTTAAACTCTGCTTTGGCATAACGCATCGAGTATAAGTTTGATTCAGAAAAAGCTTTTCGCATAGCTCTTCTTGCTACTTGTGATGGACCGTAAGGATTCTCATTGAACATCATACGAATTGGAAAATTTGATGGAGTCACTATTGGACTACTTAAAAGCGGATTAAATCCAGCCACCGCACTTATAAATGAGCCACCTAAAACGGCAGCACTTCTATTTAACCAATCTCTTCGAGTTAAATTATTATTCATGATTTTCTCCTTATTCTACAATTGCAATACATTCGATCTCAACTTTGGCTCCAGCTGCTAATCCACTACCAGCAAAAGCAGACCGTGCTGGTTTATGATTAGGAAAGAACTTTATATATTCTTTACTCATTTCTGCCCAGTCATTGATATCTTCTAACATACAAAGGCATTTAATTACATTATCTATAGATGAGCCATAACGCTCAAGGACTTCTTTAATATTTAACATCGTTTGACGTGTTTCTGGACCAATACCACCGGGGACTACCCCTTCACCAGGTATGTTACCGATCTTTCCAGAAAGATATAACATATTTCCAACTCGAACTGCCTCAGAAAATGGCCTTCCAAGAGCAGCATGCTCATCAGTTTGAAGGTATTCTACATTCTGTTTGGATTCACAGCTGATTAATATAAGGGAAAGCGTTAAAAGAATGTGCGTTTTCATATTTTACTCCTTTTGACTTAAGAACGTTTAAAGGTTAACCACCAAGTAACGACGCCCACTATTGTAAAAACTAAACATAAAATAAGAAAATAGTAGTCTGCTGAATTTGCTAATTGAGTAAGATAAAACTTACCCAAAAAGATACCCGATACTACCATCATTGAAATGGTTATAATAATTAATAAAACTTTATTCATAGAAACTGTTTGAAATTATTTTACCATTTAGGGACTACAGCCAAATATCCTTTAGATATCAATAGTATAATTATTGATAATAATAAAATAGGCATTAGAAGAATAAATGATAATAAGATACGTTTTTTGGAGATTTTTTTAAAATAACTCATTTAACCTTTAATAATATTATGATTAAATGTAACTCCCATATTAAAAACAAAAAAGCCTCCGATAAAATTTTCTAATTATTTAGTTCAATGTTTTCTCTTTTAATAATCAAGCCTAGATTATTGAAACCAAGCTTTTTTATAAATAGCTAAGTAAGATTTATAAAATAAAGGAGTAAGTTGTTGAGCTCAAATTCAATTATACTTTACGTATTCAACAAAATTTATAAATGCACAATTTTAAAGAAACTAAACTAGATTCAAATATTCTTAAAGCAATTGCTGAAATGGGATTTAAAACTCCAACTCCTATACAAGCTAAAACAATTCCCCATTTAATGACTTCAAATCTTGACCTAATTGCAACTGCTCAAACAGGAACAGGTAAAACTGCAGCATTTGGACTTCCATCGATTCATTTAACTGATTTAAAATATAAAGATACACAAACTTTAGTCCTTTGTCCAACAAGGGAACTATGTATTCAAATTGCAAAAGATATAGCTAATTATTCAAAGTATCTAAATGGTATTAATATATTAGCTGTTTATGGTGGAAGTGATATAAAAACGCAAATTAAATCATTAAATAAAGGTGCCCATATTGTTATCGGTACTCCAGGAAGAACTAAAGATCTAATTAAAAGAAAAAAACTTAATATTAGTCGTATTGCTCGTATAATATTAGATGAAGCTGATGAAATGCTAACAATGGGCTTCAAAGAAGATCTTGAAATGATTTTATCTCATACTCCTAAAGAAAAACAAACCTTACTTTTTTCAGCAACTATGTCAAAAAAAGTGGTTGCGATTACTGAATCATATATGAAGAATCCTCAGAAAATTGCTGCAGCACAGATGAATATTACTGCTGAGAATGTCCAGCATAAATATTATATGGTTAATGCAAAGGACCGCTATGAAGTAATAAAACGTATCGCCGATATTAATCCTAATATTTATGGTATTGTATTTTGCAGAACTCGTCGTGAAACAAAAGAAATAGCTAATAAACTGATGCATGATGGTTATAATGCTGATACACTCAATGGCGATCTGTCACAGGCAGAACGGGATGAAGTAATGGGCCGCTTTCGTAAGCGTCAGTTACAACTTCTAGTTGCAACTGATGTAGCTGCACGTGGCCTGGATGTAGATGACCTTTCACACATTATCAATTTTAACCTCCCTGATGATTTTGAAATTTATGTTCACCGTAGCGGGCGAACTGGTCGAGCTGGTAAAAAAGGGATTTCTATCGCGATTCTGCACACACGTGAAATGCGCAAAATACGTGAAATTGAGAAAAGAACAAGAATTACATTTTTACGTGAAGATGTTCCTAGTGGCATGGATATCTGCAAAACGCGCCTTTATAGCCTAATTGACAAAGTTGAAAATGTAGAAGTAGATGAGGAACAAATAGCCCAATTCATGCCTGATATCTATAAAAAACTTGAATGGTTAGAAAGAGATGAGTTAATTAAACATTTTGTTTCAACAGAATTTAATCGATATCTCTCTTATTATAAGAATGCGCGCGATATAAATATCTCAAGTGATTCAAAAAATAGAGAAAGAAAGAAACGCGATAACCCAGACCGGAACGATCGCAATCTTGCTTCACTTACTGGTTTTTATATAAATGTAGGTTTTCAAAGTAAAATGAACCCTGGACGTCTCATGGGTTTAATTAATGAATCCTTACGGTCTAGCAATGCGGTTATTGGAAATATTGAGATTATGAAAACGTTCTCTTTCTTTGAAATTGAAGAAGAATATGAAAGCAACCTAATCCAAAGTTTTAAAGGTAAGAAATTTGCTGGTATTTTAATTCAGATTGAAAAAGATACAGGTAGTGGCAAGCGTGGTGGTGGCAGTGGTGGTAATCAAAAAAGTAGAAGACGAAATCGTCAAAAAAATAATCGCTCTAGAAGAAGATAGAACTAATTCAACAGGTCTCACAAAATACCTACCTAAATTTAATTTCATGAAAAAATTTCTTATTTTATATTACCTTTTACTAATTCCAAATTGGGCTCAGACGGTAACTTATTTTAATGATGGTAATAATAAAATAGAAGGCTACCTTTCTATGCCTAAAGATAAAAGTCAAACGGCTCCAGGAATTATCCTTATTCATGAATGGTGGGGTTTGAATAATGATATCAGAGAAAAAGCTGATTATTTTGCCTCACAAGGCTATGCAGCTCTTGCTGTTGACCTTTATAATGGTAAAAGTACAACTAAAGCAGTTGAAGCCAGAAAATTAGCTGGAGATGTTCGTAAAAATATGGATAAAGCATTTACTAATCTAAATGGGGCTTTAGATTATCTAAAAAAACAACCTCGAGTAAATTCCCAAAAATTAGCATCAATAGGGTGGTGCTTTGGTGGCGGTTGGTCTTATCAAGTAGCCAAAAACAATCTTGGCGTGAAAGCCTCTGTAATCTACTATGGTCGTTTCAATCCAAAAGATGACCTCAAAAAAATGCGTGCAAATATTATTGGTCATTTTGCAAAAGAAGATCGAGGGATATCACTAGATAATGTTAAAGAATTTGAAGCCGTATTAAAAACCCAAAAGGGTAACCACAAAATCTATATTTACCCCAACACAACTCATGGATTTGCTAGTCGCCCTAGTGATAACCCAAACTTTGATAAAATAGCTTCTGACCTAGCTTTAAAACGAACTCTTACTTTTTTAGAAGAATCACTTAATTAATTCTATCTATTATTATGGCCCATGATGGAGTAATATTACATGTTCCATCATTTGAAAAAGTTTCTTCATTTAAAGATTTTACATTTGCAGAGATTAAAACAACAAATTCAAGTAGTGTAAAATAATTATCATATGGAGTTAGATTAATGAATCGTAGTAAAAAAGCAGAAAAAATTGGAATTATTTTAGACCGCCTCTACCCTGATCCTCCCATTCCACTTGAGCACTCTAGTGCATATACATTACTTGTTGCAGTAATGCTATCTGCGCAAACAACTGATAAAATGGTTAATAAAGTGACACCCGCCTTGTTTAAACAAGCAAACACACCTGAAGTAATGGCTACTCTTGGAATTGAAACTATAAAAAATTTAATCCGAGAAATTGGATTAGCTCCAACCAAGGCAAAGAATCTTAAAAAAATGGCTCAGCAATTGATAGATGGCGGTGGCCTTCGTGCAGATTGGAAATATCTTGAGAGCTTGGCTGGAGTAGGTCATAAAACTGCCAGCGTAATAATGTCTCAATGGTATGGAGTCCCTGCATTTCCTGTAGACACTCACATTCATAGACTTGCTGCAAGATGGGGACTATCAAAATCCAAAAATGTTGATATGACTGAGAAAGATCTCAAAATACTTTGGGTAAAAGAAACCTGGAACAAACGTCATTTGCAAATAATCTTCTTTGGACGTGAATATTGTCCTGCACGAAATCATGACCTTCAAGAATGCTTAATCTGCTCTTGGACTGCATCAAAAAAACGAATCCATGAAGAAAAGGATAAATAAAAGCTTTCGACCTTATACCTAATTTTGACTTTGACTATGTTCAAATTCATTCTCTGATTTTAACAACAACCTTGCCTCTAGCTCGACCTTTGGACAGATACTCAAGTGCTTTGATGCTGTCATCAAAATTATAAGTTTTGTCTATGACTGGTTTGATTGAGCCTAACTCATATAATTTTGCCAATTCTTTCAACTGTCCACCATTCGGTGACATTAATAGAAACCTATATATAGCTCCCATTTTTGAAGCCGCCTTAGTGACTTTTTTTGCTTTAAGTGCTAATATAAAACGTACAATCTTGTTTAGGCCAAGTTGTTTTGTTGTAACGCTGTCAAGGGTTCCTGAAATAGAGACAACTCGTCCACCAGCTTTTAACACTTTAAAGGAGTCAAGGGTATACTTACCTCCCAAGGTATCAAATACCACATCAAAATTAGCACATTCATCAAGATAGCTTTGTTTTGTATAATCAATAACATTGGCTGCGCCCAAGTCTTTCACCAACCCAATGTTTTTAGTACTGGTAGTGGTAGTAACATTCGCCCCTAAGTGCTTAGCAAGTTGAATAGCAATGGTTCCAACACCACCAGCCCCGGCATGAATTAAAATATTCTCTCCAGGTGAGAGATTTGCAACATCAATAAGAGCCTGATATGAAGTAAGACCCGCCAAGGGAATGCTGGCGGCTTCTTCATGGTTGAGGTTTGAGGGAATAAGTGCCGCATCATCAGCATTTGAAATCACATATTCTGCCATAGTTCCTACAAAATTCTCATCTATTCTTGAGTATACTTCATCTCCAACTTTGAGCATTTTTACTTTCTCTCCAACTTCCTCAATGACACCACTCACGTCTCTTCCAATTCCTCCAGGAAATTGTATTTTTCTCATAGCCTTAAAGTCACCTCTAACAATCTTATAGTCTAATGGATTAAAACTTGCAGCATAATTTTTAATAAGGATTTGATTTGGGCCAATAGTTGACAAAGGAACTTCTTGTACTTTCAAGCTTGTCTTCAAATCTCCGTATTTTATAATCATTAATGATTTCATTTTTTTATATCCTTATAATTATCTTTAACTATACAATAATTATTCCACAATAATTTATATCTCTAATTGTCATAACCTAATTATAATTAGGTTATGAGCCTCACACATTTTCTTATATATTAAATTTAGTGGATAACGAATGGGCGTTGTATAACCCCACAAACAAACAAAATACGAATATAGGTTTGAATCAAAGAATAACTTCAAATCCTTCAAATTCAGGGTGACCTA
>TARA_B110000438_G_scaffold290211_1_pt1 | contig 11115 bp, 4 predicted proteins | sample TARA_B110000438 | Tara Oceans TARA_B110000438 (sample SAMEA4398413) | marine metagenome | biome: Polar Biome; feature: [MES] marine water layer (ENVO:01000295) within the mesopelagic zone...; material: water (ENVO:00002006), including particulate matter (ENVO:01000060) such as......
GTGGCCGAAAGACCAGCCAGCAGGATGACGATGCCTCCGGCGACCGGGAGCATGTCGGTGGCCATTTTGGGGAAAGCAAGATCCGCGTTGGCCAAGTTTGGAAAATTCTTGTAAGCGGCCATTCCGATTATTGCGGGCAAGACAGCGAAACCTAAGTACAGGATTCCCGATATGACGAAAGCCTTGCGGATTTCCGGGATGGTTTTACCTGAATAGATTCTCTGACGAAAGCAGGGGTTACCCAATACCCCGACCGCAATAACCACTGTGAGCGAGATCAAGGTCAAGGTCGACGGGGCGTTCGGTTTCGCGGCCAATATCGCATTGACTTCCTGTAACCCGCTCCATCCTCCCACTGCCTGGAAGGAGAAAAAGGCAATGACCAAAAATCCCGCGAACAAAACAATCGCTTGCGCCGAATCAGTCCAGACGACGGCAAGATAGCCTCCGATCATGGCATAGATTCCGAAGCCCAAGGCAATGTAGGTCTTTGCCCAAAAAGGATCAATCCCCGTCACGAAAACCAAGTATTTTCCTCCACCTAGGATATGCAATCCCAGCCAACCTACGCAGGCGAGGTAGGAGAAAATTCCGACGATGTTCGATACGGCTCTGTTTGCTCCCGTATTTGACGACAACTCTTCCGCCATCGTCATGAAACGATGTTTTCTAACGGGAGCGAATAGCCAAGCGGTTAATAAAATGCCGATCGTGCCTCCGATTCCGTAAAGAGAACCTGTCCAGCCATTGGCATAACCTTTGCCCACTGCTCCCATGGAAGACCCTGTGCCCACCATGGTGGCGACCGTGGTTCCGAGTGTAAGAAAGAAGGGTAGGGCGCGACCGCCGAGAAGAAAGGTGTCCCCTGTCTGCTTTCGGCGGGACATCCGCCACCCGAAAACTATCATGCCCATGACATAGGCAAAGAAGCAGGTCAGGAATAGTGATGGCTCCATACGATTAAAAACCAAACTGGTTTTTTCAGAACCTGTCCATCGTTACTTCGCCTCTGACCCCGTATTATGATTTCCGATCATTGTTTTTTTAATTTCTCTCTCCATGTTTTTACCACCTTGCCGACTGACATAGAAACAGTTTGTAATGTAGTGTATGCAAAGATTCTTGTTACTTTTGGGCGTCTGTGGTTTTTGTTTCTCGCCAAGCTTGGAAATCGCGGGCCGAAACCCGAACGTCCTTCTCATAATGGCGGACGACATGGGGTATTCCGACCTAGGATGCTATGGCGGTGAAATCGAGACGCCCCGCTTGGACGTGCTTGCCAAGAACGGTCTGCGCTTCACCCAGTTTTACAACACCGCCCGTTGCTGGCCCACTCGGGCTGCCTTGCTGACGGGCTATTATGCCCAGCAAGTGCGTCGGGACAGTTTGCCGGGAGTCAAGCGGGGGAAGCGGCCTTTTTGGGCTACACTTCTCCCCCAAATGCTCAAGCCAGCGGGCTACCGATCCTACCACTCAGGGAAATGGCATATCGACGGCCTTCCCTTGGCCAACGGGTTCGACCGCTCCTACTACGTCGACAACCACGGGTTCTTCCGGCTCAAGTCCCACTATCTCGATGACAAAAAGCAACCGGCTACCCCGATCAGCCCGAAGTTCTACGTCACCGACGCCATCGCCGACCATGCCGTGACGACATTAAAGGAGCATGCCGAGAAGCATGCGGAAAAACCATTCTTTCACTATTTAGCGTTCACCGCGCCGCACTTCCCTCTTCATGCCCTACCCAAGGACATCGAACGCTACCGCGAACGTTACAAGCAAGGCTGGGACAAGATCCGCTCGGCTCGCTGGAAGAAGCAGAAGGAGCTTGGTCTCGCCAAGGGCAATGTTTCCCCAGTGGAACGCGAGGTCGGTCCCCACCACCACTTTCCCGACGCCTACAAGATACTCGGCTCGGGGGAAGTTCGCTATCCCGTGCCATGGAATACCCTGACCCAGGAGCAGCAGGCCTTTCAAGCGGATAAGATGGCGGTGCATGCCGCCATGATCGACTCGATGGATCGAGCCATTGGGCGGGTTCTCGACCAATTGCGGAAGATGAAGGCCTTCGACGACACCTTGGTCTTGTTCCTCTCCGACAACGGGGCCAGCGCCGAAGTTATGGTGCGCGGCGACGGGCACGACCCGAAGGCCCCGCTGGGGTCAGCCTACACTTATCTTTGCCTCGGGGCCGGTTGGTCAACCGCTTGCAACACGCCCTTCCGCATGCACAAAACCTGGGTGCACGAAGGTGGTGCCTGCACTCCGCTGGTCGCCCATTGGCCCAACGGGATTCAAGCGCGTGGCGAATGGCGGCATACCCCGGGCCATGCCATCGACGTGGTTCCAACCATATTGGAATTAGCCAAGGCGAAGGTGACGGAGGACAAGTCGGCGCCACCTGCGCCCGGCAAAAGCCTCGTGCCCGCATTCGCCGAGGATCGTTCCATTGATCGCAATTACCTGTGGTGGTCGCACGACGGAAACCGAGCCATACGCGTGCAGGACTGGAAATTAGTGTCCGCCAATGGAAAGAACTGGGAACTGTTCGACTTGGCCAAAGACCGAACCGAGACCGAGAACCTCTTCGCCAAGCATCCCGAAAAAGTAAAGGAACTTGAAAAGCTCTGGTTGGCCAAGCAGGACGAATTCATCGAGGACGCAACCAAGTCCCAGAAGAAAAAATGACTTTGTCTTAGGCTAGGGTTGCCATGCAAGGAAAGGGCAGGCTAATCTCTGTTTAGATTGAGTATGCATGCAATGAAACGCCTTTTGACACTATTGATCCTGTTTGCCCTGCATGAAACCTCATGGGCGGAAGAAGGGCCCACCGATTGGAACGAGCAGCGCAACAAGCATTGGGCGTGGCGCGAACTGACCGATCCCAAGCCGCCGCAAGTCAAGGACGCGAAATGGGTCCGCAACGACGTCGATCGCTTCATATTGGCCAAGCTCGAGGCAACAGGCCTGTCTCCGAACGACGAAGCTGATGCCAGCGCCTTGAACCGACGCCTCCACTACGACCTCGTCGGTCTGCCCGGCGTGGTTGAAGGCGAAGGCAAGTCATTTGAGACCGTGGTGGACGAACTTCTCGCCTCCGAGCATTTTGGGGAGCGTTGGGCCCGGCACTGGCTGGACGTGGCCCGATTCGCGGAAAGCCATGGCTTCGAGCAAGATTACGATCGACCGCATGCCTATCATTTTCGCGACTTCGTGATCAAGGCGTTCAATCAAGATATGCCGTATGACCAATTCGTTCGTTGGCAGGTGGCTGGCGACGAGATCGCCCCAGACAATCCGCTCGCCCTTGGAGCCACGGGTTTTTTGGGCGCCGGAGTGTTCCCCACCCAGCTCACGGAAAAGGAATTCGAGTCCGCCCGCTATGACGAACTCGACGATATGGCGAACACGACGGGAATGGCTTTCCTCGCTCTAACGGTGGGATGCGCCCGTTGCCATGACCACAAATTCGACCCCATCGCGACCAAGGACTATTACCGCATGACGTCGACCTTCGGACTCACCATAAGGAGTGAAATCGATGCTCCCGTGGACACCAAGGAATATAACGTTTCCCTCGCCATGTGGGAAAAAGAAAGGAAGCCTCTTCTCGCGGTCCGGGACAAGTTCGAGCGCGAGGAATTATCCAAGCGCTTCAAACAATGGCTGAACGATCCCGCTGGCAAAAAAGCCGATGCCTCGGTTTGGGCGACCCTTGACGGAGCTCAGCCCAAATCCCTCGACGGCGCCACCTTCACTGCCCAAGAGGACGGCTCCTTCCTCCTTTCCGGAAAAAACCCCAGGGACGACCGCTGGGTGGTCACGGCCAATGTGGCGCTGCCCAAGGTGACCGCCCTGCGCATCGAGGCCCTTACCCACAAATCGATGAAGCGCAACGGTCCGGGCCGAGCCAGCAACGGAAACATTGCCCTCAGCGACATTCGTGTGTTCGCCAAGAAAACCGGTGAAAAAGGAAAAGGAAAAGCCGTTAAATTGGTCAGTCCGCGGGCCGATCACCAGCAGAACACGACCAGCCTTTCCATCGCCTCGTCCATTGATGGCGACAAACGAAAGACGGGCTGGGCAGTCGACGGGCAAATCGGCAAGGATCATGTCTGCGTATTCGAGTTCGCCGAACCGGTGGAAAACGAAGGCGGCTCCGAATTCACCTTCGAGCTGGATTATTTCGTGAACACCAGTCATGTCATCGGGCGACCTCGCTTTTCGGTTTCCTCGCAACTGGCGCCCCCTCTCAAGGCGGAAAGCCAAAGCCAGGTCATGGCTGCCCTGATGAAGGCCATCAGCCAACCCGGCGGAGTGGAAGGGCTTGACGAGAAGCAACGAACCTCCTTGCGGGACGCTTACCGTGGCATCGATCCGAAATGGAGGGAATTTAGCGCCAAGATCTCCGCTCACGAGGGAAAGAAGCCCCAACCGAAAAAAGTGAAGATGATGGTGTCCAGCGAAGGGTTCAAGCCGATGAAGCACCATGCGGACGGGCGCGGATACCCGCATTTCTACAAGAAGATCTATTTCCTCGACCGCGGCGACCCGAACAAGAAAGGCGAAGAGGTTACCCAGACCTTCCTCCCCCTTCTCATGCGCAACGGCAAGGACTCCAGCCATTGGCAGACAAAGCGACCCGAGGGCGCCCGCACATCGCATCAGCGAAAGGCATTGTCCAACTGGTTGACCGATTTGGAAAACGGCGCCGGATACGTCGCGGCCCGCGTCATCATGAACCGTATCTGGCTACATCACTTTGGACAAGGTCTCGTGGCCACACCGAACGATTTCGGCTACCAATCGGAACCGCCCACCCATCCCGAGCTCCTCGATTGGCTGGCCTCCCGGTTGATTGAAAACGAGTGGCGACTCAAGCCGATGCACAAGCTAATCCTTTCCAGCGCCAGCTGGCGACAAAGCTCGGCCTACGACGAATCCAAGGCATCCAAGGATGTCGACAATACATTCCTCTGGCGCTTCTCCCCGAGGCGACTGGAAGGCGAAGTGATCCGCGACAGTTTGCTCACGGTGAGCGGTCAACTCGACAAGACCATGTACGGCAAAGGCACCCTCGACGAAAGAACCAAGCGACGCAGCGTCTACTTCTTCATCAAACGGAGCAAGTTGATCCCCACTATGCAACTCTTCGACGCACCCGAGCCCCTCGTCAGTCAAGGTCGTCGCCTCAGCACCACAATAGCGCCGCAGGCCCTCATGTTCATGAACAGCCCGAATGTTCGTGGGTATGCTAACGCGTTCGCCCAACGATTGACCAAGGAAGCGGGCGATGACTTGGATAAGGCGGTGAGCGCGGGATACCAAGCCGCCTTGGGGCGCGAACCCGATGTCAGGGAAAAAGCCGCCACCCTCGTCTTCTTGAAGTCACAGGAAGTTTCCTACCTGGAGGCTAAACACGGCAATCCTCGCCACCTTGCCTTGGTCGACTTCGCTCAAACCTTGTTCGGGCTAAATGAATTCAGCTATCTACGGTGACGCCATGAACGATTTTCTTTCCCATCCCATAAACCGTCGATCCATGCTGTCGCGTTGCGGCATGGGACTGGGCGCTCTCGGACTGACCGGTCTACTTTACGACGAAAAATTGCTCGGGGCGGCCAATCCCTTGGCCCCCAAGCAATCTCATTTTCCGGGGCGGGCCAAGTCGGTTATCTGGATATTCGTCAACGGTGGTCCCAGTCACGTCGATACTTGGGACTACAAGCCGGCGCTCGAGAAAATGGATGGCAAGACCTTCGAGGGGTTCGACCGCTTCACCGGGTTCTTCGCCAATGCGGTGGGCGGATTGATGAAAAGCCCATTCCAATTCACTCCGCGCGGACAATGCGGCAAAATGGTTTCGGAGATTTTTCCTCATCTCGGTGAGCACGTGGACAAAATGGCGTTCATCCATTCGGGGCACACCGAGTCGAACAACCACAGTCCTGCCCTCTTTATGATGAATTGCGGCTTGCCCCGCATGGGCTACCCCTGCGCCGGGGCATGGGCCACCTACGGCTTGGGTTCAGCGAGTCGTGACCTCCCCTCCTTCGTCGTCATGAGCGACCCGCTCGGTCGCGGTCTGCCGAAGGGACATGCAGCAAACTGGGGAGCCGGTTTTCTGCCCAGCGTCTACCAAGGTACCCATTTTCGTCCCACGGGAGATCCTATCGACAATTTGCACCGCCCCAAGGAACAGGATGTTTCGCGGCAACGTCGTCAGCTCGACTTGTTGGCCCAACTGAACGGGCATGACCTGAACAAGAATCCTCATGAGGAGGAACTGTCGGCCCGCATCGAAAGCTTTGAATTGGCCTATCGTATGCAAACCGCTGCGCCGGAAGCCCTCGATCTCGCCAAGGAGCCCGATCATTTGAAAGAGCTCTACGGTTTGAACGTTGGAAAATCGAAGCATTTCGCGGCCCAGTGCATGATGGCCCGACGCCTCGTGGAGCGGGGTACGCGATTCATTCAGATCTATTCCGGCGGCATGGCGAACCAAAGAAGTTGGGACGGCCATAGCGACATCAAGGGAAACCATACCGGTTTCGCCCAGGAAACGGATCAACCAATCGCCGGCTTGCTGACGGATCTCAATCAGCGGGGCTTGTTGGACGAAACTTTGGTCATTTGGGCGGGTGAATTTGGTCGTCTGCCCGTGGCTCAAAAAAGTGGCAAACCCGGTCGCGACCACAATCCGCACTGCTTCACCGCTTGGATGGCTGGCGGCGGGGTGAAGGGCGGGGTTTCCCATGGTGAGTCCGACGAGGTCGGTCATAAGGCGGCTGTAGACAAGGTGCACGTAAACGACTTTCATGCCACCATTCTCCATTTGCTGGGCTTGAACCACAAGGAGCTGACCTATCGTTACGGCGGTCGCGATTTTCGCCTGACCGACGTGGCGGGCAAGGTGATCGCTCCCATTTTGGCATGAGCAGGGGAACTATAATCGGGTTGCTGTGTTCTGTAGGCCTCATCTTCGTCCGTCCGTCCTCCGCTGAAGAGAAGCTACAATTCAATCGCGACATTCGCCCCATCCTGTCGAATGCCTGCTTTCACTGTCACGGCCCCGATGAAAAGGAAAGGAAGAGCGGTCTGCGTTTCGACTTGGCAGAGGCTCCCTTCCAACCCGCCAAGTCGGGGGATCCCGCGATCATCAAGGGGAATGCCAAGGACAGCGAATTGGTCTACAGGATCTTCCTGCCCAACGATGACGACGACCACATGCCGCCCATCGACAGCGGAAAGTCGCTGACCAATGAGCAAAAGGAGACCCTGCGCAAATGGATCGATCAAGGAGCCGAGTACCAAGGGCATTGGGCTTTTCTTACTCCGGAGCGGCCCGGGTTGCCGAAAGAGACAGCGGCGAAACATCCGGTCGATGCCTTCCTCAAGAATCGTTTGCAGGCCGAGAGCTTGCAGATGAGGGAACCAGCGGACAAGGAGACTTTGCTTCGGCGAGCCACCTTGGATCTGACCGGGCTCCCCCCCACACTCGCGGAAATGGATGCCTTTGCCCGGGACAAATCACCGGATGCCTATGAAAAGGCACTCGACCGCTTGCTCTCGTCTCCCCACTACGGCGAGCGCATGGCACTGGAATGGCTTGATCTGGCCCGTTATGCCGACAGCAACGGGTTCCAAAGCGACGGTAGCCGCACCATGTGGCTCTGGCGGGAATGGCTCATCGGCGCCTACAACCGGAACCTTCCCTTCGACCAGTTCACGATCGAGCAATTGGCGGGCGACATGTTGCCCGACCCGACCGAGGACCAAATCGTGGCGACCGGGTTCAACCGGAACCACCGCCTCAACGGTGAAGGTGGAAGAATCGTGGATGAGTGGTTCGTTGAAACGGTGATCGACCGGGTGGAGACCACGAGCATGACATGGATGGCCCTGACCATGAACTGCGCTCGTTGCCATGACCATAAATACGACCCGATTTCCCAAAAGGAATTCTACCAATTCTTCGCCTTCTTCAACTCGAACGAGGAAAGCGGCGTGTTGGCAGCTGACGGCAAAAACGGTAACAACACGATGCCATTCATCAAGGTGGCCAGCGCCGAACATAAAAAGAGGGAAGCCGAACTGAATGCCAAGCTCGAGGAAGCCAAAGCCAAGGCGGAAGCGACTGAGAAAGCGGGCCTGGCTACAGCCTTTGAAAAATGGATGAACGAGGAGAGACAAGCTTTGGCCAAGGGCAAGCCCAAGCAGGCATGGATACCCTTAGTGGATGAAAAGGTGACAAGCAAGGGCGGAGCGACTTTCAAGAGGCAACCGGACGGATCCTGGCTTCCCAGCGGAAAGAACCCGACACATGACGTTTATGAAATAGAGTCTCCACTGTCGGCCGGGACCTTTGCCGGCATCCTGCTGGATTGCTTGCCCGACGCACGGATTCCACAAAAGAGCCTGGGCCGGTACAGCAATGGAAACTTCGTGCTCACCCGTGTGGAAGCTGAAATTCGCCCAAGCAAAGGGAAGCCCACGCCGGTCAAGTTGACCCGACGAGAAGCGGACTATTCCCAGAAAAAGTGGGACATCAGCATGGTCAACAACGGGAACCGCAAAAATGGTTGGGCGGTGGATGGCCCGACCCGCCGCAAACCGATCAAGGCCATGTTCCTGCCGGGTTCATTGGTCAAGGTGCCAAAGGGTAGTCGCCTCGTGGTCCGGTTCTTTCATGAAACCCTGAATCAGCACAACATGGGACGCTTCCGCGTCTCTCACTCACAGGAAAAAGTCAATTCACTGGGCGGCAAACCCGGCTTGCCGCCCAACCTCGCTGGATTGCTGCGGAAGGAGCCCGGCTCTTTGGAAGCGACGGAACGGAAGAAACTGGAACAATTCTTCAAGTCCAATGACCGTAACCCAGTCTCCCAAGGCCAGAAGCAGGTGGCTCAAGCCAAGAAGGCCTTGGACAATTTCAAGAACACGCTTCCCAGTACCATGGTGATGAAGGAAAAGTCCGCTCCCAAGGATGCCTTTATCCTGAATCGCGGGGAGTACGACCAACCAACTGACAAGGTGGAAAGGAAACTGCCTGCCGTCCTGCCTCCATTGGCGGCGGACCAACCCCTCAATCGACTTGGGTTGGCTCGCTGGCTGGTCTCGGGTGATCATCCCTTGACCGCTCGCGTTTGGGTAAACCGGATGTGGGAACGCTTCTTCGGCGTTGGCATCGTGAAGACTTCGGAAAACTTTGGATCGCAAGCGGACTGGCCCGCTCATCCCGACCTCCTCGATTGGCTGGCGGTTGAATTTGCGAAGCCGACCCGTTTGCCCGAGGTGGCTGGAAAACCTGCCCAAGCCTGGGACATGAAGGCGATGATCAAGTTCATCATGCTGAGCCATGCCTATCGGCAAAGCTCGAGCGCTCCCGAGGAGCTTTATCGCAGGGATCCGGAAAACCGCCTGCTGGCTCGCGGTCCGCGCTTTCGTTTGAAGGGGGAGACGGTGCGCGACCAAGCCTTGGCCATCAGCGGCTTGCTCGTACCGAAAATCGGGGGGCCAAGCACCCGTCCATACATGCCGGCTGGAGTATGGGACGAGACGAATCGATACGGCAACTTGCGTAATTACAAGGCCACCACGGGCGATGGACTTTACCGGAGAAGCATGTACACAATCTGGAAGCGAACGGCAGCCCCGCCTTCCATGCTTTTGTTCGACGCCCCTAACCGGGAGATCTGCACCCCCAAGCGAGCCCGCACCAACACACCACTACAGGCATTGGCCCTTATGAACGAAGTCACCTACGTCGAGGCCGCTCGAGCCTTGGCCCAGAGGATGATGATAGAGGGCGGCGACACCGTGGAGTCGCGCCTGACCACCGGCTTTCGCCTCGTCACCGCACGTACGCCGGATAAGGAAACTCTGGCTGTACTGAAATCCGGTTTCGAACGCAGAAAAAAGGAGTTCACGGCGAACCCGGAGGCAGCCAAGTCGCTCATCATGCAGGGAACCTCCAAGCCCGATCCTTCGCTTGATGCGCATGAACTGGCAGCTTACTCGGCCACCGCAAGCATCTTGCTCAATCTCGACCGCGTGGTAACCAAGGACTGAACTTTACACAGTGATGAACGATTTCGAAAACATCCTCACGAACAAGCCCAACTTGGGCGCCACCCAAGATTTACTCAACCGGCGTATCTTTCTGCGCAACGGGGCAGCCGCCCTCAGCGCGACCGCCCTCGCCGGCTTGCTTCCCTCGCTCTCCAGTGAAGCAAAGGCGATCGGTAACGGCTTCCCTAATTTCCCTGCTAAGGCCAAGCGAGTCATTTACCTGTTCCAGTCCGGGGCGCCTTCGCAAATGGACTTGTTTGACCCCAAGCCGCTGATGGAAAAAGAGCGGGGCAAGAATTTGCCCGACAGTATCCGCAAAGGACAACGCCTCACCACCATGACCTCCGGGCAGAAGAGCTTCCCCATAGCGCCCAGTATCTTCAAGTTCGCACGGCGGGGTAATTCCGGACACTGGATGAGCGATGTTCTCCCCCATTTGTCGAAGGAGGCGGACGAATTGTGTTTCATCAAGTCGATGCATACCGAGGCGATCAACCATGACCCGGCGATTACCTTTTGTCAGACCGGGCATCAATTAGCAGGTCGGCCTAGCATAGGATCTTGGTTGAGTTACGGTTTGGGTACGGAGAATAAGGATTTGCCAGCATACGTCGTTATGACTTCCTGGGGAACGGGACGTCCCAACGACCAACCCTTGTACGATCGGCTCTGGGGGGCGGGTTTTCTTCCCACCCAACACCAAGGCGTCAAGTTCAGGAACTCGGGCGACCCCGTCCTGTACCTTTCCGATCCCAAGGGAATCGATCGCAAAATGAGGCGGGGCATGCTCGATGAAATCGCGAGCTTGAACCGCAAGGATCGGCAAGTGGTTGGTGATCCCGAGATCGATGCCCGCATTTCCCAGTACGAAATGGCCTTTCGCATGCAAACCAGCGTGCCCGATTTGACCGACGTGTCCAAGGAACCTAAACATATATTAGAAAGCTATGGACCGGACGTTCTCAAGCCCGGAACTTATGCTGCGAACTGCTTGCTCGCCCGACGCATGGCGGAGCGCGATGTTCGTTGCATCCAGCTCTTTCA
>TARA_B110000438_G_scaffold290676_1_pt1 | contig 11103 bp, 7 predicted proteins | sample TARA_B110000438 | Tara Oceans TARA_B110000438 (sample SAMEA4398413) | marine metagenome | biome: Polar Biome; feature: [MES] marine water layer (ENVO:01000295) within the mesopelagic zone...; material: water (ENVO:00002006), including particulate matter (ENVO:01000060) such as......
GCGGAATTGAATTCTACTCGAAAGCCTCTATTTACTTCTACATCACCTCGATCGTTGCGCCACGGTACCCGAAACTGAATCACCCGTTCTGGTTCAACCATCCTATCTAATACCCTGGCATGCAAATAATGAGGATTATCTTTTAAAAAGCCCCATAATGAATCCGCAACTTCATGTACAGCCTGGTGAAACTCTATTTCACCATTATTCCTAGATTTTACAGCGTCCATAAATTCGTCAATAGATGAATACATTCTAGCTCCTTAAATATTAATAAAATGCACTGAAAATTACAGGGATATTGATTATGACCAAGGGGATTTTCGAATTATCCTTATATTTTTTTCATGCTTTCTTGTGAAAATTTAGACTTAATTTTGTAGACTAAAACTATAGTTTTTCAAGTAGCTTTCATGACGAGTAGTCTCATAATATGGCGGAGTAGCTCAGCTGGTTAGAGCACCGGAATCATAATCCGGGTGTCGGGGGTTCGAGTCCCTCCTCCGCTACTTTAAGGCACTAGGGACACTCTAATTATTCGCAACCCTCATAGTACTGAATCTCTGGTGTAAACTTATGATTTGTATACGTATCGGTACAAATATGAGTGTGATATCTATTGGTAAAGAAAATATTTACGCCATTGGATATATCATGCACATGTCCATTTTGAGAATCAAAATCACTGCTGGAAGGTGCTGACCCATCAAGCTCAGTACACCCAAGGACCAATGTCCCATCACACATAATACCATACAACTCGATCTCCGCACTTCCAATAATCGAGGTTTGAATAAATCCATTGTATGCTAAAACTTCTAACGGACCTTTACTGCTTGTATGATAATGATAAACTCCATTCATTTCTGGATGACCACTATACGAATCAAATGAGTATTTTTCATTTTCAATATCATCACCAGGCCCAGCTAATGGATTAAATAGAATAACCCCATTTAAAGCGATACCCTGTGCTCCCATTCCATATTCATAACTATTCGTATTCAGAACCCCATCAACCATATCACTGTTGATCGATAGCCCTCGTGATACTGGAGAATCTAAAATAGAGATTGCATAAGACTGTTCTAGTATTGAATTAGGATTCTGATAGTATCCATTACCCTGAGAAACAAAATCAGTATAATTCTCATAATTTTCAGGATAATACATTGATTTATAAGGTGGAAAACCTGTTGTACTTAACAATACAACACCTTCAGTTACAGATATGCTTACACAATTAAAATAATTTTTATAAAAATCTGGTACATCAGAATTTATTGCTTCATCACAATTCTCTAGATCAATAGATCCAACAGGCTCATCACCATGGTCGTGGTCGTCATGGTCATGACCCTCTTTTTCAAAACTTTCACAACTAAATATCAATGGAAGAAAAAAACAAACTATGATATAATAAACATTTTTCATTGAACTATTTTTTTAAATGGTTTTATTTAAAAATAAATATAATCTCTATTAATTATTGTACCGGGACTATGCCATTCTCATTGATTTTCAATACCCAGATATCAAACTCTCCAGCCCCATATGAGGATGTTTGTGCCAAAATAGTATAACCTCCAGACTCATTTTTCAAGATAGAACGACCAATATCTATATTGTTCCCACTATATATCTCATTCCAAATCATCTCCCCACTTAGATCGACCTTTAAGATCCACATATCATAAAACATAGTCCCATATGAAGATGTGGAACCAGTTATGACATATCCATCAGTCTCTACAATTACATCAAACCCATACTCAAGCTCAGACCCACCATAGGTCTTTTGCCATACTATATTTCCATCCAAGTCAAAATTGACAAGGTAGATGTCTTTATTTCCAGCTCCTATAGAGGTTGTGGTCCCAATCATTATGTAACCATTATTGGTTTGTTTGATTGCGTAAGGGACATCGCTACCAGGTCCTGCTATCACTTTACGCCATTCCTCCGTCCCAACATTATTGGTCTTAATTAAAATAATATCAGTTTGTGAAGAGACTCCAATAGTTTCTCCAATCATAATAAATCCTTGATCATCAGTCTCTTGAAGAAAAGTAGCAGTTTGGCTCATGGAATCACCGAATGTATGTGACCAAAGTTCATTGCCTTGAGCATCGGTTTTAACGAGCCAGATATCTTTATCTATGCGGCCTTCAGGAATACGAGAGCCGACTAAAACAAATCCATTATCTGTTGTTACATCGCCATAATAACCAATTTCTGAATTGTGTGTTCCGTAGGTCTTTTGCCAAGTTATGGAACCCTGGTCATCTAGTTTGACTAACCAGAAGTCATGGAGACCAGCACCCGAGGAACTATTAAACCCTGCAAAAAAGTAACCACCATCATTGGTCTCCCTTGCATTGAACGCAGACTCATATTGATCGCCTCCATATGTATGTAACCATTCCAGGTCTCCGTATTCATCAATTTTGGCAATAATGGCATCAGTCACACCATGGGCCGGTAATACTATTCGCGGCAATGAATCTGTTGCCCAGTAGGATGAGGTGGCTCCAGATATAATATATCCTCCATCTAATGTTGAATTGATACTATATCCCATCTCAGCATCATACTCACCATATACTTTGGAAAAAAAGATATCCTTTTCATCCTCTTCATTTTTAATATTTTCTTGATCAGAACATGATGCAATAAAAATTATAATAAGAATTAAATATCTAATAGTCATAGTCAGTCTTAATATCACTTTCAGACCTCTTGAAAGGTATATTTTTCATAAGATCTCCAATAGCATAGTTTAAGGAAAAGACCACAGATCTGTAATTGTTCCATCTTTGTGCTTTTAAATGCTGATCGTACTCTTGTTGCGATGTCAAATTAAGCATCGTTTCATTCGTCATAATGTTATATGTCCTGGTATCAAAAATATCTTTAAAGGTCAAATTAATAGCCAAATTAATTGCTGGAAATCTTTTCTCAATTCCAATATCAAAATAGATAGATGGTTCTATCTTACCCGTCGGAACCTGCATGAGACCACGATGGTACCCTGCAATTTCAATTTTTGTACTATTTTGAATTAAACCACTGATAGATGTATTGACCCGATATCCAGACGAATATCCATTGAGGTCAGGTGTTTCACTTCCCACGATCTTTGTATTCCAATTATTAAAAGAAAAATCATGTGAGAACTTATCATTATATGCATAGTACCAATGGAATTCACTTCCAAGGGAACTACCTTTTCCAGCATTTTCAGTTGAGATAACTTCATACTGCAGAGACTCAATACGCACAATATCTACACTGTGCCACTGAATCATATTTTGTATTTTTTTGAAGAATACTACCCCATTCAAATTTGACCTTGTTCCTTTCCGATTTAATCCTATCTCAAAGATATCAATGAATTCAGGCCTTAACATTGGATTACCAACACGTACATGGTATTCGTCGATCATATTAACTGGGAAAGGATTTATACTTGCACTCCGGGGTCTATTGGTCCTGCCACTATAATTTAGATTGATCGATATATCATCAAAAACATAATACCAAAATCTAGCGCTAGGATATAGATTGAAATGAGATTGTAAAAATGGTGAAGCCACAATAGAAGTATCGATAAGGTCCATAAATACATTTGTCGTATCCTGATGGTCATGAGTGTCAGTTAATTCTATTTCAAACACCGAGCCCTCTGTTTTTAAAGATTCAACTCTTAATCCTCCTTCAAATTTATGGGTGTCACTTTTAATATAATTTGATTTCAAAAATAAAGACTGCACTTGCTCAGTATGATCAAATCCAAAAGGAACATGAAGATAATCTAGTTCCTGGTCCATCAATCTAGAGAATAGTTCCGCACCAATGTGCAGATCCATATTTGTACTGTAAGGCATAAAATAAGATGTTTTAAATCCTATACTTTGAAATGCATCATCTTTATATATATGGCTATGATCATTGACCCCTAAACCATTTGCATTTCTATCATTTATATCTTTCTCAAATTCACCCGATCGAGAAAATGAAAGATCGGTCCTTAACCGCTTATCCGATGAGGTCGAATGCCAATCATGACTCCCACGAATATCAAGAGTAAACCCTCGGCGGTCATCTTTTGAGATCATCTGGTATTCAACAGGATCAAGATGTTTGATTGTATCGAAGGATGTACTATTAAAAACTATCAAATTAGAACCAATATTAAATGTCTGCCCCTGAGATATTTTATAATCTCCAGAGATATTGAATGCTCCAGTGTTTAAGGTCAATTGCTCTATCCTATCCTGCTTACTCATTAATGTTAAACCTGGATACTCCCATTCATACTCTCTATGACTTCTTAGCCTTTGATGATCTCGTTTACCATTCCCGCTAAGAGAGAGACCCCACCTATCATTGTTAAAGTTCATTAATAAAAAACCATCAAAATTTCTATACGTACCAGCCGAGAGTCTGCCACTGAGCTCAGATGCTCTTGAAGAGCTTCTCTTTGTTATAATATTTATTATGCCCCCCATTCCAGAGGGATCATGATCAACTGAAGGATTTGCAATTATTTCTATGTGGTCAATAATAGCCGCGGGGATAATGTCGACTCTTGAACGTCGATCACCTGAGGCCATTCCACTTGGAAAACCATCAACCAATATCGTTATATTTTTATCTCCACGCAACGAGACCACACCGTCAATATCCACATCGACAGATGGTATTGCTCGTAAAGCATCAGCACCGGTCTTACCCTGTAGCATTAAATTATTGCTAACCTTGTACACATTTTTATCAAGTCCAACTTGATAGAGCCTCGAAGTAGCCAAAACATTAATAGCATCTAGGTCTATAACTGCTGGGACTAAGAAGATATCTCCAAGATCTATCGCTTCTGAAATATTTTTATTGGATGCAATATCAACATCGTAAATATATTTTTTTTCATATCCAATATATTCAAAAACCATATTTATAGTTTCAATGGAATTATAGTGAATACGAAATTTTCCGCTTTCATCTGTAACTCCTCCACTAATAACAATACTAGAGTTTCCATTCAGAATTGATACAGATACATTTTCAAGAGTCCTTGAGTTATTAGAATTACTCACAACACCAATTAATGTGACATCAAGACTCAAGTCATCACAAAAGACAGGTTGACTTTCAAATAAAAGTAGGATCATACAATTTGTGAATATTATCTTTATTCTCATTGCTATCTATTTACAATATTGAACCTTATTTTTTAAATGAAAAACCCCACTAATGTGGGGTTTGATTCTAGATAAAAACATTGGAGCTTAAATGTTAATCAGGTATTAATTCACTTATCATTATTAGATCAACAATATCTATTGAACCATCATAATTAACATCAACAGAAACCTGATCTTCTGGGGAAATCTCAAAATCACCTAATAGATAATATGCACACATGGTATAGTCCACTAAAGTATAGATACCATCCCCATCAACATCACCCATTAAAATAGTAGTCATTTGATGTAGCTCATCAGCATTACGGCAGACATACCAAAGAGAACCATCAGGACCAATCTTAATTCCCATAATCTCATTCTCAAGCCCTGTTTCAATTTTACCTAACTCAACAGGTTGATCGCCCTCAATATTAAATATCAGAATATCTCCAGTAGCAAAATCACTAATTAATAATCTACCATTATTTACGTCTAACCCTGTTGGCTGAATTAGAGTACTTGAGGCAATGATTTCAAACTCAGCCTCCTCCATTGTATAATGCCCCTGAAGCATCTCACCATAGGTATCAATCGCGTTCGCTATTTGACCTGAATTTATATTTAGCCGGAGCAGACGTTGATTACCCGTATCACAAATATATAGCCACCCAGTCGATGGATCGATATCAACATGACTTGATAGCCCTGATACTCTTTCAAGCCCTAAATCAATATTATTATCTCGTGGATCATACCTATAAACAAAAGCATCGTAATGATTGTCACCTCCATGTTCGTGAGGCTGTTGAAAATCATATTTAGCGATCGATGAATGCTGCCCATCAAATAGCCAATAAATATTACCAGTCTCTGCGGCTATACCCACACTATATGGACTCTGATGCACCATATCCCAATGGCTACCTAGAAGGGGTCCATTTTGATAAACTCGAGCATAGATCGATGTATCTGAATCCCAGAGGGTACATCCTGTGAAATAGCCACCCATGTTATTATTTGCATCTTGGACATCAAGAGTATTAGCAAAAGACCCATTGTCACTAAAAGCTATAGCACTCGCAGTATGCATAAAATGTGCTGAGAAGGAATCTTTTCGATAATCTGCCCACTGGCTTTCTTGTCCAGCATTATAATATGTGACTGTGCTGCCACCCACATTTGAATCAAACGTAGCTGATTGTTCATTTATTACCCATAATTCATTTTCTCTATCAGGGTTTGTATGAAAATCCAGATCTCTGGGCCTATATATGCCATCTGATTCGTCACCTCTTACTGAAACTGTATTATTAGGTGAAATTAAATATGAATCAATGATATTCTGAGAATAGGAAAGTTGAATAATCAAAACGAGTAGAACAATTGCAGTTTTTTTCATACTGTAATCTACAAATATTTGAATAGTTTAGAAACTTATTGATTGAGAAATAAAACAATCTATGGACAATTAGCAGTATCCTGATAGAGTACATAATTTTCAATACATGTTGGATAGGGTGGGCAAAGTTGATTATCATAAATAAAAACAAAACAATTATTATCGATAAGATCACACAGACTATCCGGGATCAAGCCTGTAAGTTCATTTCCATTAAGATATAGGGTCTCTAAATATTCTAGATCACCTAATTCTGAAGGAATAGATCCTGAAAACTGGTTATCGTACAATAATAATCCCACCAGGTTGGTTAGGTTTCCTATCTCTTGAGGGATTGGACCGGTTAGTTCATTATCATGTAGATATAAGTGTGTAAGATTGGTCAGGTTTCCTATTTCTGAGGGAATAGAACCTGTGAGTTCATTACCATTTAAGTAAAGTTGAGTCAGGTTGGTAAGCTCTCCTATCTCTGTAGGAATAGTACCAGTGAGTTGATCATCATTTAGACTTAAAGTGGTTGTATTCTGGACCGAATAGACTTGGCCCCATAGTTCAACGTTTTTGGCCAGGTTCAACGTAAGAGGTTGACTCTCTGCTATATTACCACTTGTATCATAAGACCGAATTACAATTGTATATGCACCATCACCGAAAGAACTGATATCCCAGGTCAGTTCGTATGGTTTAGTACTAATGATTGAATAGCTACCATCATCAGACATCATATTCCAAGTTATCAAAGATTCTTCACTTTCATGGGTAGTGGTTGAATATTGACCCTCTACAAATAATTCCAGTTTATCAATACCAGAATCATCAGTTGAGATACATCTAATAAGAATAGACTCTGATATTGTATTACCATCCTGCGGTGAAATAATGATAATTCTGGGTGGAGTCTGATCCGAATCGAGATCTTCTCCGCAACTATGTAATAGTATTAATAGTAAGAGTCCTATTTTTTTAGCCATATCTAAATCTAACCCTCATTTATAAGAACAATAAATCTCAAGTTGAGGTTGATATAACAAAATTGTTTCAAACTGTTGATCAAGACTAATAATCTAGGACCGACACAGGCCCTTTTTCTGTGATCTGATAGTACTGATTTGCTTGCAAATTTAAATAAGTATCAGCCCCACCATTTGGCCAGTCTATCGTGATCATCTCTAAATTAGAATAATTACGTAATCCAAATAGAATTCGTTTATCATTTGAAGCCAAATAACTCCCGGCAGTATTAACAAACTTTGTCTGTTTAAGATCTTCTGTTTGAATTGTGACCCGTGCTCCAATGGCATCCTTATTGGATTCAACTCCCACTAATAAAAAACCGATCCAATTACTATCTGGAGTTCCGCTGCGAATCAGAAGATTTGCAGATGAATTATTATTAGAGATCACCACATCAATATCTCCATCATTATCGAGATCTCCAAAGGCTCCACCACGCCCCACGCTTTTATCTTTGGCATCACCGATCTTATTTTCTGATACCTCTCTAAAAGAACCGTTCTGATTATTTAAAAATATTTGTTTGCGCTGAGCATATGTATGATCACTGTAGATGTTGTCTATATTCTCTGCTACATGCCCATTAATAACAAATAGATCCAACCAGCCATCATAATCAAGGTCTAATAACTTTGTACCAAATCCAACGTAATTAAAGCTGGGTTGAACTATACCAGATAAGAAAGTCTCATCACTAAAGAACCCCTTTCGATTATTAATATATATTGTATTTGATTCTCCGCTAAAATTTGTAACAAAGATATCCTGCCAACCATCACCATTCACATCACCAATGTCAACACCCATCCCAGCCTCAGCCAGACCATTCTCATTAAAACCAACTCCAGTAAAAATAGCATTTTCTTCAAAGTTTCCTTGCCCATCATTAATAAAATAATGATTCATCACTTTATCATTGGCAACATATAGATCGAGATCTCCATCCAAGTCAAAATCAGCAGGAATAACTCCTAATCCTTTACCTTTTTTACCTGCAAGTCCTGAAGAATTAGACACATCTTTAAATTTCCAGTCTCCCTGATTATGAAATAAATAATCTTGAACGCCAGGAAAAAAATCCGGTTTGCAATAATCCCGAAGGTTTGTTCTTCTATCCCCACACCAAGGATTCTTTTGAAGTGAATACTCTACATAACTAGCTACATAAAGATCGAGCAACCCATCATTATCCATATCAAAAAAAGCCGCGCTGGATGTCCATGAATCATTTTGAAGGCCTACTGAGCTACTGACATCTGTAAAAGTGCCATTACCATTATTTTGAAAAAATGTATCAGTACCGTAGTTTGTAACATAAAGGTCAGGATCTCCATCATTATCTATATCACCACAGGCACAGCCAAAACTATAGGATGTATCCCCTACACCAGCAAAAGTAGTAACATCTGTCCATGTTCCATTATCGTTCCTAAATAATTTATTCTCTAAAATAATATTCTTATCCCGTCCAGGCAGCGGAGCACCTTGACAAAAATAAATATCTAAGTCGGCATCATTATCATAATCCAGTAAACAGACACCCGCTCCTATGGTCTCTATATAATATCGTTCACCACTTCCACCACGGTCATGTGAAAAAACAAGACCCTGTGATACAGACTCATCTTTAAAAACAACTTCCTCTGAAAATAAGAATGAGATAGATAAAGTGGCTACAAATAATATTTTAATTATCCACATAAAATGAAAATACATACAATGTGATTCCATTTAGAATGGATTTTTTTACAATATAAATGAGACCTAATAATATAAAAGGCTCCGTTTTTAAAATTCTAAACTATTTAATTTTCCCTTGAGAGGAATCCTGTATTCAATTATTTTTTGAGGGCACCATCTGTATCATAATATTTCCAATCTCCGATCTCTTTTCCATCTCTCATTATTCCCTCTCTCTTCTTTTTACCATTACCATACCACTCTGTCAATAAACCATCTATTGTATCTTCTTTCCAATGTTCAACCGATCTTTTTAATCCGTTAGAATACCATCCAGTTGAAACTCCATCTTTTTTTCCATTACTATAGGTTTCCAGTAGCCACCTCTCACCGTCTTCGTACCAGTAAAACATCTTCCCATGCTTTAACCCATTTAAGAACTTTCCCTCTTGTTGTTTCTGTCCATCTCCATACCAATAAGTAAATAACCCTTCTTTCTTATCATTTTTCCAACTTTCTTCAATGCTTTTCTGACCACTGGGGTACCAACCAGTTAAGAGTCCATTCTTTTTTCCATCAATATAATTCTCTTCCAAATATTTATTACCACGTTCATTCCAGTAGGTCCATTTACCTAGTTTGTAATTAAAGTCTCCTAAAGTACCTTTTTGTTTTTTCTGCCCATTCTCATACCATTCTGCGAAAGGACCACCTTTTTTATCATTGGACCATGCCTGTTCTATACTTTTCTGCCCATTCTCATACCACTCGGTAAAGACACCGTCTTTTTTACCATTTGTATACGATTCCTGTAAATATTTATGGCTATTTTCTTTCCAGTAGGTCCAGGTACCGGATTGAAAACTATTTTTAAAAGTTCCTTCCTGCTTTTTCTGCCCATTGTCATACCATTCAGTAAATAATCCATCTTTTTTTCCAAGTCGATAATTGCCCTCTCTTGTCTTACGCCCATCATCGAATAAAGTAAAAAGACCATCTTTTTTTCCATCTATAAAGTTTTCTTCTAAATACTTTTTTCCATCTTCATTCCAGTATGTCCATTTTGCAGTAGGGTTCCCTTGTTCGTAGTCTCCTTCTTTTTCTTTTATTCCATTCTCATACCAAAAAGTAAAGACACCCTCTCTTTTACCATTTTCAAACTCTCCTTGTTCTTTCTTTTGTTCTGAATTGTAAGAAGAAAAAGCTGGCCCAGAGTAAGGAGTATTTGTGTCCTTATTAAAATAAATTCCCTCTTTTTCACTGAGAAACGTTTCAATATTGACTGACTCTTTTGAACAACTACTGAACAATAAGACTAAAAGGAAAAATGTTTTTATATCTGGTTTCATACCAAAATTTAACTATCATCTAACAAACATAAAACCAGATCAATGCAGGGGAATGGATTAGTAAGTACGCCTATTTTTTATATGGATCCTGAAAAAAAAAGCCCCACATAAGTGAGGCTTTTTATTTCAATGAATTAAATTACTATTTATTTTAATAAGATCATTTTCTTCGTCTGATTGAACTGCCCTGCTTGAATTGAATAGATATACAGACCAGCACTGACAGGTTGACCATTGTCATTGGTCGCATTCCAATGTAAAGATCTGTATCCAGCAGACTGTGGACTATTTACCAACGTTCTTATCGACTTACCCATCACATCATAGATCGTAATATTGACCATGGCGTCCTCAGGTAGATCATAGCTCAAGTTCGTCACAGGATTGAATGGGTTCGGATAGTTCTGATGAAGCGCATAGACCGTGGGCAGCTGATCACCATCAACCTCTAGCCAATCTAGGGTCACCGAAATAA
>TARA_B110000438_G_scaffold60530_1_pt1 | contig 11095 bp, 10 predicted proteins | sample TARA_B110000438 | Tara Oceans TARA_B110000438 (sample SAMEA4398413) | marine metagenome | biome: Polar Biome; feature: [MES] marine water layer (ENVO:01000295) within the mesopelagic zone...; material: water (ENVO:00002006), including particulate matter (ENVO:01000060) such as......
ATGACTGCCAATATCTATATCGGATATATATTTACAAAGAAACATTAAAAAATAATACTAGTTAATATTGCCAAAGAATATTTGGTAATATAAATTTAAAATTGTATTGTCGTCCCTCAATCAAAGTCCATCAGAGTTAAAAATAAAAAAATGAAAATAATTTCAACCTTTCTAGCAGGAGTATTTTGTTTATTTCCTTTGATAGCAATTTCAGAAACTTCAATCCTAGCACCCAAAGGAATGGTCCTTATTACAAAAGGAGTTTACATAATGGGAAGTCATAAATCTTTAATTGAATTAAATCCAGGAGATTTATTCAGTATCGATAGACACTCCCTTGGTCCTGAAAACCCAGCTCATAATGTTCTAGTTGATTCATTTTATATTGATACTCATGAAGTATCTCATGGAGAATATATGAAGTTTGTGAAAATAAACATGACTAAAGAGCCTCGTTTTGCAAAAGATCCTAATTTTAACAATTACAAACAACCTGTGGTTGGCGTATCCTGGAAAGAAGCACAGTCATATTGTATTTGGAAAGGTCGACGTTTACCGACAGAAGCCGAATGGGAAAAAGCATCGCGAGGAAAACGTTCAATTAAATATCCATGGGGAAATGAGGACCCAAATAAGACAAAACTAAACTTTAATCAAGAAGTCAAAAAAACCACCATTATTGGTTCATATGGAGCAGGAAAATCAGATTATCAGGTTTATGATCTCGCTGGTAACGTTTCTGAATGGGTTTACGATTGGCATCTACCCGAATTTTATTTATTTTCTCCAAAAAAAAACCCTTTAGGACCAAAAAATGGGCACTATAAAGTAATTCGTGGTGGGAATTGGAGAAGTAATGCAGATGATGTAAAAATGGTTTATAGAAACGCTACAATACCTACAATACGAAAGAACACGCTAGGTTTCCGCTGCGCTCAAAGTAAGTCTAAATCCTCAAGCAAATACCCAAATCCTTCGGAATAAAGTTTAAGGTAAAAAAAAACCGGCAAAGCAAAAGCTCCGCCGGTTAACTTCAATTTTCTTTACTTTGGAACCACATTAGATGCCTGAGGTCCTTTTTGCCCATCTGTTTTTTCAAACTCTACATCCTGCCCCTCTCTGAGAGTCTTAAAACCATCTCCCTGAATTGCAGAAAAATGAACAAAACAATCTTCACCATCTTCAGATTCAATAAAACCATAACCTTTACTATCATTAAACCATTTTACTTTTCCAGCAGCCATACCAATAAATCTCCTAACAAACGAGCGGGACAGAAAACTCAATTCTTTTTAAATTCCATTCCCGGTTGAAATAAGACTGAGTAATACAGAAAAAAATTGAAAATCTAAATATTTTTTTTAAGCTAATAAAGAAATCAAATCTTTCAATTAAAACTCAGCAGTTCTAAACTTTGCCATATTATCACATATTTACTAAACTTCCAAAGTCAAATCCTGAGCAATAGTTAAAACAGTGTATTGTTAATTTTTTTGAACGACTAATTAAACCAATAAAAAAGTAAGCATAGTATTCACCCTAATTGCACACCTAACTTTAAATCATAAAAATATATACCTTTATCATTTTCATAAAACACAAACTCTAACAATACCTTAATTAATGGCCTTCAAATTGAAGTGATACTTTTTCTAATATCGTCTAGTAATAAATTGGCGATCTCAATTTTTGGAAGAATTGGTAGACTTTTGATATTCTTATACTTATTTATAATAATTACCTTATTAGAGTCAGACTGAAAACCAATCCCAGGAGAACTTATGTCATTAGCAACTATAAAATCAAGTTTTTTATTCTGCAATTTCTCCAAGGCGCTTTGTTCTAAATTCTCAGACTCCGCAGCAAATCCAATTATAAGTTGACTAACTTTCTTCGCTGCCACATTCATCAAAATATCTTCAGTTGGTAATAATTGAATATCTAAATTCGCATTTTCTTTTTTCTTTATCTTCTCTTTTTTAATCCGTTTTGGGGCAAAATCTCCCACTGCAGCAGTCATCACCAAAATGTCACAATCAGAAAACATTTGAAGAACATGATTATTCATTTCGCTAGAAGTTTTGCACGAAATAAAATGGACACCATCGGGAACCTCGAGACTTGTAGGCCCACTAATTAAAGTGACGATTGCTCCTCTATCTCTAGCCGCACATGCAACAGCGTAACCCATCTTGCCAGAAGACGGATTCGTAATAAAACGAACCGGATCCAAAAATTCATGAGTTGGCCCCGCAGTCACAAGAAGACGAAGACTGCAAAAATCGTTCAAATAATTAAATTTTTTTTTTACAACATCTATAAGAGTCGAAGGTTCTACAAGCCTTCCTTGTCCTATAGAACCACATGCAAGTTCACCTTGTTCCGGTTCAACAAATTCAACTCCCCTTCCCTTCATTATTTCTATATTCTCTTTTACTGCAAGATTAGCATACATATTATCATTCATAGCTGGAGCGATAACAATTGGACCATTATAAGAAATACATAAATTCGATAATGAATCATCTGCTATTCCATTCGCAATCTTTCCAATAATACCAGCAGTAGCAGGCGCAATAAGTAAGAGGTCCGCTGAGTCCATTATACGAATATGCTCCATCAGCATCGAAGAATTGCTATCAAACACTTGATGATAAACCGGATTTCCAGAAAGAGCTTCAAAAGTTAAGGGCGTTACAAATTTTACTGCATTGGCACTCATTACTACATGAACCCTTGCACCTAATTTAACCAAAAGGCGAAGTAACTCTATAGCTTTATAGGTTGCAATACTTCCACTAACACCTAAAATGATTTTTTTATTAAACAAAAAAGTATCGTCCGACATTAAAATATTTCCCGAGAAAGAAATCTCTCTAAATCTTTTATATTAAAATTATTATAAGTTCAAAAGTGTGTTCAATGAATAGAAACAATAATGCTCTAAAGTAGGACAAGCTTAAAAACAAAAAAACGAGTAGTAGAGCACCTAAAAAAACTACAAAAAAACCTTAATATCACTAGTAACTCAAATTATATTTTCAACTAAGCATTAATTAACCACTAAATTTATGCTTTAAAAGTTCTACCAGGGTAATGGTTTCCGTTGCAAATCAAGTATGATTATATTAAAACCTAACAATGCTATCACGTGCATTTAATCTTATATTTTTCTTTAGAGTATTACCTTATCTTTTTTTAACATCATAACTTCATGAAAATCGTTCCTATAGAAAAATTAAGCAACATACAGCCATGACAAGCAATACTCTGGAACCAAGGTTTATTGCTATTGAAGGTTGTATCGGAGCAGGAAAAACCTCCTTAGTTGACCTTTTAGGAAAACAGTTTGATGTGCAAATTATTAGAGAAGTAGACTCTGAGAATCCATTTATTGATAAATTTTATCAAGACAGAGATTCTTACGCCTTTCAAACTCAGATGTTTTTTTTACTAAACCGCTACAATCAGTATATGAACTTAACGCAGAGAGACCTCTTCAGCTCTGTAGCCCTGGTTGATTATCTCTTTCATAGAGACCGCCTATTTGCCGTACTAAACTTGAGTGATCAAGAGCTCAAGCTATACGATCAAGTTTATTCACTCTTAAGCAATAAGGTCCCAAAACCAGATCTAGTAATTTTTCTTCAGGCTAATAGCGAGGTCCTACGTTCTCGCATTGAAAAAAGGGCACGTGAATATGAAGCCTTTATGGATCCAGACTATCTAGATAATGTCAATAAAACCTTTAATAACTTCTTTTTTTACTACTCTGAAACCCCATTATTAGTAATCAATACAAATGAAATTGATTTCGTTGAAAAAAAATGTGACCTTGAGGCATTGATAATAAAGATTAATAGCCATAGAATAGGACGCGAGTATTATAATCCGCTTGGATCCTGATGGACCGGGACGGTTAAATTTTTAGAAGCAAGTTGATTGAGAAACAGGAGGACCTCAAGTAGGCCTTATGTGTTAGAAATCCTCACATCAATGCTCATTAATTTTTATCCGCCCTCCGATTTACATCGGCGGGCTTTTTTATTGTTCATTAACAAAATAAAAATCTATTTTTTTTGAAAATTTTTTATTGTATGTCATTTGACCTAAAGGAAATTTGTCGTGAATCATAATAAAAAAACTGTCCCTATGATTGCGGAACGAAAGAATTCATTAAAAAAAATAGTTGCACTTACCGCCTTTGACTATAGTTTTTCTCGACTGATTGATACAACAGACATTGATATAATACTAGTAGGTGATTCATTATCAATGGTAGCAATGGGACACAGCACTACACTTCCAGTAACTATGGATGAAATGATTATGTATACCTCTGCCGTAAGAAGAGGCTGTAACAATTCTCTTCTTGTCGCAGATATGCCTTTTATGTCCTATCAAATATCTAATGAGCAGGCCATCACTAATGCAGGGAGATTTATTCAAGAGGGCGGTGCGCAGGCAGTAAAGTTGGAAGGTGGAACGAACATAGCTAGTCGAGTTCAAGCTTTAACATATTTAGATATTCCCGTCATGGGTCACATTGGTATCACACCTCAATCAATAAATCGTCATGGAAAATATCAGGTTAGAGGGAAAACATTTGAGGATGCACGAAAAGTCAAGCAGGATGCCCTTGCACTCCAAGATGCTGGAGTCTTCTCAATCGTTCTCGAAGGAATATATGATGACCTAGCAGCTGAAATAACACAAATTTTAAAGATTCCTACTATAGGCATAGGGGCTGGCGTTAATTGCGATGGACAAATTTTGGTATTGCATGACCTTCTGGGATTGGGCATGGATTCATCTCCAAAGTTTGTCAAGAAATATACTAATCTAGCCAACGAAACTAAAAAAGCCGTAAACAATTATATTCAGGAAGTACGTGATCAAACATTTCCTGATGCCAATCATTCTTATAATTTAAAATCAGAAAACTAAACTCTGAAACGAAAATAATTAAAAAGTAAAGACTTATAGCAAAACCTACATGAAAACTATTACATCAATTGAAGAGATGAAAAAATGGAGCCGATTAGCCCTCTCCAATAACAAATCAATTGGATTTGTAGCGACTATGGGTTGTCTTCATGAAGGACATCTTAGCTTAATAAAAACCTCCACCGAGGAATGTGATAATACAGTAGTTAGTATATTCGTAAACCAAACCCAATTTAGTCCTGAGGAGGATTTTGATTCTTATCCACGAAACATCAAATCAGACAAACTCATTTTACAAACTGCTGGTGTAGATATTATGTTCAACCCAAACCAAAAAGATTTCTATCCTGAGGAATTTCAAAGTTTTGTAACAGTTGAGAAAAAAACTAACTATCTTTGTGGAGTAAGCCGTCCTCGGTTTTTTAGGGGCGTTACCACAGTTATTTTAAAACTGTTTAATATCATAAAACCAAATACTGCTTATTTTGGAGAAAAAGACTGGCAACAACTCCAAGTAGTTCGAACAATGGTTCGTGATTTAAACATGGATGTTTCCATTGTGGGGAAACCTATTGTGAGAGATAAGGATGGACTCGCTATGAGTTCACGAAATCTCAATTTATCAAAATCTGAGCGTCGCACTGCCCTTACATTGACTCAGGCACTTGAAATAGTCCAAACTCTCGTGACAAAAGGTGAGAGTTCTGCTGTAAATATTCGCGCCAAAATCCAAGAAACAATCGAAAAGAAGCAAGGAGCGAAGATAGACTATATTTCCGTATGCGATCCAGAGAATTTCAAAGAACAAACAGAAATTCATTCAAGAGTACTAGTCGCACTAGCCGTTCGAATAGGTACAACTCGTCTTATAGACAACCGTATTATAGAGAAAAATTAATGCAACAAATAATGTTAAAATCTAAACTCCATCGGGCGAAAGTAACTGATATCCTGATAGACTATGAAGGTAGTATAGAAATAGACGAAGATTTAATGGATCAAGTTGGCATAAGAACTCATGAGCAAGTTCATGTTTTTAATATAAATAATGGCAATCGATTTATCACCTATGCGATCCCAGGAGAAAGAGGAAATCTGGCTATCTCTATTAACGGAGCAGCTGCGCATCTTACAAAGATAAATGATCGCATCATCATTGTTGCCTATGGTATTATGGATTTAAATAATGATCATATATCTCCAAAAGTTCTCGTACTAAACGAAAACAATCAAATTATTAAAAAAAAAGGAATGTAGTTTTTTTGATTAAAAAACACTTAAAGCGAGTTGTTTATTCATGGATATTTTAATTACATTGGCATTAGTATTTATGGTTTGGATGTGCATAGATTGCATGCAACGCAAAGAACACTTTGTATGGATAATTATTATGGTAGTTCTATTTCCAGTAGGTGCAGTAGCGTACTATTTTACTGTAAAATCGAAGGCTGGCAATATACCTGGTCAATCGATACTGAATACCGTAAAGCTTAAAAATAAACCTGGAGAACTAGAAACTGATGAAACTCTTCAGCTTAAAGAAATGATAGGAAAGTTCCACAAAGCCTACCACTATGAAAGGCTTGGACAAACGTATCTCGATAAAAAACAGTATGACCTTGCCATTCCTCAGTTTAAGGAGGCCATTAAACGAGACAATGAATCGAACGAGGCACGTTATGGTCTGGGAAAAGCATTACATGCTATGGGGAATTACTCAGAAGCAGCTGAAGCACTCGGGGAATTAGTTAAAATTGACAAGAAGTATGACTATGGTAATGCTATTTTTGGACAAGCAGAATGTTATAGGCTGGGTGGACTCGAAGATAAAGCTTTAAAAACATATGAGGAAGTTATCAAATCCTTTCATTTTTTTAAAGCTGTCTATCACTATGCGAACCTTTTAGACCAAAAAGGTGAAAAAGATGAAGCAATTAGTCAGATGAAATCACTGGTCGGATCATCAAAAGATCTACCAGACTATAAACTGGAAAAAGAACGTTTCTGGATTGACGAAGCATATAAGTTCCTCAAAAAAAATGGTGTGGAAATGGCATAACGATTTTCATCTCAAATAAATATTACCTGCTTCTACATATCCCGAGATTACTAGCCAAAAACCTAAAAACCTTAGAAAAAAATCTGCTGAGAAACTGACAAATCATAAAAAAATAAATACCAAAAAAGCCCGCCTAATAAAGCATAAAGAATACTATTTCTATAACTAATTCCATAAATATCAGCAGACGGTTATCCGTTTTCTAAAATCTTAGTAGTTTTTTTACCAACTTACTTACGTAAAAATTTTTTCAAAATCGAATTCATATCGTATAAAAGCGCTATAGGGCGACCATGTGGACAGGTATACGGCATCTCAGTTTCCTGTAAATCGAAAATCAGCTTTCTTATTTGATCCAAATTAAGATTAGTATTTACTTTTATCGCGTTTCGGCAAGACATCATAATAAGTATTTGTTCAAATTTTTCATTTAATGCCTCCTCATATTTTTGAGAAGGAAGCATATCAACAATTTCTCGCAAAATTTCTTCCTTATCGTTATTTTTTAATATCGCAGGCACTGTCCTCAACAAGAACTCATTCTTACCAAATAACTCCAACTCTAACCCAAGCTCACTCAAAGACTTCTGGTGGCGAACTAATAATTCTATTTCGTTTGGGGAAAACTCTAAAGTTAGCGGAAACAATAACTTTTGAACTTCAACTTTTTTATATTTAGCTGTATTTTTAAAGCGATCATAAAGCACGCGTTCATGAGCTATATGTTGGTCAACCACTAGTATTCCGGGTTTTCCCTGCATCAAAATAAAGGAACGGTCTAATTGCCCTAACGGTTCAAATTCAGAATAAATAAGATTAGAAACGGCACTGGGTTTTTCATGAAAAATTTCAATTTGCGGCGAACTAGGGTTGACTGAGCCAAGGCAATCTGAAAATCCAGAAGAATCGTTGTCAGTAAAACTCATCTCAGAAGACAGCCTAACTGAAGATTGATCTTTAGGGTAACTGGACAAATGACTATTGCTGAAACCTGTTTGTTTAGACTGTGGTGAAAGATAAAATTTACTTTCGAGTTGATTCATGTTTTTCAATGGCACTTTTTTGCTACTACTTAATGCACCTTTTACAGCCTCACTCACAAAACGGTGGACCTCCTGTTGAAAAGCAAAACGAACCTCTGCTTTAGCAGGATGAACATTCACATCAAATAGCTTTGGATCCATTGATAAAAAAAGATAAATAGCGGGATGCTGCCCTTTAGGTAGAAGGTGACTATAGCCTTGCTGAGTAGAGTGAAGAATCACTTTATCTCTTACAAATCTGCGGTTCACATAACAATACTGTGCTGACCGTGACGAACGTGTGTAAACTGGACTAGAAATAAACCCTTCAAGATGATAATCTCCATATTCGGTTTCTACCTGAACAAGCTCCTTAGCGAGCTCACCCCCAAATAGTTCCGCGATTCTGTATAGAGCCTGATCTGTTGGCAAAACATCGATCACTTTTCGCCCGTTATGCAAGAGTGTGAAATGTATTTGAGGGTGTGCTAATGCATGTTGCGTCACAACTTGTGTAATATGAGATGATTCCGTACCATCTCCTTTTAAAAATTTTTTCCGAGCAGGTGTATTGTAAAATAATTGGGACACTTCTATAGTAGTCCCATGAGGACAAGATGTTTCTTTAGTTTGACCAGAAACACCACCATCAATCGAAACAATCACCCCGCCTAGGTGCTCGTCTGCTGAGGTAGTCATACGCACCTTTGAAACCGAAGCAATACTTGGAAGTGCCTCCCCTCGAAAACCCAAAGAAACTATTTTCTCAAGATCAGAAGAACTACTAATCTTACTTGTCGCGTGACGTAAAAAAGAAAGCTCCGCATCGCCTAATGACATCCCGCAACCATTGTCTGTAACACGGATCAGTTTTTTTCCGCCCTGTTCTATTTCAATTAAAATACGTGTAGACTCTGCATCAATCGAGTTTTCTACAAGCTCCTTGACTACAGACATTGGTCTTTCAACAACCTCACCTGCGGCGATTTGATTAGCTAAATCATCAGAAAGGATTCTCACGTGTGACTTAATATTTTCTGGCGAGATACTCGGCATATTATAATTTAAAAATTTAAGTAAAAGGTAACGGTAAAGTATTTAAAACAATTTTTTCTAGATTACAAGAGTTTATGAGATAACATAGATAAAATTTAAGTCGAGAAAAACTAGAGCAGAAATTAGTTCAAATTATTAGATAAGCATGACTATATAAAAAATACCCTATATGAACCAATTTTTTGCACGCAACATGGAGCTATTAAAAAAACATAGCCCATCAAGCAAAAACTTAACTGAAACAATACCCACATCGATTAAGGTACAAATAACACCCTCTGGCGAAAACACTGTACGCTTGAATAATATACTCATACACAGTATGTACGATCCTGTAAAAGAAGGGCGATCCTTTTCTAAAAAAGTAACAAACGGAAGCCAAGTATGCCTATATGGGTTTGGCCTTGGATACCACATAGAGTCTCTTTTAGAAAAAATTGGACCTGATGGATTTATCCTAGCTATAGAATTAAACGCTGATCTTTTAAATGCTGCAATGATTTTGAGAAATCAGTCAAAATTATTGCTCGATAAAAGAATTCATATTGTCTATGGATTGAATGAAGCAATCGTAGCAACCGAGATCACAAAATATATGGAGAAAATGCAAAGCACAAACACAAAAAACTTTCAAGTAATTTTCCACTCACCTTCATTTAAATGCATTCCCTCATCATTCCCCAAGTTGACAAATTCGTTAGAAGTCTTATTGATGGAACGTAGGTTTCCTGCTGTCCTAGGTGATATAGAAAAAGAAAATTATATTTTAAATAAAGAAATTGTGAGTCAAAGTTCTGGAATAAATTGCAACCACTCTAAACACAAGGGTAAACCTGTATTACTAGTCAGCGCAGGCCCCTCTCTAGACGATATTATTCCGTATCTCAAAATGGTCAACAAAAAATTTATTTTAGCTTGCGTCGACACAGCATTTCCTATTTTATCACGCGAAGGTATTGACACTGACTATGTATTTTCTTTAGATCCTCAAGAAGATAGTTTTCAATATTTTCAAGATCATTTAGACAGTTCAACAACACTCATATTTACTCCATCTGCAAACACTAAAGTTGTTCACTCATATAAAGGTAAAAAATTTGTTGTCTATAAAAAAACAAGTTCTCAATTCACAGAAGAAAAATCTGTTATAAATGCTAAGGGAAGCACTCAGTCAGGTGGTTCTGTTTCATGTCTCGCGCTAGACGTATTAATTCAATTTGGATGTGATCCGATATTTTTAACAGGTCAAGACCTGTCATTTCCCTCCAGTAGAACTTATTCCAGCTTTTCAAATAATAATAAGCAGATGCTTGATAAATTAGATAGTGCGTACAGTCTCAAAGGAAGTCACAAATCAGACAGCATAAGACAGAAAACGGTAAACGTTAAAAATATTGTTGGTGACAACGTTGTTACAAACCAAGCAATGTATAGTTATATACGTGGAATAGAAGAAATAGCTGCAGTAAACCCAAAAATAAAAATATACAATTTATGTTCGCATGGAGCAAAAATCAACAAAGTAATACCCCTTGGCTCGGTAAATGAGTTAATTAAATTTTTAGCTTAGGATTTTTTATTTTATCTTTACGCCATAAAAAACTATATCTAATAACTATTATTTGTTGATCATATTAATGATGCACATTCCAAAAAAATACCTCAAATTAATGCCTCTCTTACTTTTTGTTGGATTAATTATATTTTTGATAGATGACCCAATTCGATTCAACTTAAAGCAATCAGAAAAACCAAACCCTAAAAATGATGGGATCAGTAAAGGGCTCATTCATACTCATAGTGATGCTAAAATAGATCACAATAGCCCAGAGGCTCAAAAAAGAATGGGTATTTATCATTATAATGAAGGAAACAAATTCTTAAAAAGAAATAATACGGAAGAAGCCATAAAAAACTATAAAATGGCACTACATCACAATAACCATTTTGAAGAAGCTTATCTTAATTTAAGCACTGCATACCTAAACAAAGAAAAATTTAAACTTTCACT
>TARA_B110000438_G_scaffold285869_1_pt1 | contig 11093 bp, 8 predicted proteins | sample TARA_B110000438 | Tara Oceans TARA_B110000438 (sample SAMEA4398413) | marine metagenome | biome: Polar Biome; feature: [MES] marine water layer (ENVO:01000295) within the mesopelagic zone...; material: water (ENVO:00002006), including particulate matter (ENVO:01000060) such as......
AAAAAAATAAAAATGATAAATTAATAGTTTTTGATACAACCTTAAGAGACGGAGAGCAATCTGCAGGAGCATCTTTAACAGCTCAAGATAAATTTAGAATTGCCACACAACTACAAAAATTAAATGTTGATATTATTGAAGCTGGATTTGCAGCTAGCTCTTTAGGAGATTTTGCTGCTGTCAGAAAAATAGCATTAGAAGTTGAGGGCCCTACAATTTGTACTTTGGCAAGAGCAGTTCCTTCAGATATAGACTCTGCTATAGAATGTATGAAAGATGCGTTAAAACCAAGAATCCATACCTTTTTATCAGTTTCTGATATTCATTTGCTTCATCAAATGAAAAAAGATAGAGAATCTATAATGTCTATGGCAATAGATGCCGTCAAAAGAGCAAGAGACTCTGTAGATGATGTTGAATTTTCTCCTATGGATGCTTCAAGATCTGATCCTGAATATTTGTATATGATGCTTGAAAATGCAATAGATGCTGGTGCTACTACAGTTAATATTCCTGATACTGTTGGATATTCTAATCCTCAAGAATTCGGAAAATTAATTAATGGATTATTTAAAAATGTATCTAATATAAATAAGGCCATAGTTAGTGTTCATTGTCATAACGATTTAGGTATGGCTGTAGCAAACAGTTTGTCTGCTTTGGAAAATGGAGCTAGGCAAATAGAGGGATGTGTAAATGGATTAGGAGAACGGGCTGGTAATGCTGCGTTAGAAGAAGTTATTATGGCTGTAAAAACTAGACCTGATCACTATGGTTTAGGTACGGATATAAATACTAAGGAAATTGGACCTTCAAGTAGACTAATATCAAATATTTTTGGTTTTCCCATTCAATTTAATAAAGCAGTAACTGGTCAAAATGCATTTAGGCATTCTTCTGGTATTCATCAGGATGCTTTTTTGAAAGAACGAACTACTTTTGAGATTATGCATCCAGAAGAAGTTGGATGGAAAGGCGACGCTATTGTTTTAACAAAAGTCTCTGGAAGAGCTGGATTGAAATCTAGACTTGAACATTTAGGCTACTCAGTAGAAGGTAAAGAATTACTAGAAATTTTTAATAATTTTAAAAACTTAGCTGATCAAAAAAAAGAAATAACTGATAAAGATTTAGAATCTTTAATGAGTGAATTACATAGAGAATTAGATACAACAGAAAAATTTAAGGTTTTAGATTTAGATGTAGTATGTGGTAATAAAAGAGATCCTATAGCTTCTATAACTCTTGAACTGCCTGACGGTAAAAAAGAAACTGCTTCTAAATCAGGTACAGGTCCGGTAGATGCTGTATGCAATTCAATAGACTTTATAACTAAACAAAATGTTAATTTAACTGAATTTTCAGTTTCTTCAGTTACAGAAGGTATTGATGCTTTAGGTGAAGTAACTATTAGAATTGAAAAAAAAGGAGTTATTTATTCTGGTCAAGGATCCGATACAGATATAATTTTAGCAAGTGCTAAAGCATATGTTAATGCAATAAATAGATATTTAATAATACAGTCATCAAATTAAATAATTTTCATTCAGGAAAGAATTATTTAGATTAAAAGGAGATAAATAATCATGCAAAAAAAAAGTACTATGTTTGAAAAACTATGGGACAAGCATATTGTTTCAGAACCAAAAGATCAACCTGCAATTTTATACATCGATCTTCATTTAGTTCATGAGGTAACTTCACCTCAAGCATTTGAAGGTTTAAGAATGACTAATAGAAAAGTTAGGAGACCTGATTTAACGATTGCTACAGTTGATCATAACATCACAACTGACGAGACTCGTACTGAAGAAATAAAAGATGAGGTCGCTAGAAAACAAGTTGAAACAATTAGAGATAATTGTAAAACAAATGACATCACTCTATTTGATGTCTGGGATAAAGAACAAGGTATTGTACATGTGATTGGTCCAGAACAAGGATACACACAACCTGGAATGACAATTGTGTGCGGAGACTCGCATACTTCTACTCATGGAGCTTTTGGGTCATTAGCTTTTGGTATAGGAACATCTGAAGTAGAGCACGTTTTAGCAACACAAACCCTGAGGCAAAGAAAACCTAAAACAATGAAAGTTGAATTTAAGGGTGTATTGCAAAAAGGAGTTACTGCTAAAGATATGGTTTTAAAGCTTATTGGACAGATAGGAACAGCTGGAGGGACTGGTTATGTTATGGAGTATACAGGTAAAGCAATAGAAGAGCTGTCAATGGAAGGTCGAATGACTATATGCAATATGTCAATTGAAGGTGGAGCTAGGGCAGGAATGATTGCACCAGATAAGGTAACTTATGACTGGATGAAAGGAAGAAATAAAGTTCCAAAAGGCGATAATTGGATCGAAGCAATTAAAGAATGGGATCTTCTTAAAACAGATGATGGTGCTAAATATGATTCTTATGTAGAAGTTGATTGTGAAAATCTAGAACCATTTGTTTCTTGGGGTACTAACCCATCTCAAGTTTTACCTATTTCTTCATCTATTCCATCTCCAGATGATTATGACCAAGTAATCGAATCTCAATCCTGTGCTAATGCTTTAGCATATATGGGATTAAATCCAGGTACAAAAATAGAAGATATAAAACTTGATAGAGTTTTTATTGGTTCATGTACAAATGCTAGAATTACAGATCTAAGAAGTGCAGCAAAAATAGTTGAAGGTAGAAAAGTTAATTCTAATGTCAGAGCTCAAATTATGCCTGGATCAACAATAACAAAAATTCAAGCAGAAAAAGAAGGTTTAGATGTAATTTTTAAAGAATCTGGTTTTGAATGGAGAGAATCTGGTTGTTCTATGTGTTTAGGAATGAACCCTGACATAATTGCCCCAGGAGAGCGCTGTGCTTCTACTTCTAATAGAAATTTTGAAGGCAGGCAAGGTAAGGGAGGACGAACTCATTTGGTAAGTCCTGAAATGGCAGCAGCAGCAGCTATTGAAGGTCATTTTGTTGATGTTAGAGAATGGTAGGATGATTTTTGAAAAATCAAAAGAAAAAAAATTTTTATAAACCTAAGAGTTTTAATAAACTTACCAGCACAAATGAATCAAATCAAATTAGTTTGTTATCAAAGATTTTTGGTTCAAAAAAAGAATTAGATGTAGCAAGAAATAATTTATTTAAAAAATTTAACTTTGAATCAAATATTAATTCTTTAAGATTTTTAACCGTTTTACTTTTAATATCTATTTTTTTGTGCTCAACAATGTTTTTTGTAGAAAGAAATAATCAAAAAATTTATGAAAAATGGCAATATCAAGGAATTGAAAATATACCACCTTCTAACATTTTAGATTTTGACAGTGTTATTGATTTTTCTCAAAAAGAAGAATTATTTTCGTGTAATTCAAAAGACCCCAAAAAATTATTAAATGGAATTTGTGAGGAATCATTAAAATACGTTGATGAAATGAATTCTACTCAATCAAATTCACAATTTATTTATATTATCCAAATTTTATTATTAATTTTTTTATTTTTTCCTTTAGCAACTTTTTTTCACAGATCAATAAGAAATATAAAAACTTTAGGATATAAATCAAATATTTCTGCCGAAAAATCTATAATTTGGATTTATTTTTTTATTTTTTTATTTTTTTTATTTATTTTTATTTCTAGATTACTTTCAAGTAATAATATAGTAGTTTTTATTTTAATTCTTTTGCCAGTTTTAATATTAAGCTTTAGAATCTTTAATGTATTTAAAGAAATTTATTTAGGGAGTAGAGAAGAAAATTTATCTAATAAATCATCACTAGCTATTTTTAGCAAAAAATTTAAGATCTGGCTGATAGTTTTTATTGTAAATTGTTTATTTAATCCTTCAACTATTACTAGACTTTGGGCATATAATTCTCAAAATTTAAATGAGTTTATTTATGCAACAAAATTAATGTATATTTCATCATTATCACTTTTGGTTTTAAATATACTGACAATTTTATTAATAGTTGAAGTTTACAAAATGCAAGAAATTAAAAATTTAAAAAAAGGGTCAATTGAAATTAATCCTTTAGAATAGAAGAGGTTAAATATGGAAAAATTTATAGAACATACAGGCATTGTGGCACCTTTAGATAGGGTTAATGTTGATACGGATCAAATTATACCGAAACAATTTTTAAAAAGAATTGAAAGAACAGGTTTCGGTAAGTTTGCTTTTTTTGATTGGCGTTATCTTGAAGATGGTGTTCCAAATCCCGAGTTTATATTAAATAGTCCAAAGTATTCTGAAGCATCTATACTTGTAGCAGGTCCAAATTTTGGATCAGGTTCAAGTAGAGAACATGCTCCTTGGGCTTTATATGAGTATGGCTTTAAAGTAATTATTTCTACAAGTTTTGCTGATATTTTTAAGAATAATTGTATGCAAAATGGATTAATTACAGTTGAATTATCTGCTAAAAATATAGATTTAATTATGTCAAATTCTTTAAAACTAACTAAATATCAAATTACAGTAAATTTAGAAAAGCAAAGTATTTATGATGATCTAGGCTTTGAATCAAATTTTGATTTTGATTCTTTCAGAAAAGAATCTATAATTAAAGGTCTGGATGATATTGGAATAACTTTGGAATTTGAAGATGAAATAAATAACTTTGAATCCAAGAGAAAAAAATGAATTAATTCAAAATCTACTTATTTATTGATAGAATAGAACTTAGGACAATTTTTGGAGGAAATATGGAAGCAAGAGTTTGTGTTTTGGCTGGAGATGGTATTGGAAAAGAAGTAACTACAGAATCAATGAAGGTTCTGGAGGCTATTTGTAAAAAATTTGATCATAACTTCGAATTTATTCATGCCTTAGTTGGTGGAGCTGCGATTGATAAATTTAACAATCCAATTCCATCAGAATCAATGAATTTAGCTTTAGGTTCTGATGCAATTTTATTTGGTGCAGTTGGTGGCCCTAAATGGGATAATCCAAGTGCAGATATGAGGCCTGAAGATTCAATTTTAGCTTTAAGAAAAAGATTAGGTTTATATGCAAATATGAGACCAGTTAAAGTTTATCCTGAATTAATTCACTCAAGCCCATTAAAACCAGAATATTTAGAAAATGTAGATTTTGTTATTGTAAGAGAACTTACTGGAGGTCTTTATTTTGGGAGACCAAAAAGAAGAAGTGCAAGTACAAGAGGAAGAAGAGCTGTTGATACCTTGGCCTATTCAGAAAAAGAAATAGCTCGAGTTGTTAGAGTAGCTTTTGAATTAGCTAAATCTAGAAGAAAGCGACTTCACTCTTTAGATAAAATGAATGTTTTAGAGACAGGTAGACTTTGGAGAGAAATCGCGAATGAAGTTTCAAGAGATTATCCTGAAGTTGAACTTATACACATGCTAGCCGATAATGCTGCTATGAAAATAATCACTAATCCATCAGATTTTGATGTAATTGTTGCTGAAAATAGTATAGGAGATATTTTGTCAGATGAAGCTTCAGTTATAACTGGTTCTATGGGAATGCTTCCATCAGCAAGTTTAGCTTCTTCTCCACCCCCTCCAGGAAAAAGAAGAGGTAGAAGAGGAAGACCTGCTCTTTATGAACCTATTCATGGTTCAGCACCTGATATAGCTGGACATAATGTTGCGAATCCTGTGGCTTCTTTTCTATCAGCCTCATTGATGTTAAGGTGGTCTTTCGGCTTACATGAAGAAGCTGATGAAATTGAAAATGCTATTGATAAAATTATTTCCGAAGGTTATAGAACTGTAGATATTGCGGGAGAGAATGATCATAAATTATCTACAAGCCAGATGGGTGATTTAGTTGCTGGTATAATTTCTAGTGGTCCAAAAACTTAATTAATATAATGTTAGACCCAACTGATTATCTCCCAGATTATAATTCAGATGTTAATGTTTCTGATATAAATGAAAATGTTTCAATTTTCAGAGATGAATGGGGTATTCCTCATATTGAGTCTAAAAATTTTAAAGACCTTTTTTTTGCTCAAGGTTATACTTCTGCTCAAGATAGATTGTTTCAAATGGATTTAGATAGACTAAGATGTATGGGACGTTCTTCTGAATATTTAGGTAAAAAAGCTATTTCAAATGATAAATTGAATTTAAAAAGAAATTTTGAAATAGTATCAAAAGCTGATTTGAAAAATGCATCAGATAAATCATTACAAATGATTAGCTCTTATACAAAAGGTGTTAATTTTTATATTTCCAATTTAAAAAAATTACCCTTTGAATATCAATTGATAAATAAGACTCCAGAAATGTGGGAAAATTGGCATTCAGTTTTAGTATATAAAATAAGAAATGCAGCTGAAGGCTCGTTTAATGGAAAGTTATTTTACTCTCAATTAGCAAGCGTAGTTGGAGGAGAAAAAGCAGCTAAGCTTACACCTGGATACTTTCCTGGGGCTTTATTAACTTTGCCTCCTGGCTCTAAATTTTCTGGTGAAATAGAAAATGCAGTAGATGAGCTTACAGAAGCAGCTAAAAACTTTCAGGCAATAGGTGCTATTGATGGTGAATCGAATGGATGGTCTGTTTCAGGTGAAAGAACTGCTTCTGGAAAACCTCTTGTTGGAGGAGATTCACATAGAACATTAGATACACCTAATGTTTATTATCAAGTTCATTTAAAATGTCCAGAATTCGAAGGTATGGGGCACACTATTCCTGGATACCCTGGTTTTATGCATTTTGCACATAACCAAAATGTAGGATGGGGAATGACTCATGGAGGAGCTGATACACAAGATCTATTTTTAGAAAAACTGAGAAACTTTGAAAGTAAAGTTCAGTACTTTAGCAATGGTAATTGGTATGATGCTAAAACTTCATTAAGAACAATTAATCCTAGAAATCTCTCACAAATAGAAATCAAAACTATTGAGACAAAAAATGGGAATATTATATTTGGTAGTCCGGAAAAAGGAATAGGTCTTTCACTTTCAGATCCTGGAGGTGAAAATAAAGGAACTTTTTGGATAAATTCTGCCTTTGAAGCAATGATATCTAAGTCAGCAGATGACTTAGAAAAAGCTTTTGATAAATGGACTGATAGAACAAATAATTATCCATATGTAGATTTGGATAATAATTTTGGTTATAAATTTGCAGGATCTGTACCAATAAGAGATAAACAACATGAATGGGGTATAGCTAAAGGATGGGAAGAAAAATATTCCGTAAAAGATGAAATTCCGAGAGATGAATTACCTAGATCAAGAAATCCAAAAATAGGCTGGGTGGTAACTTGTAATCAAAAAGTGGTAGATGCTGATTATCCTTATTTTATGTCTGTTGCTTTTGCTCCTGAATACAGAGCTAAAGTTTTAATAAATTATTTGGAAAAGAATAAATCAAACTTAACAATAAAAAATATGCTTGAAATGCATAATCAAAATTTTTCTATTCCTGCAGAGAAGTTAATTTCTTTTGCAAAAAAAACAGACTTATCAAAATATAAATTATCAAGTTTTGAACAATCACTGTTAACTCAGCTTCATAATTGGAATTTTTCAATGGATAAACAAAGTGTTGAAGCTTCAATATATAGTGTTATTAAAGAAAATATTATTAAGGATGTTGTCAGCTTAAACTATGGAAGTTTAAGTTTAGAAATTAATGAATGGGATAATATTGGAGGAGTTTCACATGTTAGACGTTTTTTATCGCCTTTAATAAATGAACATATAGGAAATTCTGATAGTTTTTTATTAGATGAAAAAACAACATGGGAGGATCTTTATATAAATTCATTCAAAACTGCAATTAGATTTCTCCAAAATCTTTTTGGTGAAAATTCAAATGATTGGAAATGGGGTAATTTGCACAAAACTAACCATCAACATCCTTTATCTTCTGAATTTAAAGATTACCAAGATATACTAAATCCCAAGAAAATTCCTGCAAGCGGTGATGGTGATACGCCATTAGCAGGTAGTTATGATAAAAACTATCAAATTGTCGCAGCTTCTGTAAATAGATATGCCCATGATCCTAATAACTGGAGTAATAGTAGATGGATTGTTCCTTTAGGGTCTTCAGGGAACCCAGGTTCTAAAAATTATAGTGATCAGCTAGAGGTTTGGGCTAACGGTGAAACAATTCCCCAATTATGGGATTGGAATGAAATTAAAAAAATATGCAATAAACAAAAATTAGTATCGAATTTTTAATTAAAAGTAATTTCAACATTTCCTAAGTTTTCTATATCAATTTCAATAAAGTCATTTTTGCTAACCCAAAATGTTTGGACTAGCGATCCTAAAGTAATTATATCTCCTGCTTTGGGGAAATTATTATCTGAAAAATCAAAATCTAAAAACCATTTCAATGCATTTTGAGGATCATCTAATATATCTCTACCAAATCCTTGTCCAATTATTTTATTATTTACTTTCATGACACCCTTAAGCTTTTTTAGCTCATCTAATTTTATTTTTTCTGATCCTTTACTATAAGCAATAGCTGATGAAAAAAAATTATCAGCTATTAATAAAGAAGTGTTTTCTTTTTTATAATTTGTCCATCTGTCATCAACAATTTCTATAGATGGAACTATTCTTTCTATTATTTCATCTAGATTATTTATTTTTTTTGAATAGTCAAAATTTTTAGATAAAACAACAGCTATTTCACATTCAACACCTGGTGTTATAAAATTATCAAATTCAATATTAGATTTATTTTTAAATATATTTTTTTGCATAACTCTACCTAAACATGGAGAAGAAATATTTAAATATTTTTGCATAACTGGAGTTGTACATCCTATTTTCCATCCAGTATATTCATAATTTTTTGAAAAATGTTCAAATATTTCATTTTGGATTTTATAACCGTTAGAGATATCAATTAACTCTTTCTGAGATTCAGGAATAATAATTTTAGTATTTTTTGTAATTGAATCTATTATAATTTTTGAAATGATATTCATAAAAAAATATAAGTTATACTTTAATTATGAAAATAATAATACCTAGACCTATAATTTCAAAGTTATTTGAGCATGCTTTATTGGAAGATCCTAATGAATGTTGTGGATTATTGATAGGAAAAGAAAATAAAGTTCGAAATATCCAAAAATGTCAAAATATCCATTCTAGTCCCATAACTAGATACACAATTGAACCTAAAGATTTACTAAAAGCTGAAAATTTCTCAGATGAAAACAATATGGAAATCTTAGCTATTTATCATTCACATACTCATTCTCAAGCATACCCATCTAGCACAGATATTGAAAATGCTATTGAAAGTATGTGGACAAATCCTTATTATATTTTGATTTCTTTAGTTGAAAAAACGAGGCCTATTATAAGGGCATATAAAATATTAGAGGATAAAAATGTGGAAGAAGTAATTATTGAGCACGATGGACAAGCTTATATTAGCCCTACTAAGAATTCTTAATTAAGAACCATTCCATAGAATCTGAGAGAGCTAACCAACTTGCTTCTATAATATTTGATGATGCACCAACGCTAGTCCAAACTTCTTTATCATCGGAAGATTCTATTAAAACTCTTACTACTGCTTCGGTACCTGTAGATCCTTCTACTACTCTTACAACAAAATCAGTAAGCCTTACTTTATTAATCTCTGGGAAGCTATCGATTAAGGCTTTTCTCATGGCATTGTCGAGTGCACCGACAGGGCCATTACCTTCTGCAGCTGTATGCACAATATTATCATTAGTTTTTATTTTAATAGTAGCTTCTGAAAGGATCGGATGTTCAGATCCATCACTTCTCCAACCTGTACCCATTGATGATCTCCTTTTATTTTCAACTATAACCATAAAATCAATAAGTTCAAATTTCTGTTCATAATTTGGCAAACTTCTATAAATCAATAAATCTAATGAAGCATCAGCAAGTTCAAAAGCATATCCTTTGGATTCTTTATTTTTAATTGTTTGAGTTATTATTTCTGCTTCATCAGTATTTAGAATTTTTTCTAATCCTAAATTTTCAATTCTAGTTAAAACACTTTTTTTACCTGATAATTCTGAAATACTTATCGATGAATCATTTCCAACTTGATTAGGTTCTATATGTTGAAAAGAATTAGGGTCTATAAGGTATCCAGCAGCGTGCATTCCTCCTTTATGTGTAAAAGCATTTTTACCTACGAAAGGTTGAAAAGGGAAAGGTCTTTTATTAGCTACCTCTGAAACGTAATGAGAAATATCTGTTAAGTGTTTGATGTTTTTATTATTGCTTAAAGTATTTTTACCCATTTTTAGATTAAGGTTTGCAATAACACTAATTAGATTAGCATTACCAGTTCTTTCACCATATCCATTTATACACCCTTGTACTTGAAAAGCCCCAGAATCTACTGCTGACAATGTTGATGCTACAGCGGTATCTGTATCATTATGACTATGAATCCCTATAATATTTTCATTATTGAATTCTTTAACAATTATTTTTGTTACATTACCAATTTCATTTGGTAATGTACCTCCATTTGTGTCACAAAGAATTATTCTTTCTGCTCCAGCATCATATGCAGCTTTTAAGCACATTAAAGAATAATCTGGATTTTCTTTATAACCATCAAAAAAATGCTCGGCATCAAAAAAAACTTTCTTATTTTTTTCTTTAAGAAAACTTACTGAATCTGAAATCATATTAATATTTTCTTCAAGAGAAGTTTTGATAATTTTTTCCACTTGGTAAGCACTTGATTTTCCAACTATTGTTACAAAATCTGTCTCTGCAGATAAAAGAGCTTTTATAAAAATATCATTTTTTGCTTCATTATTTGCTTTTCTAGTTTGACCAAATGAAACAATTTTAGAATTTTGTAAACTTAATTCTTTTACTCTTTTAAAATATTCTTCATCTTTTGGGTTAGATCCTGCAAATCCACCTTCTATATAATCAACACCTAACTCATCTAACTTTTTAGTAATGAGAAGTTTTTCTTCCAATGAAAGATTTATACCACTTTGTTGAGTACCATCTCTAAGAGTAGTATCATAAATTTCAACTTTATTTTTTTTATTCATTGTATGAAATATTTAATTAATTTTTTACTAATAATAATAATATATCTATTATTCATTTAATAATCTAATATAATTT
>TARA_B110000438_G_scaffold237430_1_pt1 | contig 11083 bp, 6 predicted proteins | sample TARA_B110000438 | Tara Oceans TARA_B110000438 (sample SAMEA4398413) | marine metagenome | biome: Polar Biome; feature: [MES] marine water layer (ENVO:01000295) within the mesopelagic zone...; material: water (ENVO:00002006), including particulate matter (ENVO:01000060) such as......
AGATCCGTCATCATTTGTGTTATACATTGTCCAGAATTTTCCATCTGCTACAAAAGCTGAATCTGGTATCCAAAATTGACTTCCAACGCCAGCTTCTCCTTTTACTGCCCATTGTATATTATAGGCAATATTGAATCCAAAGTAATTATTAAAATTTTTCTTTAATGATAATTCAAACCCTTGAATATCTTCATGGATACCATTCCCAGCCATATGCGTAAATTGAAAATCAAACATTTGCTTAGCAGGGTCCCACCAGTTTAACTGTACTGTCCCAGGGCTTGATACCTGATTACTTGAACTCTTATAAAAAGTAGATAGAGCTAATATGTAATCAGAATAGAAATTCCAATCGAAACCTAACTCAAAACTGATTGTCTTCTCAAAAGTTAATCTAGGGTTGCCAAAAAATCCTTCTTCAAGTTTATTATATAGTTCAGAGTCATCATTTAAATCATTATTATTATAGTCTGAATCTCTTGTCCCATCATTCACCCATCGTTCTCCATACATTGTATAAAAGCTTGCCAGCTGATAAATATGTCCATAAAAAAAACGAATCATAGATCGATCAGTAATTGGGTGTGCAACTCCAATCCTTGGGCTCCACGCAGTAATAGGTTTTGTTTTTTCTAGCAATCCAAATGATTCTAGAGAATCATAATTAAACCTTGTAAATGTATCAAAAAAATAATCAGATGCAGCCATTGCTGTAGTTAATGGATGTTTTACTGAAGGGTCAAAATGGTCCATACGGATACCTGCATTTAACACAAGCCCTTTATATTCCATTTTATCTTGTATATACCATGCAAATTGTTTTGGTTTGACCGGATCCCCCGTGCGATGATGATGCCCAATATAATGTAGTTCACGTGTATTAAGCTCATCAGAATAATTACGAGCCCAGACACTGTAATCTATATAATCAATTCCAGTTTTTAAGAGATTGTTATTATTAAATTGAGTAGTAAAATCAAATTTTACTTGAAAACGGGTACGTGATCCTTCATTAAAAGCATAAACATCCCTTGGTAAATTAAACCAATTGTCTTCGTCTTTTCTAATCTCCATTGTTGAGTCAGGTAATTCGTGAGGTGTTTGCGAATTAATACTTTGGGAAATTCTTAATTCATAGAATGTCCTTTCTGATAACATATGACTAATTGCCATATAATTCATTTGGTCATTATTTTTGATCTTTCCAGATGAGGAACTTCCCATTGGCAAAAATATATTTTTCCCATCATCGTTCATTCCTTTAATTCCCCCAACTTTTGCTATTGAGTGGAAATTCCAGTTTTCAGAATAAACTCCACCAAACTTTATGGAAACTTTTGGATGTAGATTTAAAGATAATTTCCATGTTCCTTCAAAGTTCTCTGGAGTATATGATAACGGACTAATATTGTTGATTGCATTTTTATTTGTCCGACCGCCAAGAAAAAAAGATACACCTTTCATTAAAGGTCCTGAAATATTTCCTTGCAGTGAGTAACCAGCAATATTTGTATAATCAATTCTTTTATGAGCAAGTTTTCCAGTTCTACTATCAATTTCATTTACCCATTCTGGATTGTCCCATTGCATTTGCCCTCGATGAATAGCCGCATCGTAGAAGTTCGGTCCCCAATGATTTGCGCCGCCAAATTCATTAGTATACTCAAAATTACCATGAAATGAATCTGTTCCTTCCTTTGTCACAATATTAATTACACCTGCCTGTGCATTTCCATATTCTGCACTGAGGCCACCAGTGATTATAGATATTGATTCTATATCATATTTTCCTACCCCAGTAAAATTATTTAATGTCAAGCCATCGTTGCTTGTCATCTTTACTCCATCAACATAGTAAACAACATCTGCTGCAAGAGAATTCATGTCACCACCACGAATCATACCTTTACCATTTACATCCATACCAGGTTCAAGTGAAATTAAATCCGCAACAGACTTGACCATTACCGACCTTTCAATGTCATCAGAAGTAATAATGTATTCGCTAAAGGTACGATCAACTTCGACTTTTGGTTTTTCTGCAGTTACTTTAATTTCATCCATTCCAATAGCTTCTTCACTTAAAGCAAAGTTTAATTGAGTTGTTCTATCAGAGTTTACATTAACATCTATCATAGTAATGCCTTTGAATCCAATCATCTGGGCGGAAACACTATATTTCCCTGGCGCAATATTTAGTATGATGTAAAACCCATTTGCATCTGCAGCGGCGCCTCTATTCGTACCTAATATCATGACGTTTGATCCAGGCAAGGGCATGCCATTTTGATCAGTGATTGTACCTTGAATTTTACCTGTTATTCCAGCATAGGATACTGAATATCCTATAAACAGAATTAAGGATAAGGTTTTTTTAATTTTTCTTGTCATTTTTTCTCACTTTTATAAGCAGAAAAAAAAAGACCGCCAGAATATTCTGGCGGTCTTTATACAAGATTTATTTGACCAGTAATAATTTCTTTGTTTGAGAAAAGTTACCGGATTGAAGTTGGTAGAAATATACGCCTGTTGGCATATTTGCTGCATTCCAACTCGCAGTGTGCCCACCAGCCTGCATAACACCGTTAGCAAGAGAAGCGACTTCCTCACCCATAACATTGAAAACAGTTAATTTTGTATTTGCTGTTTCCGGAATATTAAAACGGATATGAGTTATTGGGTTGAATGGATTTGGATAGTTTTGACCAAGTTCATATCTTGAAGCAATCGGAGCCTCATCAGAAATTCCTAAACCTGCTGGTCTTTCATTATACCATATTTCATCAACTTGAACTGAAGATGAATCATCGTCTGTAACACCTACTAGGATAAAAGTAGGTCCCTCAGTTGTTGTCAATGCTTCATATGAATATGTAGCGGTATCTGGCATTGCTTCTCCATCTGCCCAAGCTGTTACACTAACATTTTGACCATCTACTACAATTTTCTGCCAGTGCCAAGTGCCATATGTAACGGCAGCATTTGGAACTACGTTTGACTCATTTGTACCGAACCAAAAATCGCCAATTGCTCCAGCTGCACTAGACGCAACTGTATGTACTGCTAGATTAGTGAGAAAATCAGGATCGATTTTTACACAAACATGAAATTGATCATTATTTGTTGGTGTACCAGTAGTCATCCAACGAAGTTTCACGTATATTTCTGATGCAGAAGGGGTGATCTCAGCATTGGCATCAGTGCTTTGGTCAATTTGCAGCCAACTGGTTGTATTGCCAAAAGGATCCTCGGCGCCAACTAATGTTAAATAACCATCTGCAACACTAGCAACTCCCCATCCCCACCAAGCCCAGGTCATATCACTAGTAAGTGATAAAGCTGCAGTTGGTTCTGCTGCGGTATCAAAAGTTTCAGACCAACCAGCTTTAATATTGCTGATGGTTAAAACAGTGATCAAACAAAATAATATCGTTTTTTTCATTTACTTATTCTCCTAAGGTTGTTTATTCGACTAGTAATTATAGTTAATTCCTAAACCAATTGTCAAGAACTGTAACGGGATGACTTCATTTAGTCCCCAATCTTCAAATGGACGCAAGTAACCGATAGCAGCATTGTAATTGATATCAAAAAGCAAACTAACACCTGTACTTAGTGAAGTCTCAAACCCAACGCCAACATTTGCGCCCCAAGCGTACCTTTTATCTACTATGGGTAAAAGCTGGATTTCTATATCTAATGGTTTTTTGGATTGCCCAGGATAAATCAACCCATTAACCTCATGCTTGTAATAATAAAGGCCTAATCCATATGATCCAAACGGGTTAAATCTTCTTCCTTTAAATGACTGAATTTTATTAGGAAAATATATTCTAGATTTTATAATAAAATCTTTCCAACCCATATTAGCACGCGCATCAGGGCTTTTATAATTATTTCGATCAACCACCCAAAAGAACTCTTTATCGGATAACTCTCTATCGCTGTATTGTTGATAGTGAAATTCTATAACGGTTTTAGAATTTTCATTGTTATTGATAATGTATTGTAATCCAAGAAGGGGAGCACTACTATACCAACTATTTAACCCAGATAAAGGAACACTAGTACCAGCCATAATAGAAATACTTTGTTGTGCTAGGATAGATTGATTAAGAAATATATTAAATAAAATAAATAAACGTAAAAAAGAAGATGTTTTGTATATGATAATTTTATTTATAAATCTCAATCTCCAACCCGTAACTTTATAGTAGTTCAATGTAAAAACTTATCATTGAATAATCAAGGGAAGCTAATCTTGTATTTTCAATTTATAATTCTCATTTAAGTAGAATCATTTTTTGGGTTAAGATCTTATCGTTTGATGAAAGTTTAATGAAGTAGATCCCAGAGGAAACATTTCTTCCTGTCCAATTATATTGATAAAAACCAATATCATGTTCATATGAAACTAACGTTTCAACAAAACGACCATTAATATTAAAAATATCAATATTAACGAATGATTTACTCGGGACTCCATACGATATGGTAGTCCTGTGGTTAAATGGATTAGGGTAGTTTTGTTTTAAAATATAATTTGATGGAATTAAAAATTGAATTTTTTGTATTCCTGAAGAGATAATTTTTTGATTTTTATCAAAAAATTTGTATTTCAATGTTGCGTCAGTTGGGTTCTCAACAGAAGCGTTAATTGAGATTTTTCTTTTAATATTATCTGGAGCGAGTATTCCAAATTCCAATAATATTTCACTTTCATCCTTTGATTTTTGTAGTAGCGTAAGGTTTTTAGGCCCAAAAGAAGTATGGCTAATATCAACGTTTCCTTTTTTGGGGTCATATTGAATATATACTTGTCCTGAAATTGCTTCTTCTGGTATTTCCTCTGTAAAATCATTCCAATCCATAGCTGGGCCAATATGCATAACATCTAATGGCTCAAAACCAAATTGATCAATAGACCAGGACCACATTCTAAGAAAAGTCATACCATCTTCTAGGTCGTATTGATGATCAAGGTGTGGAACAAAATGTGGTAATGGTCCAGTAGTGGGCCCTAAGCCGTTAAAGATTGCTTCAGAGTCTGCTAACCAGAATGTTACAAAACGTGTTAAATCTTCCACATCAACTCTTCCTGAGGTATCATAATCACCTAACGCTGGTGTGTAAAACTCGTAGCTAAAGTCTACAGCTTCTAAACCGGAGCTATCTGTTAATCTATTTATCGTAATAGTAATAGTATCTAAGCTGGCCATTGGTTTATTAAGAGTTAATTGAAATTGATTTGCATAGGAGGATGCGCTTGTATCCCATGATAATGCATTATAATGTTTAGCAGAAACCGAATAGTTAAATGATTGTATTGGTTCTGAAAATGTAATATTTATTGGCTGATCAGTACTTGAGCTAATGGAAGATCCATGTGGAATAGAAATAGAACTAACAGTTGGGACTAATTGATCTGATAATTGCAAAGTATCAGTAACTTGATTTGTGCGTAAGCTATTACCGGCCACATCAAATACTGAATTACCATTAGTTGCCGTAATATATAATTTTTCATGACCACTTGGTGTTCCCTCAAAAGATAAATAGCACCTCAAGGTTTTTTCACCTCCCACTACTGGGAATTGATCTTCATTTGTTATGAAATCTACGCTCGCGCTTGAAGCATTTCCATTGTTCTGAATAAATTCTATCTCAAAGTCGTTTGGTTCGACAGGGATAGTAACTTCAAAAGATCCATATACTCCTTCTGTTACAGAGAATTCTACGTATGAATTGTCGGTAGCTATAACAGCACTTTCTGATATTATTTTTGGTGGTAATCTATCAGGCAACATTACTCTAGCGCTAATTGTATTTTGCGGCATTTGGTTGTTCTCTGGATCATATATAGGGTTTGCAGGGCCAGCTGGACTAATAGTGATTTCTTCGATTCCACTAGGTAATAAATCTGTTACAAAACCAATTCTAACTATTTTTTCACCTCCCACTAAAGGTGCTTGATTATTATTTGTAATATTTACAATTGTTGCTTCTGTTGCATTGCCATCATTTGGATATACTATCGCTCTAAAATGATTTACACTTACAGCTCCATTAGCGCCCACATTATTATACATTTCTTCACTTGAAGTAATGGTTATTACACTATCTGAAATAATGCTGATATCATTGATTGTAGGAACCAATCGATCTATCAACGTAAAGTTAACCGTACATTCAGAAACTGAAAGTCTATTTCCAATGGAGTTGCAAATCGCATACGCGTTTGCTGGTGTTATTTGAACCGTTTCTACTCCACTAGGTGGTGGAGAGCTAATATTCAGTATTAATCGTATAGAGCTTTCGTTCCCCGATAAAGGAGAACCATTAGTTTTTGTTAATGAACTAATAACTGCATCATTTGCATTTCCGTTATTCTGAGAAAAGCTAATATCAAAATCTGAAACCTCTAGGCCACTTGAGGTATCACTCGCACTAAAGACTCCTTCACTAAATTCTAATTCCATATATACGTTATTATTTTCTAAAATATTTCCTATCATTCTAGGATAGGGGTTTAGAGTTATCTCATCCGTGCTATTATTTGGAAATGCTAAAGGATTTCCAAAGCCATCAAAAATTGCTTCGTTACCATCTGTAGAAATAGTAATTGTTTCCTGACCGTTTGGAGTTCCTTCAATACTAAGATATACCCAAATACTATCTTCTCCACCTAATAGTGGTCCGGATGGACCGGGGCGTTGTAAATCTACCATAGTTACTTCAGTTGCAAATCCTCCATTATCAGAAAAATCCAAAGAAAAATCTGAGAGTTCTAGAGATCCTGTTCCATTATTATTTGTATAAACATTTTCTGAAAAAGAAAGAATAATAAATGCATTACTTGTGCTAATAGAGCTGGATTGTGTATTTATTATAGGAGGTGAAACATCTTGTACAGTATAATTAGCTGCATAAATATCCATCTGATTATTTGAGAAGTCTTCAAGGCTGTCTAAGAGTGTAACCCGCAGTTCCCGCATCTCAATTAAGTTTAAATTTGGGATAATAGTAATTTCATTATTTTCAATACTGCCAGAAAAATCTATGTTCTCTTCATCGCCATCAGTATATGCAATTAAAATAATATTATTTAATGCATCATTTGTAATGGTTGAATCACTTACCAATCGAATTGGTTCTGATATGGAAAGAGTAAACTGTTCATTTGGTACAATCAAACCATTATTTAATGAAGGGTTTGGAGCAAAAACCATTGATGGCGCAAGAGCATCAAAAAGATCAAATTTCCGAGCATTTGTATTAACATCCATTGGGTTACCAAAATCATCAAACACCTGATTTGCCCTTGGTCGAACAGTAATAGATTCTGTTCCATCAGGACTATCATCAAATTGAAGAGAAATACGTATAGTTAGTTCTCCTCCATTAAGTGTAGTTCCAATATTAGAAGTCATGCCCGTTATACTAGCAGAAGTTGCATTCCCCTCATCAAAATTACTTATTTCAAAATCGGAGCTATTTAATCCGCCAGAGCCACTTGCATTTGTGTAAACCCCCTCATTAAATGTAAGATATAGAAATGTGTTATTTTCTTCTAATAGACTATCTGTTACGACACAAGCAGTTACATCATTTACTATTAATTCTTTATTGTTTTCCGGCAATGCATTATTTCCAAAATCTTCAAAGATATTTGCTAAATATGTAACTTCAATTGTTCTACGCTCCTGTAAATTAATATCTGGATTTAGAGTGAATTGTTGATCGTCTGTATCTACAGAAGCAACAAAGTCTATAGAGCTAGCACCTGTATCTGCATATGTCATTGTAAATAGATTTTGAATATTAGTATTATCTACATTGGTATTATTAATCAGCCTGATTGGTTCATTAAATTGAATAACAACATTTTGAGATGGATTAATTGTGTCATTTACCGGGATAAAATTTGCGATAGGAGGATAATAATCAGTTAGATTAGCTACAACTGATGAACTTCTAGAAAGACCAATACCAAATTCATTGAAAATTGAATTTCTATTTACGGGTCTTATTGTTAGTGTTTCTACACCACTTGATTCTCCATTTGGTGTAACTGCAATATTAATTCTTATAGTATCTTCTCCGCCAATTACGCCTTCACCATTATTGTTCGTTATATTGGAAATTTCTACATTGGTAGCATTTCCTCCGTTTTGTAAAAAATCAATTTCTAAATCATTAATTTGAACTCCTCCTGTACCATTTGAATTAGTAAAGATTGGATCAGTAAATACGACTTCAATATAACTATCATCGCTGGCTATATAAGAAGTGTCTATTTCTGGTAAGGCTCCAATAGCAAGTTTATAATTTCCTACTGGTTGTGTTGATGCATAACCATCAACAATAATATAATATGTACCTGCACTTAGAGGAAGGCTATCAATTCCACTCGCAAATGTAGATGGCTCTACACTAGCCTCTGGACAAAAATTAGCATCAGAATCATCAGCTTCTGTTTCACTCTCCACTTCGAAACAACCATCTTTAATTGCTAGTATTGTATCAAAATCTGTTATGGAATCACAAGTGTCAATAAACAATGTTCGTGATACATCTAATACGAGTTTATATGCAACATCGCTTGAATCTGGATAACTATTCACTACCCATTCATTACCTTGCCCAGTATTATTAAAGGTGTGGGAGTAGGGTAAATTATTAATAGTAAAATCTTCACATTGGCCGAATAAATAGCCAATGGAAAATTGTATCAAAAAAAGATTTATTATTATTCTAAATTTTAAAGTCATTATATACCTAGTCAACCATAATGCTTGCTTTACCATACGTTTTAATATTTATAGGAATATTATCAGGGCTGACCATCTTTGTTTTGATACGATCATAAATGAGTTCGGAGTCAACCGAGTTTTTTGTTCGGAAAATTGCAGTTGCTAGGGATGCAGTTCCATTTGAGTAGGTGTATTCATCTGTTGCAAGATAAAATGAATACACATCAAAGAATCCCGAACCACCACTATCACTCCAAAAAAATAAAGTATCGTATGCATCCACAAATAATTCGCCAGATATAATATCAATTAACTCAAGACTTTGACGAAGATACTCCACACGAAAATGTATTCCAGCCACATTCTCGACCTCTAATGCATATAAGTTAACAGCAAATGTATCTCCGACACTAAGCTGTTCACCGTTTTGATTTGTACTAATTTCATGCGGATTAAAAAATACTGCTGGAGATTGCATAGTTTGCAAGGGAACATCAACCCAGTTATCTAATGGATAATTTGAATCTTCACAAGAAAGAATCATTACCATTGGCCACGTAATAGTCAACAATGATGATATACCTTGTTTTAATATGTTTTTACTTAAGCGCAATGGAGAACTTAAATCCTATTTCTTGCATTAATGGATCCATGGTTAATAAAATAGAGGAAGGCTCTACTTCAATTCTTCTTGGAGCTACCTGCCAAGTATGAATCATATTTCCAAACCAGTATACAAAGCTAAAATTGCGAATGATACGCATATTACGATTTGTACGATCTATTCTTTGAGCGTATTTATTAATCCTTGGACGATATTTAATCAAATCTTCTGGCGTTGTAGATGAAGTATACTTGTTATACAAACGATCTGCAGCATTATTAGATGTTCGGTAGTGATAATAATTATATGCCATTAGACCCCACATTGTTGCCCATCCTCCAATAACTCTTTGCCCAATAACAACACGTTTTGAGTATACCTGGCCAGAGCCAGGAAGAACCGCAGAATATAGTAGCGCCCATAAAACATGATTCTTATTAAGCTCAAGATCAACTTTTGATTCTAAACTTGGAAAGCTTGATTGGCGAAGCGCTAGTCCATCGCTTGTTACCAAAAAACGATTAGCATATAGAGCAGGGTTTAGCTCATCATAAAATAGTTTAGTGACAAGAGTATCCACATACTCGTGGATGCCATCCATTTCCCCTATATATTCTAATGAACGCGAACGAATAATTTCTTCCATTTCCATAGATATTAAATCTGCACTCAGTGTATACGTTTCACCTTTTCTTACTATTTTTCCCATAACAATCCGATCCACATTTAGAAGCTTTCCCACATTTGTTGCACAGTCAACCGTTAAACAAGTTGAATAATCGCGTGGTTTTTTATCAAGAATATTAAATCGATTATTATTACCGGACGCCTCAACACTATAAGGAGTATAGAGAGACAATGTTAAACGGAATCTATCTGTAAGCGTTTGTCCTGCTGCACTAGATATGCCTTGATTATGAAAATCAACAACTGCAATGGTAGGAGTCGTTTGATCATAGAGATAGAAGTGGGACGAATCTGGCAGGTCAACTGCAGAAACTAATGAAAAGAGTGCCGCCGAGGCTATTGTTTTCGGACACTTCATATACTGTTCCGTTTCCTAAGGAAGGTTATACAAATTTATTACTTAAAGTTTAATCAATCCAATCGCAATCAATAGATTTAAAAACGTCTTCTTGGATTATCTTGAAACCATTGATCTAAGAATAAATCCATATGGTCAAATAAAGCAGATTCAAGATGTTTCTTTAATTCTCTATCGATACTATACCCAATTGATTGATGCTCATATACTTTTGCTAAACTAAAATCTTTTGTTATTTCATCATCATTAAAATTTTCAATGTAGTTGTCCATTAATAGTATATAATTAAAAACTGAAACTTCTACAGTATAGTAAAACCCAGGAACTTCTTCTAATGGACGTCCAACAATGAAAACACGTAAAAGAGGGTAGGGCTGATCTTCTTTAATCCAGATTTTATATTGGTCAAGTTTTGCAACAACATATGATTCCACCCATAATGGAGAAATAGCACTCTCCAAGCCATCAACAATAATCTCAATTTTTAATTGGTCCATTCCTTTCAAATTAGATTCATGCCAACGGTCTTGTGTGAAACTGATTGAATGGATTAGCGCCAAAACTAAAATAATACGATTTAGATGGCGATTAATATACATCATTATATAAGTAGAGTACCCCGAACAGGATTCGAACCTGTGACCTACGGATTAGAAGTCCGTTGCTCTATCCAGCTGAGCT
>TARA_B110000438_G_scaffold196910_2_pt1 | contig 11069 bp, 7 predicted proteins | sample TARA_B110000438 | Tara Oceans TARA_B110000438 (sample SAMEA4398413) | marine metagenome | biome: Polar Biome; feature: [MES] marine water layer (ENVO:01000295) within the mesopelagic zone...; material: water (ENVO:00002006), including particulate matter (ENVO:01000060) such as......
AATTAGTTTAGAAACACCAGTCGGCGATGAAGAAGATAGTTCCCTCGGTGATTTTATAGAAGATAAAAATGCATTAATTCCAATTGATGCAGCAGTAAAAAGTTCATTGCGTGACACAACAACAAGAATTTTATCATCCTTGACTCCAAGAGAGGAGAGGGTTCTTAGAATGCGTTTTGGTATTGGTATGAATAGTGATCATACCTTGGAAGAGGTGGGTCAACAGTTCAGTGTCACAAGAGAACGTATAAGACAGATAGAAGCTAAAGCTTTGCGTAAATTAAAACATCCAACACGTGCAAGAAAACTTAAAACTTTTCTTGATGAGTAATGTATTTAACTTTACTTGGCACCGGCTGTCCTAATGTTGATCCAAAAAGATATGGACCTTCAAATTTAATATCTACTAAAAATTCAAATATTTTAATTGATTGCGGATCAGGGGTAACACAAAGATTGGCTTCAGCCAAAGTTCCATCCTCTGAAATTGATGCTTTAGTTCTAACCCATTTACATTCTGATCACGTAGTTGATTTTTATCAATTAATAATATCTAGTTGGCATTCATACAGAATTAAACCTTGGAAAATATATGGCCCTAAGGGCACAAAAAAGTTTTTATCTAAAATAATGAATGCATGGAAAGAGGAGAGGGAACTTAGAATAAGATATGAAGTAAGAGCATCAACTGCAGCTTTTCAATTAGACATAATAGAATTTGAGGAATATGGAAAAATCAAAATCAATGATGCAATACTTGAATATTTTCGAGTCGATCATTTGCCTGTAAAACATGCATATGGTTTTAATATTCACAATAATAAAAAAAAATTAACGATCAGTGGGGATACTAGACCATGTGAAAATTTGATGAAATATGCTCAAAAAGCTGATGTATTATTGCATGAAGTTTATATTGATGGAGAAATCAAACCCAAAACAAAAATGAGAACTAAAGAGACTCTTCATAATGTTCGAGCTTATCATACTTCTTCCTCAGATGTGGGTAAAGTAGCTAGCCTTACAAAATGCAAAAGTTTGGTATTAACCCATTTTGTTCCAACTCAATTTAATCAAGCAAACTTAAAAAAAATTGTTAAAAAAGATTTTGGAAAGAATCCAATAATTGGAAGAGACTTATTAAAAATAAAAATTTAATTTGTTTTTGTTTATATTTGTAATAACATTGCTCTTACATATATATTTGGGAGAATAAGTTTATGAGAATTGCATTCATTGGCGCTGGTAGCGTTGGTTTTACACAAACATTAATAAGAGATATTTTAAAAGTTCCTGAGTTCAATAATGTTGAATTTTCTTTGCAGGACATATCTGAGCAAAATTTAAAAATGATTTCTCAATTAATTCAAAAAGATATTTCATCAAATAAATTACCAGCTAAAGTTTTGATTTCCACTGATCGTTCTAAAGCGTTGGCAGGTGCAAAATATATAATAAATTGTACTAGGATTGGAGGACTATCAGCTTTTAAAGATGATGTGGAAATTCCACTTCAATACGGTATAGATCAGTGCGTTGGTGACACAATTTGTGCTGGAGGGATATTATATGGGCAAAGAAATATTCCAGCTATTTTGGATTTTTGCAAAGATATTAATTCTTACGCAGACTCAAATGCTTTATTTTTAAATTATTCAAATCCTATGGCTATGAATACTTGGGCTTCATTGACTAAAGGAAAAGTAAATACAATTGGTTTATGTCATGGAGTTCAGGGAGGGGCAAAATTAATTGCAGATGCTCTAGGGTCTCAAAATGAAAAAGATTTAGAATACGTTTGTAGTGGAATCAATCATATGACTTGGTATATTGATTTAAAATTTAAAGGAAGAAAAATTGGAAAAGAAGAACTTGTCGATGCTTTAAAAAATCATCCTATATATTCAAAGCAAGAAAAAGTCAGAATAGACATACTTGAGAGATTTGGATATTTTTCAACAGAGAGTAACGGTCACTTAAGTGAATATTTGCCTTGGTATAGAAAAAGACCTGAGGAAATAAAAAATTGGATAGACATGTCAAATTGGATCCATGGAGAAACTGGAGGTTATTTAAGAGTTTGTTCTGAAAAACGTAATTGGTTTTTAGAAGATTTTCCTAAATGGTTAGATGAGTCAGGAATAGATCTCTCTAATTATAAAAGGTCAACAGAGCATGGAAGTTATATTATAGAAGCTCTAGAAACAGGGCGATCATATAGAGGTCATTTTAATACTATGAATAATGGGATTATTAAAAACCTCCCAGATGATTGCATAATAGAGAGTACTGGATTTGTTGATCGACTAGGACTTCATATGTCTTCTGGTATTGAATTACCAATGGCGTGTGCATCATTATGCAGAACCTCAATAGATGTTCAGCGTATGTCAGTTAAGGCAGCAATCGATGGTGATATAAATTTACTTAAACTAGCGGTTCTCCAAGACCCTTTAGTAAGTGCAATTTGTACACCTGATGAAGTTTGGGCTATGGTTGATGAAATGCTAGTCGCTCAATCGCAGTGGCTCCCTCAATATCAAAATGAAATAGAAAATGCGATACAAAGAATGAAGAATTCAAAAGTTAAGAAGAAAAATTTTAAAGGTGCGGCTAGGATGAAGACAAGATCTCCTGATGAATTAAAAAAAGATAAAGAATCATCTTTATTAGTTGAAGCTAAAGCTTTTAAATTAGATTCTTAAAAAAATGAAAGATATAAAAAATGTTGTTATCCTAGGAGGTGGGACAGCTGGCTGGTTAGCAGCTTATGTCATGAGTGATTATTTTCATTCTAATAATCTGGAAGTCAATGTTAAAATCATCGAATCTTCTAAAATTCCAACAATAGGAGTGGGTGAAGGAACAACAAGTATATTTTATGAATTTTTAAAAAAATATAATTTAAATGAATCTGATTTTTTAAAAGAAACGAAAGCGACGTTAAAATTTGGTATTGTGCATAAAGATTGGAAAGAGTTAGGGTATACTTATTATGGACCTATAGATGATCCACAATTAATAGCTCCAAAAATTAAACCTGATACGTTTGAATATTTAAAGGCTTATGCAGTTGCTGCTGGAAGACCTGTTTCAGAGATTCATCTGCATACAATGTTAATGCAAAATCAAAAAGTGCCTTATATTTATAAAGATGATAATTTAGAATTAATTAGTCCATTTTATTACGCTTATCATTTTGACAATTCTTTAGTTGCAAACTATCTAAAAAAACGCTCTAAAAATATAGAAGTAATCGATGATATTTATATCTCATGTAAACAAAATGAAGATGGAATAATTAATTCAATAAACTTTAAAAGTGGATTAGTTTTGGATGTGGATTTACTAATTGATTGTAGTGGTTTTAAAAAATTGATTGCAGGAGATCTTTTCAAAGTGAAATGGAAATCATATCAAGACAATCTTCCAGTAAATAGAGCTATGCCTTTCTTTTTAGATATTAATAAAGATAATTATATCAATTATACTTTAGCTTGGGCACAAAAATATGGATGGATGTGGCAAATTCCAACCCAAGAAAGAATCGGAGCTGGATATGTTTATTGTGATAAATTTATTACTCCTGATCAAGCTCAAGAAGAAATTGAGAACGTCCTTGGTCATAAAATAGAACCAAGAAGAGATATAAAGTTTGACAGTGGTAGATTAGAAAAATATTGGGTAAAAAATTGTTTAGCTATAGGTTTATCATCAGGATTTTTAGAGCCTCTTGAAGCTACTTCAATTCACAGCACCCTAGTACAGTTAATATTATTTGCAAAAGAATATTTGAACACAAAAATGGATTTTAATGATACTAAAAAAATTTCTGATTTTAATAAAAGAATTGGTCAGCAGTTTGATGATTTTAAAACTTTTTTAAATATGCATTATGTTTCTAATAGAAGAGATTCACAATTTTGGAAATATATTGCCAATGAATGTATTGGAGCAGAAACTAAAAAATATCTCTCTCTTTGGCAAAAAGAATTACCAAGTTTTGATCATTTTGATGATTATTTGTCAGGTTTACCGCATGTCCAGTCTCAACTTTATTACCCAGTAGTTGATGGATTAGGGTTATTAAATAAAGAATTAGCAAGAGAGCAAATGAAAAAATATGATTTAAAATCAATATCTAGAGCACATTATAATAATTTTATGGATAAATTTGGCCATATATTGTCTAATTCTTTAACACATTATGAATTTATAAAAAAAACTATTAATTTATAATATTTTTTTAAAGTTGCTTTCTTAAAAAAATGTATATTAAATAAATTTACATTAATTTCAGGGAGGAAATAAAATGGAAATCCAAAATAAATTTAAAAATAGAACTGCTAGTTTGCTTGTTGGTGTAAGTATGCTAGCCTTAGGTTCTTCGGCAGGAGCTTTAGAAACTCTTCCAAAAGATAAGAGCATGTCCGGAATGGATATAGAGTTAGTTGGTCGTGCTGATCTTTGGAGTTATCAAAGTTGTGATAGTTATAATGAATCCCCTTTAACAAAATCTTATGTTGATGCTGGTAAATTACCACCAGTAAACGAAAGAATGCCGAAAGACCCTTGGATGGCAAAAAAAGACCAAATGGTTGATGGTATAGGTGAATATGGTGGCACATTCCGTCATGTAATTGGTGGAAGACCAGAAGGCTTCAACTGGTTAGCAGGGCAAAGTCAGGGTTGGGGTGGAATTAACATTCAGTTAATGGAATCTTTAACAAGACTTGGACCACTTTGGCAAGTTAAGGCTGAAGAAGGAAATCCTTTACCTAACTTAGCAAAAGATTGGGAATGGAGTAGTGATAGAAAATCTTTAACTATGTATCTTCTTGAAGGTGCAAGATGGTCTGATGGAGATATCTTTGATACTGATGATATAGATTTTTGGTGGAACGATAATGTTCAAGATGCAAATGTAAATTCTAGATTACCTAAAGATGCTTTAGGTTCGGGAACAACTTTAGAAATTTTAGGACCTTATTCATTTAAATTTAATTTTGATGAACCTAAAGGTAATGCTGTTTTAGCACAACTTGCTTATATGGGTGGTGCTCCAGGACCATCACACGTTATGAAGTCATTGCATCCTTCACATAACAGTGATGCAACTTATGAGTCATATTCAAATGGTATGCCAGCAAGTGTTTTACCTATTGTGACAATGGGGGCTTTCGTACCTGTAGTTCATAAAGTAGATGAATTAATGGTGATGAAACGTAATCCCTATTATTGGAAAGTTGATGAAGAATGTAATCAACTTCCTTACTATAATGAAACAATCTATAAGTTAACATCTTGGGATGATAGAACTACTCAGGCTTTAGCTGGTACTGGTGACTTTTCTAATATGGAAAATCCAGGTAACTATGTTGAGGCATTGAAGCAGAATAAGGATCCAAATTCTCCAGTTAAAGCAGTATTTGGCACTAGATTGATAGCTTGGGATTTGATGTTGAATTTATCTTCAGAATTTGGTGTCAGCAGTGATTATGAGAGAGAACTGAGAAAACTTTTTAGAAATGTGGAATTTAGAAAAGCAATGTCTCATGCAATGGATAGAGACACAATGGGTCAGTCTGTTGCTAGAGGACCTTTCTTTCATCCACACGCAGGGGGTTTTGTTGCTGGTTCACCTTTCCATAATTTTGAAGACTCAATCTACTATTCTTATAATGTAGCTGGGGCTAATTCAATTTTAGATGGACTTGGTCTAAATGACTCTGATGGCAATGGTATAAGAAATCTTCCTAATGGAGGAGAGGATCTAGTTATCGACGTTCTTTATTCCACTTCAAGATCTACTGATCAAAAATTAGCAGATTCATCTGTTAGTATGTTTGAGGCAATTGGTATGAAACCAGTTTTAAAACCAACTGATAATACTGATGCATTTACAGATACTGGTAATTGGAGTATGTGGATAACAAGGGAACACTGGGTTGTAGCAACCAAAAATATTAGTGATAGGCTGCCAACTACTTCTCAAAATCCTGACTGGCATAAGGACAATGGTGAAGACCTTCTTCCTTTTGAAAAAACTTTAGTTGAAAAAGCTAAGGATATTTTATCAACTAATGACTTGTCAGAAGTTGCTAGTCTCGCAAGAGATATTCAAAGAGTAAGAACAGAAAATGTATATACAGTAGGCTTAATTCAAGCCCCTGCAGCACTTTTGATTAATAAAAGGATAAAAAATAATCATCCTGGTGCACCAGTATATATGTATGAGTGGGCTGAAGATGGTGTTATGAGACCAAGACTTTATACACCAAAAGCGGATCAACTTGATGAATTCTTACCTGGTATTTTAGCCGAGTATTAATAATCTATATTTTCTATGGCCCATTAAAATGGGCCATAGTTTTCAATTATGGCATTTCTAATTTTTTTTATAAAAAGGGCTCTTGCAACCATTCCGTTGTTGATTGCTATTACACTTGTGGCATTTATTCTTGTTCAATCAATGCCTGGAGATTATGCAGATCAATGGAAAAATCAGCAAATGATGCTTGGAAGCATAAGTGAAGCGGAAGCAGAAATACAAGCTCAAGATTTAAGAAAAAAACTTGGTTTAGATAAACCTGTATTCATTCAATATTTAACTTGGGTAAAAGATATAACTTTGTATTGGGATTTAGGAGATTCATTTGTTCAGTCGAGGCCTGTTAATGATGTTGTTGGAGACCGAATTCCACGAACTTTATTACTAGCTTTTATTTGTTATTTTAATGCAGTAACATTAGGTATTCTTGCAGGAGTATATGCAGCTACTCATCAATATCAAATTGGAGATCAAATAGCCACGGTTTTAACTTTTTTAGCTTTCTCTATTCCAAAGTTTATAATAGCAATTTTCATTTTATATTTTTGGGCAATAAAGTTTCATTCCCCCTATTATGGTTCCCTATTTTCACAAGAGTATGTTTTGCAAGAAGGTTGGTGGAGTTTAGCTAAAACATGGGATTTTTTTTTACATACATGGCCAATTATTGCTGTAGGAAGTTTTGTTGGAGCTGGCTATCAAATGCGAATGATGAGAGGTAACTTACTCGATGTATTAAAAATGCAATTTATTGAAACAGCTAGAGCAAAAGGACTGAAAGAAAGTAAAATAGTATGGAAACACGGGGTTCCAAACGCATTGCACCCTATAATTATGAATCAAGGTAGGAGTGTATCCTATCTTATCGAGGGTGAAATTGAAGTAGCAATTGTTTTAGCAATACCAACAGTAGGTCCTTTAATATTAAGCTCTGTATCTTCAATGGATATTTATGTAGCTTCTTCAATTTTTATGATTTTATCACTTGTCTTAGTGGTTGGAAATTTTATAGCTGATTGTTTTTTAGCATTACTAGATCCTAGAATTAGAGATATGTCAGGAGGAGCGGCCTAGTGGAAAAGCTTAATGAAAACTCAACATTAAATGCAGAGACTAATAATTATATTAAAGTAAATTCTCATTGGCATTTGTCATATTTAAGGCTTAAAAAAAATAGGTATGGAATGTTTGGACTTTATGGAGTTACATTCATTTTATTTCTAGCTGTTTTTGCAGAATTTTTATCACCTCATAGTTATAAAAAAGTAGTTCAAGATGAATTATATCATCCACCTCAAGTAATTCATTTTATTGATAATGACGGAAGTTTTCATTTTCGTCCATTTGTATATAAAATAATTGAAGAAATGGACATGGAGACTTATGAATTTTCTTTTTTTGATTCAGAAGAAATGATTCCGATAAAATTTTTCATACGAGGAGATGAGTATTCTATCTTTGGTATAAATTTAAATATTCGATTATTTGGAAATAATGATGGAAATATTCATCTTTTGGGTACTGATAATATGGGTAGAGATATTTTATCAAGGATGTTAACTGGAACACAAATAACATTATTATTCGCACTTATTGCAGTTTCTTTGTCTTTATTAATAGGCTTAATGGTGGGCATCAGCTCAGGTTATTTTGGAGGAACTTATGATTTGGTAGCTCAAAGAGTAACTGAATTTGCATTATCTTTTCCTGCGTATCCTCTATATTTTGCGTTAGTTGCACTTTTGCCCAGAAGAGCAGATGAAACAGTTGTCTTTATTTTGTTTGCATCAATAATTGTTTTATTAAATTGGGCGTCAATTGCAAGAGAGATAAGAGGCAAAACTTTTTTAGTAAGAAATCTTGAATTTGTAAGAGCTGCAAGAGCGTTAGGTGCTTCAAGATCAAGAATAATGATACAGCATATTTTTCCCAATACATTATCTCATGTAATTGTTTGGACATCTTTTACAATTCCTTCGATTATATTAGTTGAAACTTTTTTGAGTTTTTTAGGAGTAGGTGTCCAACATCCGATGGTGTCATGGGGTGTAATGTTAAATCAAGTTCTGGATATTCAAAGTTTTGCATATGCTCCTTGGATGATGGCTCCAGTAGGTATGATTATTTTTACAGTTCTAGCATTCAATGCTTTTGGTGACGGAATAAGAGATGCGGTAGACCCATATGCAATCTCAAAATAATTCAAAACTTCTAGATCTAAAAAATGCTGAAATTAAATTCAGTGTGGAAGGTGGTATAGTAAATGCTGTAAATGATATTTCATTTGACATAATGAAAGGTGAGACTCTTGCAATTGTTGGTGAGTCAGGCTCAGGTAAATCTGTTACTGCAAGAACAATTATGAAAATGTTGCCAAAGAATTCTTCAATTGGACCTAAGACTAAAATTTCTTTTAAAGGAGTTGATACTGGTAATTTTACTGATGAGCAAATGCGACAAATTAGAGGTGACAGCATAACTATGATTTTTCAAGAACCTTTAACCAGTCTCAATCCTTTGCACAAAATTGGAAGTCAGATTGTTGAAGTTTTACGTGAGCACAATCACATGTCAAAGAAAGAAGCTACAAAAAAAGCATTAGAATTATTAAAAGAAGTTCAAATGCCTCAACCTGAAGAGCGACTAAATCAATATCCACATCAATTATCAGGTGGTCAAAGGCAACGAATTATGATTGCTATTGGTATTGCTAATAAACCTGATTTACTTATTGCAGACGAACCAACGACTGCATTAGATGTAACAATTCAATCACAAATTTTAAAATTATTAAAAGATTTGCAAAAGAAATATGGCATGGCTATTATGCTTATCACCCATGATTTGACAGTTGTTCGTAAAACAAGTGATCGAATTTGTGTTATGCGTTATGGTAAGATTGTTGAAAGAGGTAATACAGAAGATGTATTTTCTAATCCCCAACATGAATACACAAAGCATTTAATTAATTCAGAACCTAGTGGAGAACCTGATCCATTTGATGAAAACCATACAAATTATATTATTCAAGGTCAAAAATGTAATGTAAAATTTATTTTAAAAAAAGGAAATTTTTTTAACCAAAAAAAATCAGAACTTATTGCTGTTAATAATGTTGATATTAAAGTACGTTATGGTGAAACCATAGGTATAGTGGGTGAGAGTGGTTCAGGAAAAAGCACTTTAGGAATGGCATTAATTAAACTTCAAGAAATAAATTCAGGAAAAATTATTTTTGAAGGTCAGGAAATACAAAACTATAACACTCAACAAATGAAAGAAATTAGAAATCGTATGCAAATTGTTTTCCAGGATCCTTTTTCCTCATTAAACCCAAGGCATACAGTAAAACAAATTATTGGAGAGGGATTGGAAATTAATAGAAAAGAATTATCTAAAGAAAAAAGAAACGCTTTAATTAATAAAACTCTTCAAGAGGTTAACTTGGATGAAAGTGTTCTACATCGTTTTCCACATGAATTTTCTGGTGGTCAACGACAAAGAATTGCAATAGCTAGAGCTATTATTATGAACCCTGAGTTTATTCTATTGGACGAGCCAACTTCAGCTTTAGATTTATCAATTCAAGCTCAAATAATTGATTTATTAAGATCTCTTAGAAGAAAACACAACCTATCTTATATTTTTATCAGTCATAATTTAAAGGTAATTAGATCTCTTTGTCATTATACATTGGTGATGAAAGATGGTGTGGTAATCGAAGAAGGGTTAACAAAAGAAGTTTTGGATAAACCTAAAAACATATATACTAAACAACTTGTACAATCAGCATTTGAGGTGGTAGCATAATGACAAAAATATGTATTATAGGAGCTGGGAGCTCAGTCTTTACAAAAAATATAGTATCTGATTTATTAACGATTAATAGCCTAAAAAATATTGAAATTGCCCTTATGGATATTGATGAAAAAAGATTAAATACAACTAATGAACTTTTAAAACTTATTGCTAGTAATTTAAATGCTTCTCCTACTATTACGCTCCATACCAATAGACGTGAAGCTTTACAAAATTCTGATTTCGTTCAAACCACAATACAGGTTGGAGGCTATAAGCCCTCAACAGTCATAGACTTTGAAATTCCTAAGAAATATGGATTGAGACAAACAATTGCTGATACACTCGGTATTGGTGGAATTATGAGAGGTTTGCGAACAATTCCGGTTTTGCTTGATATAGCTAGAGATGTTATGGAAATTTGCCCTGATGCTATTTGGTTGCAATACGTAAATCCAATGTGTGCTAACATGATTGCTATAAATAAATCTTTTCCAGATATTAAAACTCTTGGTTTATGTCACTCTGTTCAAGGTACAGCTGAAATGTTAGCCAAGGATCTTGGAGAAGATATAAACAATATAGACTATTTTTGTTCTGGAATAAATCATATGGCGTTTTATCAAAAATTTAATCGAAAAAGTGACGGACAAGATCTATATCCAAGATTAAAAATAATTGCAGAAAAAATTGTCAATGATGAAATCGTTTCATCTCGCAGTATAAAAGAAGATCATGAATCTGATAAAGTTTTACATGAAAAAGTTCGTTATGAAATGTTAAGAAGATTTGGGTACTTTGTAACAGAATCCAGTGAGCACTTCGCTGAATATGTTCCTTGGTTTATTAAAACGAACAGAGAAGATTTAATTGAGCAATATAAAATACCAATTGAAGAGTATATAGATAGATGTGAAAATAATATTAAAAAGTGGGAAGA
>TARA_B110000438_G_scaffold256457_1_pt1 | contig 11068 bp, 10 predicted proteins | sample TARA_B110000438 | Tara Oceans TARA_B110000438 (sample SAMEA4398413) | marine metagenome | biome: Polar Biome; feature: [MES] marine water layer (ENVO:01000295) within the mesopelagic zone...; material: water (ENVO:00002006), including particulate matter (ENVO:01000060) such...
AAGTTTTGATAGCATTTGCAACTTGATTAAAATCGTCATATTCTACAAATACTAATTCATTAGGTAATTTGGTTTGTTCGATCATTATGACTTTATTATTTTTCCATTCTACTGTTCGTAAACCAGTTACATTCTGCATATTATATCAAAAAAATAAGGTTTTAAAAATGAATTGGCAGAATATTGTGTAGATAGATATTTTATTGTAGATTTAAATTAAAAATATATTGGATATTTCGGATTTAGAAAAATATGATTCACAAAAAATGTATAAAATTTATGATGAATGGCCAAAAATTGCACGTGAAGCATTTGAAGCAAATCAAGAATCTATAAATTTTGAAAATATTGAGCACATAGTATTTGCAGGAATGGGGGGTTCAGGAGCTATTGGAGATATTTTTGAAGCAATTTTATCAAAAACAAAAATTCATGTTAGTGTTGTAAAGGGATATGTTTTACCTGAAACTGTTAACTCTAATACAGTAGTAATTACTATTAGTGTTTCAGGAGATACTTCAGAAACGTTAGCAGTATTAGAATCAGCTAATAAAATAAAATGTAAAATTATTTCATTTTCATCAGGAGGTAAAATGCTAGAGTATTGCATTAAAAATAAAATTGAACACAGGCATGTTCCTTATTTTCACTCACCTAGAGCTTCGTTTACTTCCTACCTGTATACAACATTAAATGTATTATATTCTTCACTCAAAATTAAAAGAGAAGATATTTTGGAATCTATTATTGAGTTAGAAAAACATAATAAAAAAATTAATTCGTTTAATTTAAATAAAAATAATCCGTCTCTTAATCTTGCTATATGGATTACAAGTATTCCAATAATTTATTATCCATCTGGACTTCAATCTGTAGCAATTAGATTTAAAAATACACTGCAAGAGAATTCAAAAATACACGTAATTGCTGAAGATATTGTAGAATCTTGTCATAATGGAATTGTTTCGTGGGAGAAAAAAAATGAAATAAAACCAATTTTAATACAAGGAAAAGATGATCATGAGACAACAAAAGAAAAATGGGGAATTGTTAAAGAATTTTTTAAAGAAAAAAATATCGAATATAGAGAAATTACATCTATCAATGGTAGTATTTTATCAAAAATAGTAAATTTAGTTTATGTATTAGATTATTGTTCCATATACAATGCAGTTCTAACAAAAACTGATCCAACTCCAGTAAAATCAATTGATTTTATAAAATCTAGACTAAAATAATTATAATTTATACTACAACTTTAAAAGGACATCATAAAAATTGTAGATATGAAAATGGTTATAGGAATACCTGCATATAATGAAGAAAAAAATATTGCTTCAATTATAGTTAAACTAAAAAATATTTCTGAACATATCATAGTATGTGATGATGGTTCCAATGATTTAACATCTAAAATTGCAGAAGAGTTAGGAGTAATTGTAGTCAAACATGGAAAAAATTTAGGATATGGAGCAGCAATTAAAACAATTTTTTTGAAAGCTAAAGAAATTAATGCAGATATTTTAACAACATTTGATGCGGATGGTCAACATAGAATTGAAGATATTAGTAATGTGATAGAACCAATAAAAAATAATTTAGCAGATTTAGTAATTGGTTCTAGATTTTTAAATAATAATCAAAAAATTCCAAAGTATAGAAAAGTAGGAATAAAAGTTATTACAGAATTAACAAATATTACAGGAGGTACAAAAATTACTGATTCCCAAAGTGGGTTTAGATCATATGGTAAAAAAATTTTAGAGAATATCAAACCTACAGAATCTGGAATGGGTATTTCAACAGAAATTTTGATTAAAACACAGAAAGCAGGTTACAAAATAATTGAAGTACCAATAAAAATCCTATATGAAGGAGATACATCAACACATAATCCAATCTCACACGGATCATCAGTAATTTTTAGTACACTAAAGTATGTAGCAATTGAACGCCCATTAACATTCTATGGAATTCCAGGAATAGTTTTTTTAACTATTGGTTTATTTTTTGGATTATGGGCAGTACAAGTTTTTGCTGATGAAGGAAAAGTTATTACAAATATTGGTTTAATTGGAATAGGAGGGGTAATTTTAGGAACAATTTTGATGATTACTGCAACAATATTACATTCAATGGTAAGCATAGTTAGAGAGAAAAATAATTAATTAAAAAATAAATCAATAATTTAAAATTAAGAAATAAAATAAAACAACAGATTAATTATTTCTTAGTCTTTTCAATTTTGGAATTTCTGATGGCCAAACTCTTTTTACTCCATCACCTAAAATAACTTCTAATAATTTTAGATCACGAATTAAAATTTCTAGTCCATGAGGTTCTAGTGAAGCAGCATGATCAGAACCATACATTGTTCTGTTTAATGTAATATGACGTTCAACTGATGTTGCACCAAGCATTACTGCTGTAAAGCTAATAATGGATGCAGTTGTCTCGTGACCACTATAACCAACATCACAATTGAATTCATCCTTTAAAGTTTGAATACATTTCAAATTTGCTTCTTCTGGTTGCATAGGATATGAACTATTTGTATGCATCAACTCAAAAGGACAATCATTATTTTTAAAAATTTTTACAGCTTCACTAATTTCATCCATAGTACTCATACCAGTAGAAATGAAACTCTTTCTTTTTTCTTCAGCAATTGTTTGCAATAAATCAAGATTAGTAAGCATAGCAGATGGAACTTTATTATATTTCAAATTGTATTGTCTTAAAAATAATTGACTTTCTACATCCCATGAGGAAGCAAACCAAATAATATTTTTTTCTTTACAAAATTCATCTATAATATCATATTCATCTTTTCCAAATTCTAAATGTAATTTTTCATCTCTAGTCGTTTTACCCCATGGACTTTCTCTGGGCATATCAAGAATTTCTTTAGAATAAGCTTTTTCAACAGTACGTTTTTGAAATTTAACAGCATCACAACCACAAGATTTAGCTGTTTCAATAAGTTTTTTAGCAATTTGAATATCACCATTATGATTAATTCCAATTTCGCCAACAATGAATACCATAGTATTAATTTTGAATTTTTCTATAGATTTAATCTTTTGTGAAATAAGAATATTTCATTTAAAATATTAGGAATTAAGTATAAATGGACTTGGCAAAAAGAAAATTTTAGTCATAGAATAATTATAAAGTGATCATAAATTTATTAAAAAATCAATAATTTTAAAAAAATAATTCATTTAACATAAATACGAATATTTGGATAAATGAATTATGACAAAAGTATTATTTATTCAACCAAATAAGTGGGGGCGTGGAATTACATCAATTTGGATACCAAGTCATGCAGCAGCACTAAAAAATGCAGGACATGATGTTACATTATTTGATTGTACGTTTTACAAAGATTGGACATTAAATGAGGTCCAATATAATACAAAAAATGAACAATATTCACCAACGGATTATTCCAATTATATTAAATTTAATGAGAATAATATTTTTGAGGATCTACAAAAAAAAATAGATTCATTTAAACCAGATATCATTTTTTGTTCTGGATTATCATCCCACATACATGGTGAAGGAGAGTATGTTAATATTCAATATGGTAATGAACTTTTAAAAAAAATTAAAACAAATGCAATAAAAATTGGAGGAGGTCTTCAACCAACTGCAAAACCTGAAATACTTTATGAAAAATTTCCAGATTTAGATTATTTTATTGGTGGTGAATCAGAAATAGTATTAGTTGAATTAGCAAATAAAAAATTAGATACTAAAAATTTTGAAAATACAAAAGGATTAATAAAAAAAATAAATGGTAAAACAATTGTTAATTTTCCTCAAGAAATAATTTCAGATATGGATATTATATCAGCTTACGATTATTCAGTTTTTGAGGATCAAGTTTTCTATAGAGCATATAATGGTAAGGTGGTTAAAGCAGTTGATTATGAGTTATCAAGAGGTTGTATATACACATGTTCATATTGTGTGGAAACAACAATTCAAAATTATTATGGATTTAATGAAACAACTAAAACAGGTGTCTTAAAAAATTCACGATCCTATTTAAGAAATAAAAGTGCAAAACGTGCATATGAGGAAATTAAAAATCTATATGAAAAATTTGGAATTACATTAATTCGTTGTCAAGATACAAATTTTTTAACTATTAATTTTAATGTTTTAAATGAATTATCAGTATTAATTGATAATTCAAATCTGCCTATAATGCTATACATTGAAACTAGACCAGAAGGAATCAATAATTCATCCATAAAATTATTAAAAAAACTCAAAGTTGATGGTGTAGGAATGGGAATAGAAATTTCTTCAGAAGAATTTAGAAAAACAGATTTGAATAGATATCCATCTCAAGATAAGATAATTGAAGCTTTTAGATTATTGAAAGATTCTGGAATTAAAAGAACTGCTTATAATATTATTGGATTACCAAATGAAAGTGAAGAAATGATAATAGATACTATAAAATTTAATCAAAAATTAAAACCAGATAATATTACAGTTGCATTTTATTCACCCTATCTAGGTACAGATTCTGAACGAAAATCTAAAATAAATGGAGATTTTGAAAAATATGAATTTAATGTGGATAATCAATTACGAACTGTAACAAAATCAATTGGAGTAGAAAAAAGTAAATTAGAATTTTATAAAACTTATTTTTCAAAATTTGTCCATGAAGGATTTAGTGATATTGATAAACTAAAAAATGAATTTGGGTTGAAATGAAATCTAAAATAATAATTGGTACTTGGCCATTAAGTGGAGATTATGGACATATTAGTTTAGATCAAGTTCAACAAAATTTAGAATTTTGTTATAATAATGGATTAAAAGAATTTGATACAGCTCCAAATTATGGTAATGGTTTTATGGAGTTTTGTCTTGGAAAAGTGTTCCAACAAAATCCAAATGTACAAATAAATACAAAAGTTGGAAATTTACCGTTTGGTGGAAAAAATTTTGATGTAGAGGCTTTGAAAAAATCATTTAATGAAAGTTTAAAAAGATTAAAGAAAAAATCAATTAATACATTATTTTTACATAACCCAAGAAATGATATTTTAGATTATGATAAAATTATTGATTTTATGGAAAAATTAAAAAATGAAAATATGATAAAATACATTGGGTTAAGTAAAGCAAAAAATTTTGATTATGATAATCTTATTGATTTAAATAGATTTGATGTAATTCAAGAAGATGTAAATTTATTATATTTAGAACCAATTAATAAAATAAAAAATACAAAATCAATTTTTATGGCTAGATCTCCATTAGCAAGTGGCCTATTATCAGGTAAAATAACAAAATATACAAAATTTTCTAATGATGATCATAGAAATTCATGGTTAAAAGAAGAGAGATTGAAATCATTATTAAAAAGAATAGATGTAATTAAACAAAATTCAGATATGGAATTAAATAGTTTAGCAATAAAATTTTTATTAAATTTAAAAAGTATAGATAAAATAATTTTTGGAATTAAAAAAATAGAACATATAAAAAATATTATTGATATAACCTCAGATTATAAATTAGATAATAAGATAATTCAAAAATTTAAAGAATTGTATGAAAAAGATTTTGGTTTAATTAATGAAAAACAATATTCTTATTAAAAAAATTACTTTTAACTTAAAGTTTTAATATTAATTAATTCAGAATTATCTGCCTGCCCACAAGACATTACATTAACACATTTTTTACACCAAGAATTTTCACTAAAATTTCCATTTTTATGTAATTGTCTTAAATCATGCATTTCTTTACCATTCCATAATTCATGAATACTATGGTCCTTAAGATTACCAAGAGATAATTCTTCACTAAAAAATGCACAGCAAGGACAAACTTCACCAGAACTTCTTACCAATACACGTTGCCAAGGTTGTTGACAATGAAAATCATTTTGTAAAACTTCTCTATAATCAGATTTTGTAGGAAGAAATTCAGTATAATCATTTTCTAATTCAGGAGCTTGAAATTCTTGAATAACAATGAAATCAACTTTATCTATCCATTTTTCAATAAATTTTTCCTCCTCGTGTTCATTAAATTTTGTTTTACAAAAATTAACACCGACTACAGGAAGTTCAAATTTTTCTTCTTTTTTAATTTCAAGAAAACGTTCAATATTGTTCATTGTTACATCATATTTTCCTCCTAGTCTAACTTTTTCATAAGTTTCTTTTGTTGCAGCATCTAAACTAAAACGAATTCTAGTCAAACCAGCTTTTAACATACTTCTTGCACGAGCTTCTGAAAGAAGTGTGGCATTTGTATTAAGCATAATATCAATAAATCCATGATCCGAAGCAAATTTGATTTGTTTCTCTAAATCATGATCTAATAATGGTTCATTTGTTCCTTGAGGTTCACATGATGGGCATCCATATTTTTCACCTTCAAGAATAATTTTTTGATAAGTTTCCCAAGACATCTTTTCAGATGAGATATATTTTTCATGTGCCTCAGGTGTACCAATAGGACATGAAGGACATTTAAGATTACAAAGTTGATTTGTTTCAATTTGTAAGAATAAAGGAAAGTTTGATTCTAATTCAAATCTATTAGCAGCATCCCATTGTTTACGATATTCTGCAAAAGATTCACCTAAAAGTGAAGATAATTTTTCATTCACATCATTCTCATTAGTGAACCATCTTACTTTACCATCAGTGGTGTATAATTTTGAAGAAGACATAATACTTCATCAGATAGTTTGACGTATAAATACTCCACTTAGTAATTTATAGAATAATTTGTATATCATTTAAAAAGATTGATTAATCTGAATAAGAGATATTAAAAATGGCAAAAAAAACGTATTTTGTAATTCCAGCACGAAAAGGTTCTAAAGGATTTCCAAAAAAAAATAGAAAATTATTAGATTTTACAATTAACAAATTTTCAAAAAAAGAGCATGAAAAAATTATTGTAACTACGGATGATGAATACATAATAAAAAAATTACAACATACAAAAATTAAAATTTTAAATAGAGATAAAAAATTGAGTACAGACAAAGCTAATATCAAAGATGTTATTTTAGATGTAATTGAAAAATTTCAAATGAATTCAAATGATACAATTATCATGCTATACCTTACTTCACCAAAAAGAAAAATGAAAGATATTAAAAAAATTTTAAATTTTTATAGAAAAAAGAAAACTAAATCACTTACATGTTGCCTTGAAGTTAAATCAAATCCATACCTTTGCTTTTTTAAATTAAAAAATAATAAAGGCAAACAAATTATCAAACATGAATTATATAGACGACAAGATTATTCTGAATGTTTTGAAATGAGGCATTTTGTAGTAATTTTTGATGTAAGTGAAGTTAGAAAATTAAACAATAATTTGTATAATGAAAAAACTACTTTTTACAAAATTGAGGATGATATAGACGTAGATTATGAGAAAGATCTAAAAAAATTGGAAACTAACTAATAATTAGTAATCCACAGAAAATTTTAAAAAAATAGACAAAAATTAAAATTTTAAACTAAGTAAAATGTGGGAAGATATATCTAGTAAAAATTATTAGCAAAACAGAATATGAAAGATAAAATTTTAGTATGGGTTAGTCCAGATATTATACATTATTTTATTGCATATGGTATACAAAATAATCATGATGGAGAATATTATGCGATTTATGACATTCCAAATGAAACTAAAAAATTTTTTTCTAAACAGAATTTTATAAAATTTAAGGAAGAATGGTTTTTCTTTGATCATATTAAGAAAAACGATAAAAAACCAAATTATGATTATTTGAAAAAATTTGAAGAAAAATATAAAATTAATTTATGGAAACTTGCGATTAATGAAAGAATATTTTATCGTTTTTTTGATTTTCATAAATTCACAACAGATGAGATAGCCGCAATAGTAGAACAAGAATGCAGATTATTTGAAAAAATTCTTGATGAAGTTAATCCAAATTATATTATCACAAAAGATGCATCTAGACATCATCATGAATTATTTTTTGAACTTTGTGTATCTAAAGGAATTAAAGTTTTGACATTAAGTCAAACTAATTTAGGGACAAAAACAATGATTTCACAGAAATCACATACTTTTGATTCAAAAATAGATTGGAAAAATATTGAATCAAATAACAGAAGTTTAGAAGAATTACAAATCTATATTCAGAAATTTAATTTTCTCAAATCTGTAAAAAAAAATATTGATAAAAAAATTCCTAAATTAAATATGATCAAAGTAATGTTGAACTATTTATTTTCAGATACATCAAAAAATAGGGAACAATATTACTATTTTGGAAGAACAAAATTTAAAGTATTATTATTCATGATCAATAGTTTTTTCAATAGAATATCTAGGAAAAAATTTATTGATCAATATTTAGAAAAAAATCCTAATTGTAACGAATCATTTGTTTATTTTCCAATTCATGTAGATATGGAACGTCCACTACTAATTATGGCACCTCTCTACACAAATCAAATTGAAATAATTAGACAGGTAGCAAAATCATTACCAATGGGTTTAAAATTATATGTTAAAGAAACACCTGCATCTGTAACACGTGATTGGAGATCTATTTCAACGTATAAAGAAATTATGTCCATTCCAAATGTAACATTAATTCATCCATCAGTGTCTGCTGAAAAACTAATGAAAAATACCTCAATTGTATTTACTATTGCAGGAACATCTGGATTTGAAGCAGCATTTTATGGAAAACCATCGATTGTATTTTCAGATGTAGGATATATGGAACTTCCATCAGTTACAAGAGTCAGAGAAATTGAAGAATTAGAAACAGTAATTAGAAAAGCTATGAAGATAAAGGTGAATCAAATTGATTTGGATAAATTTGTTAATTATTTAGAAAAAAATGTAATAGATTTTAATTGGTTTGAAATGGAATCTGCTATTGGGGAAGCATTTTTCTTTAATGGGTATACATCAGATATTGAAATCAAGGAATCACAAATGAAATCATTTTTAGAGAAAAATTCAAAAATACTAGATTATGTTGGAAAAGAACATATTAAAAAATTTAATTAATAAAAATATTAAAAACTAATTTAATTTAATTATTAAATCTGCAAATTCCCTAAATGCACCTTTACCACCCGGAGTTTCACAAATATAATCAGAAATATTTTTCACTTGATAATTACCGTCAGACGGAGTTGCAGAAAATCCTATGGATTTCATTATTTCAATATCATTTACGTCATCACCAATATATCCAATTTGATTTAATTCAACATTATATTTTAGTAAAATTTTAGGTAACAATTTTTTTTTATCTAATATCCCAGAATATAGATCGACATTACCAATTTTTTTCACGCGTGTTTTTACTATTTTTGAATTTTCTCTGGTAACGAAAATAGTTTTTATATTTAAATTTCTCAATAATTCCATACCCATACCATCTCGAGTATTAAATTTTTTCATGAATTCACCTGTTTCAGAATAATACATTCCACCATCAGTTAATACACCATCAACATCAGTAAGAACAAGTTTAATATTTTTTAATTTTTTTTCTATTTTTGAAACCATGTAAAGTTGTTTTTATGATGTCATAATTAACATTATTGGTTTTGCAAAAAATTTTTATCATCTTCTAATGATTTAGCATATCCCTCATTTGGTTTATGATTATTATTTAATTCAAATAATTTAGGTTCATTATTTAATAAATTTAAAATATCTTCTAAATGAACTGGTCTTGGTTGTATTTTTGAAATTAAAATTTTAACTAATTCAAAATCTTCATTATAATCTACTGTCCACCTAAGTTCAGAAATATCTTTTTTATGAACAAAATTTTTTATTTTAAATAAATTAGGATTATTTCTAAAATATGGAGTTACATGTTCACGTTCAGAAGGTAATTTTGCATTTTTCCAAATTTTTTCTAAAGCATTAAATGAAAATATTTCAGTTTCATTTCCATCAGGAAACGTACGTGGAAATGTATTTGTAACATAATCATAATTTTTAGATTGGAAAAACTGTATCCCAGTGTCAACAATATTAGGATCAATTAAAGGACAATCGGCTGTAACTCTTACAACAGATGAAAGTCCATAGTACTTTGCACATTGAAAATATCTATCTAATACATCATTTGAACTACCTCGAAAAACATCTACATTCATTTTTTCTAAATAATTTTCTACAACATCATCCTCAGAAAGATTTGTAGTGGCAACTATAATTTTATCTAAAGTTTTACAAGTTTTTAATTGATCTATAGTATATTGTAAACTAGGATTTTTTCCATCAATTATTTTCATTACTTTTCCAGGTAATCGTGTAGAACCCATTCTAGCTTGAATAATACACCCAATCACAAATTTTGTGAGTTTTTGTCTTTAATTAAGGAAATGCCCAATTAATGATAAAGATTTTAGTATATTCTTTTAAAAAGATGGTAAAATATATGTAAAATAATTCAGTTTAAAGGAAATGTCAAAAATTAAAATTAATGAAAAATACATTGGAGAAGATTTTCCATGTTATACAATAGCAGAAGCAGGTGCGAATCACGATGGAGAATTAGAGAAAGCAATAAAACTGATAGATGCTGCTATTGAAGCCAAATCAGACAGTATAAAATTTCAAACATATGATGCTTCAAAATTAGCATCAAAATATTCACCAAAATATTGGATTGATGAAAAACCAAATGAGACACAGTATGAAGTATTTTCGAACTTAGATGGCTTATCAGATGAAAATTGGAAAGAAATTTTTGAGTATGCTAATTCTAAATCAATTACATGTTTTTCAACACCGTTTGATGAGAAAAGTGTTGATTTACTATATTCTTTGAACGTTCCAGCTTTTAAAATTGCTTCAGCAGATATTACTCACATACCACTGATTAAACATATTGCTTCTAAAAAATTACCAATTTTTATTTCTACAGGAATGGCAAGTGATATAGAAACAAAAGATGCAATAGATACAATAGAGAATGAGGGTAATAACGAAATAATCATTATGCATTGTATTACATCATATCCAACAGAAGCAAAAGATGCTAATTTAG
>TARA_B110000438_G_scaffold117504_1_pt1 | contig 11064 bp, 11 predicted proteins | sample TARA_B110000438 | Tara Oceans TARA_B110000438 (sample SAMEA4398413) | marine metagenome | biome: Polar Biome; feature: [MES] marine water layer (ENVO:01000295) within the mesopelagic zone...; material: water (ENVO:00002006), including particulate matter (ENVO:01000060) such...
TGAGCCGAAGGAAGAAGCTAGTGATCCACTCTGGGAGATTTATTATGCGAACGTTGACAGCGACTCGATCCAGAGTTCCGAGAAATCAGTTCAGCTCAATTCAATGGAGCAAAAAGTAACACCGTTGTTTAAAGAATAAGTATTTTTAGAAGTAAATAGGGAAGGATAGAACGGCTTCAGCTGAAGCGCTATAAATTCTGCAAAGCCATTCTACTAGTTTACTTTTCTATTTTATTGCTATTCCTGTGTAGTTGAAATAATTGTTATAGCTTCTAACGGCACATTTTGATGGCCTCGCTGTGACCCTGTCGCTACCGTCCTAATTTGATCAATAATATCCATGCCCTCTGTTACGCTCCCAAAGGCCGCATAACCATAGCCTGCTTGACTAGAATTCTGAAAATCAAGATTTCCATTATTTACCACATTGATAAAGAATTGAGAGGTTGCGCTGTCTACTACGCCAGTACGTGCCATGGCAATTGTGCCCCTGGTATTAGATAGGCCCGTATCTGCTTCATTCTTTATGGGATCATAGGTGGATTTTTGTATCATGTCCTCGTCGAATCCACCGCCTTGAATCATGAAGTCACTGATAACTCGATGAAAAATAAGGCCATCGAAATAACCATTGTTCACATATCTAAGAAAATTTTCGACAGTAATGGGCGTTAAGTCAGGCCGTAATTCAATTTTAATTGTCCCCATCGAAGTTTCCATGGCCACCACGGGATTATCCTGGGCAGTCACGGATGAGCTAATGACAAGAAGGGTGGCTAGTAATAGCGCTCGCATATTTATTCTCCTAATAGGTAGTAAGCGATTCAAAATAGGTCGCTACTATACAATATTTCCTTGGGGGCATAACCATATATGAACTGCAGAGACCAGATTGTCTGTGATCTGAGGAACGAATTTGTTAAAGAGAAAGGAGAGTATAAGTACTCATGAAAAATGGCTGCCCAACCTGGACTCGAACCAGGAACCAAGTGATTAACAGTCACCTACTCTACCATTGAGCTATTGGGCAGCAGAGTTTTGTCTTCTGAGTATAGCTCGAAAAGGCGCGTAGTCTAATGAGAAATGAAATCCCGGTCAACAGTTGCTACAGCTCATGATCAATTCTGGTGTAATCTTACCGGTTGGTTCAGGGAGATCAGTAAAACATTATGGAAAAGCAATTCAAGATTGAATCCAAATTTCTTCCATCTGGAGATCAGCCGCATGCTATTGACAAATTAGTGGAAGGATTAGTTGACGGCTTGCGCGCACAGACGCTACTCGGCGTCACTGGTTCAGGTAAAACGTTTACCATCGCTAACGTGATTGAACAAGTGCAGCGGCCTACATTAGTGATGGCTCCAAATAAAACACTTGCCGCCCAACTTTACGGTGAGTTTAAAGAGTTCTTTCCACACAACGCAGTAGAATATTTCGTATCTTATTATGATTACTATCAGCCTGAAGCCTATGTCCCTTCATCGGACCTTTACATAGAAAAAGATGCGTCTATTAATGATCATATTGAGCAGATGCGCTTGTCTGCTACCAAAGCTCTATTGGAGCGCCAAGATGTGGTGGTAGTCGCTACAGTTTCAGCGATTTATGGGTTAGGTGACCCTAATTCCTATCTACAGATGGTGGTTCATTTGGATCGTGGCGACCGTATTGACCAGCGGCAGCTATTAAAACGCTTGTCAGACCTTCAATATACTCGAAATGACATGGAACTGCGTCGAGCTACCTATCGTGTTAGGGGCGATGTCATCGATATTTATCCTGCAGAATCAGAGCGGGACGCGATTCGTATTGAGCTTTACGATGACGAGATTGAAAAGCTGTCGTTCTTCGATCCCTTAACAGGGAGTGTTATCAAGGAAGTGCCAAGATTAACGGTGTTTCCTAAATCCCATTATGTAACTCCACGAGAAAAACTCCTAGGAACTCTTGATGATATTAAAGAGGAGTTAAAAACAAGATTAAAAGAACTGAATGAAAATAATAAATTAGTCGAAGCCCAGCGGCTAGAACAAAGAACTAAATTCGATTTAGAGATGATCCAAGAGATTGGGTATTGTCAAGGAATTGAGAATTATTCCAGGTACCTGTCTGGTAGAGAGTCAGGACAACCGCCACCAACGTTGTACGATTATCTGCCTGCAAATGCATTGGTGGTAGCGGATGAATCTCATGTGTCTATACCGCAACTGGGCGCAATGTATAAAGGCGATCGATCGAGAAAAGAAACACTCGTGGAATACGGTTTCCGGTTGCCTTCGGCTTTGGATAATCGGCCGTTGCGGTTTGAGGAATGGGAAGAGCTTTCACCTCAAATTATCTATGTATCTGCTACGCCGGGGTCTTACGAAGAAGAGCATGAAGGCTCTAGAGTAAGACAGGTAGTCAGGCCAACTGGGCTTGTAGACCCGGAATTAGAAGTAAGGCCAGCGTCAACTCAAGTCGATGACCTTTTGTCAGAGGTGCGCCGCGTTGCAGGGCAAGGTGAGCGAGTTTTGGTTACGGTACTTACTAAGCGCATGGCTGAAGACCTTACTGATTTTCTGGCTGAACATGATGTGAGAGTTCGCTATTTACATTCTGATATAGAAACCGTTGAGCGCTCAGAAATTCTTAGGGATTTACGCTTGGGGCATTTTGATGTGCTGGTAGGGATTAATTTGTTAAGAGAAGGTCTGGATATTCCAGAAGTTTCCTTAGTTGCTATTTTCGATGCTGATAAAGAAGGGTTTTTGCGATCTGAGCGCTCCCTGATCCAAACAGTTGGTCGGGCGGCAAGGAATTTAAACGGTAAGGCGATTCTTTATGGAGATAATATAACGGGCTCTATGCAACGAGCGATGGACGAGTCTAATCGGCGTAGAAATACGCAGCTGGAATACAACGTGGCCCATAACATAACTCCAATTGGCGTAAAAAAGGAGGTGCTGGATGTTATGGAGGGTGCTTACGTTTCTCCCGGCTCTCGCAGTAGGCAAAAGCATAGAGGAGTCGTCGAAAAATCGGGAGAGTATTCTCGGATGGATTTTTCAAATCCAAAACAATTAAAGAAGGAAATTGTTCGTTTAGAAAATGCAATGTATGAACAGGCAAAGAATTTAGCATTTGAAGAAGCAGCTTTAACTAGAGATAAGATTGCTGAACTCAAGAATCAACTTCTAAAGTAATAATTTAAAAGGAAAAATTCGCTGCCGCTATCGACAGTCAGGTCGCTAATTTCGTATAATCTAGTCTAGTCGTCTATCGTCAAACTGCTTCATTAAATTAGGCGAACATTCAGTATATAAATTTGGCTAAATAGTGTGGTTTATAGGCGCGTAGCTCAGTTGGTTAGAGCGCTACCTTGACATGGTAGAGGTCACCAGTTCGAATCTGGTCGTGCCTACCATTCCATCAATATACGAAAACTTACTCGATTTTCTATTATAAAACTCCAAAACGTTTGGATTTATAAGAATATTGAAAGCCGAGAGTTTTGGGAATTAAGCAGAAATGCCTCAAGTTACATTGCCGGATGGCAGTAAGCGAGATTACAAGGACCCAGTGACTGTTGCTCAAATCGCGCAATCAATCGGCGCGGGTCTTGCTAAAGCGGCACTAGCTGGGCGAGTGGATGGTGAATTGGTAGATACTTCTTATTTGGTTGGGTCAGATGCTGATATAGCAATTGTTACCGAAAGAGATGATGATGGTATCGAAATTCTAAGACACTCTTGTGCTCACTTAATGGCACAAGCGGTGCAACGACTGTTTCCTAAAGCCCAGGTGACTATCGGTCCGGTTATTGAAGATGGCTTCTTCTACGATTTTGCTTTTGAGCGAACTTTTACGCCGGAAGATCTCGCTGCCATCGAGAGGACAATGGGCGTCATTGTTAAAGAGAATCTAGACGTCGAAAGATCTGTCCTTGCTCGGAAAGAAGCGATTGCTCTCTTTAAAGAAATGGGTGAGGACTACAAGGTCGAAATTATTGAATCGATTCCTGGAGAAGAGGATCTATCTTTTTACAGGCAAGGGGAGTTTATCGATCTTTGTCGCGGCCCTCATGTGCCTAACACAGGTAAATTTAAGGCGTTCAAACTTACTAATGTGGCCGGTGCCTATTGGCGTGGCGATTCTGAGAAGGAAATGCTGCAACGAGTCTATGGCACTGCCTGGGCTTCAAAGAAAGATTTGGAGCTTTACCTAGAACGTTTGGAAGAAGCAGAGAAGCGCGACCATCGGAAACTTGGTAAACAACTTGGACTTTTCCATTTTCAGGAAGAAGCGCCAGGTATGGCTTTTTGGCATCCAAAAGGTTGGAAAATTTATCAAATAGTTAGGGACTACATGCAAAAAGTCCAAAACGAAAACAAATATCAAGAAATAAGTACGCCACAATTAGTGGACTTTACCCTTTGGGAAAAATCTGGCCATGCGTCGAAATTTTCTGAGGAGATGTTTAGCGTTGAATCTGACAATCGAACCTATGCACTAAAACCAATGAATTGTCCGTGCCATATTCAGGTATTCAATCAAGGGCTCAAGAGCTACCGGGATTTACCGCTCCGTATGGCTGAATTTGGTTCCTGCCATCGCTATGAGCCGTCTGGGAGTATGCATGGCTTAATGCGAGTCCGAAGTTTCGTTCAAGATGACGGCCATATTTTCTGTACCGAGGAACAAATCCAGTCTGAAGTAGCCGACTTCATGGAATTGCTTCTAGCGATCTATCGCGATTTTGGTTTTGACGAAGTTATTCTGCGGCTATCGACTCGCCCTGAGAAAAGAGTGGGGTCTGACGAGCTTTGGGATAAAGCTGAGCAAGCATTGAAAGATGCGCTTATTGCGAAAGGCCTTCCTTGGGAGTTAGTTCCCGGCGAAGGTGCCTTTTATGGTCCGAAAATCGAATATTCATTAAAAGACTGCATGGGTAGAATTCAGCAATGTGGCACAATTCAAGTGGATTTTGTGCTGCCTGAGCGTCTAGGCGCTCAATATATTGCCGAAGACAGCAGTCGTAAGACGCCTGTGATGTTGCATCGAGCTATTTTGGGCTCTTTTGAGCGATTTATTGGCGTTCTAATCGAACATTATTCTGGTGCGATGCCAACTTGGTTGGCTCCAGAACAAGTTATAATTCTTAATATTACCGACAAGCAGTCAGAGTATTGCCTAAATCTGCAGGAAACCTTGAAAAATAAAGGGTTTAGGGTCGCTATAGACTTGAGAAATGAAAAAATCGGCTTTAAAATCCGCGAGCACACTTTACAGAAGGTTCCTTATCTTCTCATCGTAGGAGATAAAGAGGTGAAATCCGACTCTGTAGCTGTTAGAAAACGCAATGGTGAGGATCTCGGAGCCCAAAAAATCGAGGATTTTTGTACCCGCTTAGCTCAAGATGTAGCCAATTTTGGTCGCAGCGATAACAATCAAAATAGTTAAACAGGAAGTAATATATTGGTAAATACCGAAAAGAAAACTGAGCGATCGCTCAAATCATGAGGGGCGGATCTAAAAAGCCCATAATCAATGAATTTATTGAGGCTGAAGAAGTGCGACTGGTTGCAGCAGATGGGTCTCAGGCTGGGATTGTTTCCATCGGAGATGCCCGCACAGCTGCAGCTGATGCTAAACTCGATTTAGTGCTAATAGCGCCAGATTCAGACCCTAAAGTTTGCAAGATAATGGATTATGGCAAACACGTATTTGATTTGAAAAAACAGAAAGCTGCTAGTAAAAAGAAGCAGCGGCGTATTCACGTAAAAGAAATAAAATTTCGACCAGGGACGGAAGAAGGAGATTATCAGGTAAAACTGCGCAACCTGATACGTTTCCTAACAGATGGGGACAAAGCCAAGGTTTCATTACGATTCCGTGGCCGAGAACTAGCCCATCAACATCTTGGACAGGAGCTAGTTGAGAAGATCCGCGACGATCTTGCCGAATACGGCACTGTTGAACAAGAGCCCAAGATGGAAGGCCGGCAAATAGTCATGGTGCTAGCTCCGGTCAAGAAGCGCTAATTGCTGTAAGGGTCAGTGTCCATTGATCCTGATGGGTTAATGGACACTGGCCTTTTTGGTTATTGGTTAAATTTATCAAAGCTCTCTACAAATATGTAAGAGAGGAATGCGGAGTTACAAAGTAATGGCTGGAAAACTAAAAACCCATAGCGGTGCTGCGAAACGGTTTAAGAAAACCGGTTCTGGTTTCAAGCGTAAGAGCGCGTACAAGAGTCATATCTTGACCAAAATGACAACGAAGCGTAAGCGGCAGCTGCGTGGCACTTCATCTGTGCATCCATCAGATGTGCCAGCGGTAAAACGGATGCTTCGTGATATTTAATTTTGGTGGAGAAGGAGACATAGAATGGCTCGAGTAAAGAGAGGCGTTGTTGCAAACAGGCGCCATAAAAAAGTTTTAAAAGAAGCAAAAGGTTACTATGGTGCACGTAGTCGTGTGTTTCGCGTAGCCAAGCAAGCTGTAACCAAAGCTGGTCAATACGCTTATCGCGATCGCAGAGCAAAAAAGCGTGTATTTAGATCACTTTGGATTACACGTATCAATGCCCAGGCTCGCGAAAGCGGGATTAATTACAGCCAATTGATTGCAGGGTTAAAGAAAGCCAATATAGAAATCGATCGCAGAGTTTTAGCTGACCTTGCAGTTCACGATAAACTAGCGTTTACAGCAATCGTTGACCAAGCAAAAGAAAGCCTGGCTGCTTAATTAAACTGACGGAAGCGGCTAATGGTGGATACCGATTCCCTTCTTGCGGATGCCCTGCAAGCAATAGGCGTAGCTAAAGAAGAAGCAACGCTTGACGCCTTGCGGGTGCAATATCTTGGCAAAAAGGGCAGTTTCACTGCCTTATTAAAATCTCTCGGCCAACTTCCTCCAGATAAAAGGCCGGCGGCAGGTGAACAAATAAACGCTGCCAAAACAGAGCTTCAGTCAGCGCTAGAATTACGTAAAGTAGCTTTGGTGAGAGCTAGTCTTGATGCAAAACTTAGTTCTGAGAAAATAGATATTACGCTTCCTGGCAGACGCCAAAACTTTGGTGGTTTGCATCCTATTTCTATAACAATAGATAGAATAACGGATATCTTTCAATCGGCCGGCTATGATGTTGCCGTTGGGCCCGAAATTGAAGATGATTACCACAATTTCGAAGCATTAAATATCCCAGCTCAGCATCCTGCCCGCGCAATGCATGACACATTTTACGTGAATCCTGGCACTGTACTTAGAACCCATACTTCACCGGTTCAAGTACGAGTAATGGAAGGGGGTGAGGCCCCATTCAAGATGGTTTGTCCAGGTAGAGTTTACCGCTGCGACTCTGATTTAACGCATACACCTATGTTTCATCAGGTCGAAGGCTTATTAATTGATGAAGAAGTAACTTTTGCTGACCTCAAGGGGACGGTTGTGAGTTTTTTGCAGGCCTTTTTCGAAACCGATCTGCCGGTTCGATTTCGGCCTTCTTACTTCCCTTTTACTGAGCCTTCCGCAGAAGCAGACATGGGTTGCGTAGCCTGTGAAGGCCGTGGTTGTCGAATTTGCGGCAATACTGGCTGGTTAGAAGTCATGGGCTGCGGAATGGTGCACCCCAAAGTATTAGAAATGTCTAACGTAGATACGTCGAAATACAGAGGCTTCGCCTTTGGCATGGGAGTAGAGCGACTTGCCATGTTGCGTTATGACGTAAGTGATCTTCGGACTTACTTTGAAAACGATATCCGATTTTTACGGCAATTTAACTAGACGGAGAAGTGAAAACACGCAAATGGAAAGTGTCTAAATGAAATTTAGCGAGCTTTGGCTTAAAGAGTTAATCGACCATCAGGTGAGCTCTGAAAATTTGGTAGAGAGCTTTACTATGGCCGGCTTAGAAGTAGACGGAATTGTTCCCGTTGCTCGCGAATTCTCTGGTGTTGTAGTTGCAGAAGTTACTAAGGTTCAGCCTCACCCTAATGCAGATAAGCTTAGTTTATGTGAAGTGAGTGATGGTACGGATTCTTTTCAAGTGGTCTGCGGCGCGCCTAACGTAAAAATTGGAATGAAAGCTCCTTTTGCTAAGCTAGGTGCGACTATAGTTATTCCAGGTGAAGACAAGCCTTTTGTGATTAAGGCCGCTAAATTGCGAGGGGTAGAATCTAAGGGCATGCTGTGCTCTGCTGAGGAGCTCGGGCTAGAAGAGAAATCTGAAGGTTTGCTCTCTTTGCCGGAATGCATGAATGTTGGCGAAGATATAAGAAAAGAATTGAACCTCGAAGATAAAATTATAGAGTTAGACCTGACGCCTAATAGAGGAGACTGCCTAGGTATGATTGGTCTGGCTAGAGAGTTAGGCGTGTTAACTCGAACCAATGTCAATAAGCATGAAATTTCGCCCATCCGCGCAAAAATTTCTGATGAACTTCCGATCACAATTTCTGCCAAGGACTCGTGCCCCCGATATCTAGGGCGAGCCATTAAAGATATTAATCTTAATTCCATCTCACCTTATTGGCTGCAAGAGAAACTTCGCAGATCTGGTTTGCGCAGTGTTGATCCAATTGTTGATGTCACAAATTTTGTTTTGATTGAATTAGGACAGCCAATGCATGCGTTTGATTTTAGCAAATTAATAGGCGGCATAGATATTCGAATGGCGGTGGATGGAGAGAAGCTAACCTTGCTCGATGGAAAAGAATTAGTTCTAAATCCAGAAGTCCTCGTAATTGCAGATCATGAAAAGCCTGTCGCTATGGCTGGAATTATGGGTGGTCTGAAGACCGCGGTTACTGATTCCACTACAGACGTATATCTGGAGTGTGCATATTTCGCTCCACTCGCAATCGCAGGTAAAGCAAGGTCATTTGGTATGCAGACTGATGCATCACATCGTTATGAGCGTGGTGTTGATTATACTTTACAGTCCCGGGCGATGGAGCGAGCTACAGAACTTCTTTTAGGAATTGTTGGCGGGACACCTGGTCCTATTACCGAAACGGTAGGAAATCTGCCGAAAGCAATTACTGTGGAATTGCGTTTTCAAAGCGTCAATGAAGTCTTGGGTATTGAGATGGATTCGGACGAGATCCTGGACATAATTTCGCGCCTTGGGTTTACAGTGATTAAAAGGAATGAGAAAGCATTAACGGTTGAAGTGCCTCCGTACAGGTTTGATGTCAGCATCGAGGCAGACCTTATTGAAGAATTAGCTAGGATTTACGGTTATAACAACATTCCTGAAACTAGAGGGGTCGGGCAGCAGTTGCTTTCTCCTACCATTGAGGCCCAAGTCCCTCTGCGGCGAATTCGTTATCAGTTAGCGGCTCTGGGCTATCAGGAAGTTGTAACTTATGCATTCATTGACCCAACTTTGTCTAAAGTAGTCCTTGGTTCTGACGGAGGCACGATTAGCCTACAAAATCCGATTTCTGAAGATATGTCACAAATGCGAAGCAGCCTTTTGCCCGGCTTAATAAGCGCTTATAAATATAATGCGAATAGGCAACGTGACCGATTAAGGCTCTTTGAAACCGGACTCGTTTTTAGTCAATTGGACAACGAAATTCAACAAACCTCGATGATTGGCGGGCTAATTAGCGGACAAAGAAACCCAGAAAATTGGGCTAGCAAGAAAGAGGTAGGCGATTTTTATGACATCAAAGGGGATGTAGAGAGTTTGCTTAGTCTTAAAGGACAGACTATCGGGATTCGTTTTGTCGCAGCAGAGAGATCTGGCTTCCACCCAGGGCAGTGTGCTCGTATAGAAGATATGCAAGGTAATGAAATTGGCCACCTCGGAGCTCTGCATCCCATTGCCGCTCAACAATTAGGAATAGAAAGTCCTGTTTATATTTTTGAATTATTGCAAGCGGCGGTGGAATCATCTGAAATACCACGAGCGATAGAGCTGTCAAAATACCCCGAAGTTAGTCGAGATTTGGCAATCGTTATTGATGAATTTGTCAGTTCCAGTACTATTCTTTCGGTGGTTGAAGAGAAGGCAGGGGAATTCTTGGTAGGCTCGAGAATATTTGATGTTTATCAAGGGGATGCAGTATTAAAAGGCAAAAAAAGTATTGCTTTGGGCTTGACGTGGCAACATCCTTCCCGCACTCTTAGCGACGAAGAGGTAAATGCAATAATAAGTAGCTGCATCAAAGAACTACAAGAACAATTTAATGCGAATTTGCGAAATTAAGCTGAGGAGTTGACTATGGGCGATGGAGCACTCACAAAAGCTGATATGGCTGAACGCCTGTTTGAGGAACTTGGACTAAATAAGCGCGAAGCCAAAGAAGTGGTAGAGGAATTTTTTGAGGAAGTTCGTTTGTCTCTAGAAAGGAATGAACAGGTTAAATTGTCCGGCTACGGCAATTTTGACTTAAGAGATAAGAAGCAGCGACCTGGAAGAAACCCAAAAACCGGTCAAGAAATCCCGATCAAGGCTAGAAGGGTTGTGACATTCCGACCGGGTCAGAAACTTAAGGCAAGAGTAGAAGGATATGCTGGAACCGAAGAATAACGACGAATTACCTTTAATTCCGCCAAAACGCTATTTCACGATCGGCGAAGTGGGCGAACTTTGCGCCGTCAAACCCCATGTGTTGCGCTATTGGGAAGCAGAGTTTCCCCAGTTAAAGCCCGTAAAACGTCGTGGAAATCGCCGCTATTATCAGCGTCAAGATGTTGTGCTTATCCGTCAAATCAAGAGTTTGCTTTATGAGCAAGGATATACTATTGGCGGTGCACGTCAAAAGATGAGCGATGACCCGAAAGAAGTTGCAAAGCCCAGTATCAATTCAAGTGAAATAAAATCGCTCGTGAGGGATCTCGAGGATGTCATCAGGCGAATTTAAGTCTCGGTTAGATTTTCCAAATAATTTATTGTTATACATTTTTCTGTCTGTGATTAGCGAAGTTTGTTATCACACGGTATTTATAGCAACTCAAACTGATGATAAGTAAACCTCTTTAGTTTCGCGATCAATTATTGACTATTTTAAAAGGCTTTCAAACGGGGCGTAGCGCAGTCTGGTAGCGCACTACACTGGGGGTGTAGTGGTC
>TARA_B110000438_G_scaffold303569_1_pt1 | contig 11063 bp, 10 predicted proteins | sample TARA_B110000438 | Tara Oceans TARA_B110000438 (sample SAMEA4398413) | marine metagenome | biome: Polar Biome; feature: [MES] marine water layer (ENVO:01000295) within the mesopelagic zone...; material: water (ENVO:00002006), including particulate matter (ENVO:01000060) such...
CCAGATAGGCCCATGTCTATGTTTGGGGCAGGCGGAATAGGTTATAAGCATATTGAGGCAGAAACGATAGCAATCTCTGAAACCTTAGATATTCTGAGTGATCTTGTTAAGAGTGGAAAAGTTCGACATATAGGGTTGTCAAATGAAACCCCCTGGGGTTTGTCTGAGTTTCTTAAACATTCTGAAATGTCAGAACTTCCGAGAGTTTTATCAGTTCAAAATGCTTACAATTTTCTTAACAGGACTTACGAAGATGGTATGTCAGAATTTTACAATAGATCATCGGTTGGTTTATTGGCTTATTCTCCTATTGCCCAAGGATACTTGTCTGGAAAATATATAGATGGAGCTAGACCGGAAGGCTCAAGAACGGCTTTATTTGAAAGAGGAGATAGGTATGAGGTTCCTGGAGCGAATGAAGCCATAAAGTCTTATGTAGCGTATGCTCAAAGCAAAGACCTTGACCCTTCTGTCTTTGCCAATGCGTTTGTAAATTCAAGAGAGTTTGTAACATCTAATATTATTGGAGCCACAACCATGGAGCAATTGAAGCTAGCAGTGGGCAGTTGGGAAGTAGAGTTGAGTGAAGAAGATTTTAAAGCCATAGATGCTATACACAGAAAAAACCCAAATCTTTGCCCTTAAGTAAGTGCTAAAAGAAATTAGATGGACTTGGAAAACATTTCAAGACCTCACAAAAGAAGAGCTTTATGAAATATTGAGTTTTAGGCAAAAAATTTTTTCAGTTGAACAAGAATCTTGGTATTTAGATGCAGACGGTTTAGATCAAGGAGCTTTTCATTTACTGGGATTATTTGGTAATTCTTTAGCTGCTTATTTAAGGTTCGTTAAGCCGGATATAAAATACCCCGAATCTTCTTTAGGAAGAGTTTTGGTGCATAAAGATCATAGATATAAAGGGTTGGGGCATTGTCTGGTTGATGAAGGAATTGCTAAGAGCAAGATGCTCTTTCCAAAAACTCCGATTAGGATTTCTGCCCAAGAGCATCTTGAAGTATTTTACAATCAGCATGGATTTAAAAAGAAAGGTAAGCCCTATGACGAAGATGGAATTCTACATATATCAATGCTGCTAGAGTGAAAAATAAATTCATTAATGTAGTTTTAGTTTCCGGAGTGTTGGTTGGAGTCCTTCTGGCTTCTTATTCAATTATCAATAGGGTGAATTTTGAATCTTCAGGAGATTGGGTAGCTAAAATAGAAGATATTGAGATAAGTAAATCAAAATATCTTTTGCAATTAGACGGATTAAGTAACGACAGAAGATCTCCTCTTACAAAGGAAGATAAAGAATACGTCCTGGAAAGAATGATAGAGGAAGAGCTTTTAATTAAAAGAGCTCTTGATATGAATATGCTTCAGAGCAACAAGATGGCTCGGGGAACTATAGTTCAGCAAATGATAAATTCAATCATTTCAGAGAATTTAATGATTCCAGTAGAAGACAATGAGCTAAAAGAATTTTTTAATGACAATCAGGGCTTCTTTACGAATGCTAAAAGATTGCACGTCCGTCAGTTGTATTTTTCAGACAGAACAGGCTCTTCGCTTAAAAGAGCAAATTTAGCTTACGAACATTTAATTGCAAATAGAGACTTCGAGAGCACCTTGAAGAAGGCCGATATAACCGCTCTAGAAATTCCTCAAACACTAATGACTTTATCTAAAGTTAGAGAATATCTTGGCCCCTCCTTGATGATAATGGCTGAAAGTATGCAAATCGGACAGTTCTCAAAGCCGCAACCCGTCAGTTCTGGGCATAAGATTATTTATCTTGTTGATAGGGAAGATGCATCTCCTCCAAAATTTGAATCTGTTAAAGAGCAGGTTATCTCAGAATTTAATAAGAGAAGAGATGATAGTTCTTTAAGAGAATATTTAGATAATCTTAAAAGCTGGTACGATATAAAAAGAAACCCAAATTCTTAATATGTGTCTTCGATTAAGGTTTTATCTTTTAATTTTGTCAATCTTGCCTTTGGCTCTATCCGCTCATCAAAGGAGTGAGTCTTACTCTAAATATAAAATAGAACAACAGGAGGATTCCTATTCAATAGATGCAGTTTTTACAGTCCAACTAAGTGTTTTATCAAGAATGGATCGACCCTTAGTACCGGACTGGCAAGAGATATTGATAGCTGAAATTTTAAATGGCATTTCTTTAGGAGATGACTGTTTGAAGAAAACAAAGCCTAAGTTTCTCAGTTCGAGATCAACAGGTTTTTTTAGACTTTCTTGGAGCGAGTCATGCCAAGATCAATTTAAAGAAATTAACAATAATGTATTTTTTGATAATGAGCCTGGTCATGCTCATATAAGTTCAGTGACTATAGACGGTAACTTTTATCCTGAAAAATTATTCACAAATCAATCTCGCATTTGGAATACAAAAGAATTTAATGACTCAAACAATAACGAAAGTTCTTCAATCTTAGATTATTTCATGCTGGGTCTAAAACACATCTCTTCCGGTTTTGACCACATTGCATTTTTGATTGGAATTCTTCTTCTTAACCAAAAAAAACGATTACTGTTACTGGCTATAACAGGATTTACTATTGGCCATAGCATCACTTTGTCTTTGGGGGTTTTAAATATGGTAAGCCCTTCAACCAGTTTTGTTGAATCTCTAATAGGCTACTCAATCTTATTTGTAGCCTTAGAATACATTGCGCGAAAGACTAATCAGGTTGCTTCTTACACAAAATCTTTATTGCTTCTGTTTGTATTTTTTATTATCTTTTATAGCCTTTATGGTCAAGGTTCACATTTAATTGGTTTGATTGGATTGGGAATTTTTAGTATTTCATACTTACTTCTTATCAATAGAGGCAAGAGTTTGAACTTATCTATTGCAGTAACATCTCTTTTTGGACTGATACATGGTTTTGGTTTTTCTGGAAGCCTGTCTGAAATAGGCTTACCTGATGAAAGACTTTTTGGAGCTCTTCTTGGATTCAATCTTGGTGTAGAAGCAGGTCAAATACTTATTGTTATTCTGCTATTAACTTTAGGGGTTGCTGGAAGTAATATTAAAGTAGAATACCAAGATAAAGCTAAAATGCTTTTAGCGGCTTTTCTCTTAAGCTTAGGAAGCTTCTGGTTTATTGAAAGAATATTTTAATTCTAGATAATTTTTATGTTTTCAGCTTGAGGGCCTTTTTCTGAATTCTCCACGGAGAATCTAACTCTCGTATTTTCTCTTAGTTTCCTTCTGTCAGAAGATTGTACTGCTCTTAAGTGAACAAATAAGTCTCCACCTTTATCTCGTATTAGGAAACCATAGCCTTTACTTGGATCAAACCACTTTATTGTTCCTGTCTCTCCTCTGAAGTTTCTTTTAATTTTTCTTCCATATACAAATCCTAAGATTGAAAGAAAGCCTAAAGACCAAAAAACTAAATAATTGTAAAGGAGTGCTGATCCAGAAAGTAATTTAACATCCACAAAACCATTTCCTATTAGTGGAGTCAAGAAGGTAAAAATTGCAGCTAATAAGAAGCTGGTTACTAAGGCTCGTAAAAACATAAGCTATCTCTTTTTGTTGATTATAAAGTATTACAAGAAATTAGATAAGTTTCCTTATTTCAGTGACCTGATTTTCAAGGTTTGCGGTCTCAACATATAGATTTTCCTCTCTTTCTCTTTGTTCTGCAATTATCTCTTTAGGGGCATTTTCTGTAAATTTTTTATTACTAAGCTTCCCTGTTATTGCAATTTGTTCTTTCTTTAGTTTACTAATTTTCTTGTCCAGTCTGAGTACTTCACTTTCAGGGTCAATTAAACCTTCAAGCGGTATTAATACTTTTAAACTTTTATTTATGTAGATAGCCGAAGGTGGCAGTTCTTCTGGTCCTGTCCAGGATAGCTCAGATAGATTATTCAGCTGATATAAAAAGCTAGAGAATTCTTTGATTTTAAGCTTATCTTTTTCTTCACCATCTTGTAAAAGAACGTTTATTTTAATAGATGGTTTAATGTTTAACTCTCCCCTTATGTTTCTTATTCCTGTAATCATTTCTTTTAACCACTCAACATTTCTATAAGCATCTTCATCATCATTGTCATCAATTGAAGGAAAGGCTGAAATCATAATACTTTCAAGACTATCAGGGTGATGAGGTTTATGATGTTGCCAAATCTCTTCAGTAATAAAAGGCATGATCGGATGAGCTAGCCTGAGGGCCTTCTCAAGAATATTTAGAACAGATCTTAATATTTTAGATTTTTCTTCTTCGCTGACTGATTTATCTAAAAGTCTTATTTTAGTTAGTTCAATATACCAATCACAAAACTCATACCAGACGAATTCATAAATAGCTTGGGTTGCAAGATCAAATCTATATTCATCAAAAGATTTTTCTACTTTACTAGCAGCTCTATTGAATTTATAAGTTATCCATTTATCGACCAGCTGAGAAGATTCTGTACTTGAAGCTGAGCGATTCTCAAGTTGAAGGTCCATAAACCTAGAAGCATTCCAGAGCTTATTGCAAAAGTTTCGATACCCTTCAACCCTCTTCATGTCAAAATTTATATCTCTTCCTCCAGAAGCAAGTGAGCAGAAAGTTAGACGTAAAGCGTCTGTTCCATAGGACTCAATACCTTTTGGAAATTCTTTTCTAGTTTGCCTCTCTATCCTTTCCTTCATTTTTGGCTGCATCAATCCTTCGGTCCTCTTTTTGACAAGATTTTCAAGCTCTATCCCATCAATAATATCCAAGGGATCGAGGGTGTTGCCTTTAGATTTTGACATTTTCTGACCTTCAGAATCCTTTATCAATCCGTGAATAAATATTTTCTTGAAAGGCACTTCTTTTAAGAAATGAGTAGTCATCATTATCATTCTTGCAACCCAAAAGAAGATAATATCAAAGCCAGTTACTAGGACATTTGTTGGATGGTATCTTTTCAGTAGTTTGTTTGAAGATGGCCATCCAAGGGTTGAAAATGTCCAAAGCGAAGAGGAGAACCAAGTATCTAGAACGTCTTCATCTTGTTTTAATTCAATATTGTCACTCAAATTATATTTCTTTCGTACTTCAGCTTCATTTTCTGCTACGAAGATATTATTATCTTTATCAAACCAAGCGGGTATTCTGTGACCCCACCAAAGCTGCCTACTTACACACCAGTCTTGTATCTCATTCATCCAAGAAAAATAAGTATTCTCCCAGTTTTTCGGTATAAACCCCGTTTCATTTTCTTTCACTACTCTGATTGCTTCTTTAGAAAGCTCTTTTTGGTTTATAAACCATTGCTTGGTTATTAAAGGTTCAAGAATAGAATTACTTCTGTCTCCAGTTGGCACTGATAATTTATAAGGTTCAATTTTATCCAGTAGATCAAGAGATTCCATATCTCTAATAACTTTCTTTCTTGCTTCCTTTCTATCTAGTCCAATGAATTCATCAGGGACATTATTATTGAGGGTACCATCAAGATTCAGGATGTTGATAATTTCCAAGTTATGCCTTTTACCAATTTCAAAATCATTAAAATCATGTGCAGGAGTAATTTTAACGCAACCTGTACCAAATTCTTGATCAACGTATTCATCTCCAACAACAGGTATCTCTCTGCCCGTTAAAGGCAATTTAATTATCTTACCTATTAAGGAATTATATCTGTCGTCTTCAGGATTTACTGCTATAGCAGTATCACCCAGCATTGTTTCAGGTCTTGTTGTAGCTACAGTTATGAAAGTTTTATCATCAAGAGGGTATTTTAAGTACCACAAAGAACCTTGTTGTTCTTCAGATATTACTTCTAAGTCTGATAAAGCTGTTTGCAACACCGTATCCCAATTGACGAGCCTTTCCCCTCTATAAATCAGACCTTCATCATACAATTTAATAAAGACTTCTTTGACTGCTAAACTTAGGTCTTCATTCATCGTGAAAGCTTCTCTTGTCCAGTCAGGAGAAGCACCCAATCTTCTAAGTTGCTCAGTTATTTTATTTCCTGAAGATTCTTTCCATTCCCAAATCTTCTTTTCAAAGGCCTCTCTGCCCAGTTCTTCTTTAGTTAGGCCAGTTAATTCTAACTGTCTTTCAACCACCATCTGAGTGGCTATTCCTGCATGATCAACACCAACCTGCCACAAGGTATCAAATCCTGACATTCTTTTGTAACGAATAATTGTATCCATTAGTGTATTTTGAAAGCCATGTCCCATGTGAAGTGTTCCTGTGACGTTCGGAGGAGGAATCATTATGCAAAAAGGTTCTTTGGTACTTTCTTTCTCTATATTGAAAAAACCAGATTTTTCCCATTTCTGGTAAATGGGTACTTCTATGTCACTTGGATCATAATTTTTATTCATTGCCATTTCTTAAATTCAGGATTGAACCCTTTATTTTTACAAGCGTTCCAGGTCACAGCAGCACGTTCTCTCAAAGTAGACGCATCTTCAATGACCATTTGATAAAAGTAATCATAATTATCAATTTCCTTAGGGATATCAGGAGAAATATTAATAAGAGATTTATTTTTTTTCTTAGAAAAAACAGTCCCAGGATATCCAATATTTATATTTATTAATTCGTCTCCTTTGTGAACTAATTGATGAGGCAGTAGTGTGTGCTTAGGTATTTTCCACATAAGTTCATCTAATAATTCAGCTTCCTCTAAAGAATCACAACTTAAATCTAAAAGACTAGTTTTCCCATAGCCACTCTTCATCAGGTATATTTTTGCAGCAAGTTCGCACGCCAATTCTAGTGCATATGATACTTCAGAGCCTGCCGCGATGAACTCTGCTTTTACCATTAAGACTTATTAATCAAATATTGACTTAGAAGAGGTACTGGTCTGCCAGATCCGCCTTTTGCTGCCCCTTTAAACTGAGCAGTGCCTGCTACATCTAGATGGGCCCATCTTAACCCTTCCGTAAATCTTGATAAGAAGCATGCAGCTGTTATTGTTCCAGCACGACCTCCTATATTAGCTATATCTGCAAAATTACTGTCTAAGTCTTTTTGATAAACATCCCATATTGGAAGCTGCCAAGCTCTATCACCGGCCTCATCACCTGCATCTAGAATTTCTTTAGCAAGCGAATCATCTTTTGTCATAAGTCCTGAAGTTGAATATCCCAATGCCATAATGACTGCTCCCGTTAAAGTCGCAATATCCACAACAGATTGAGGTTTAAATTTCCTTGCATAAGTCAAAGCATCTGCAAGTACAAGTCTTCCCTCAGCATCAGTATTCAAAACTTCTACAGTTAGGCCAGACATTGTTTTAACTACGTCTCCAGGTTTCGTAGCCTTGCTCCCTGGCATATTTTCAGCACTTGCAACTATACCCACGACATTAATTGGTAATTTGAGCTCAGCAACTACTTGCATCGTACCTATAACGCTTGCAGCACCACACATATCAAACTTCATTTCATCCATTGCTCCACCTGGCTTAAGGCTTATTCCTCCAGTATCGAAGGTAATACCTTTTCCAACCAAGGCATGAGGTTGATCGCCTTTTCTTCCTCCTTTGTATTCTATTGTTATCAGTTTTGATTCTTGAGCACTTCCGGCTCCAACAGACAACAAGCAGTCCATACCTAATTTTTTCATTTCTTTTTCACCCAACACCTTGCATGAAAGAGAGGTATAGCTCTTTGCTGCAGCTTGAGAAATTTTTGCTAAATAGCTTGGGGTGCAGACATTTCCTGGTAGGTTGGCTAGTTCTTTTGCTGCATTGGAGCCTTGACCAACTGTTTGACCCGTTTTAATTGCTTTCTTAAGCTTTGCATCAGACGAAGAAGAGTCGATTGAAATTCTTAATTTCTTTAGTTTTACTACTCTTTTATCTTTTTTATTAAGCTTAGCATCGTATGTGTAGCTTTGACTTTCAGCAACAAGAGAAAGTTGATTAAGAATCCACTCATCTCCTTCAGTTGTTTTCAGCTTAGGCAGGTTGATTGAAGCTTCCTCTGTATTACTTGAGATTGCGGCTGCCACTAACTTCATTAACACTTTGGTTACTTGATCTTTGGACAGCAAAGAAGATTTCTTTCCACACCCAACAAGATACACTCTGTCTGCAGCCGTTCCAAGAAGTGAAGGAATATACAAACTTTGTCCTAGTTTTCCTTGCAGCTCTTCTCGGTTAATCAGTTTTTTTAAAACCCCTTTACTGAGAGTGTCAAGATTCTTTAATTCTTTAGATATTGATTTACTTTCATGAGTGCCAATTATTAAAGCTTTTGTTTTAATTTTTTCTAGATTCAAGCTCATGTTTTGATCTAAAGTAATTGATAGTCTTTTTTTCATCTAATTTTCCCTTGTTTAAAAATTTATGTGGGTATTCTAATACGTTATCTATTTATAGACCCATAAAATCTAAACTGATTTACTATTTTGTTTTCTAATTGTATGGTTAGGATGGGATATTAAAGCGCATAACAAAAATAAATATGATTCTAAATCGTTATTTTCTTAAAGAAACAATTGTATACACAGCCTCTGTAAGCGTTATCTTTCTTTTGATCATAGTGTCTTCAAGATCCATTCAGTATTTAGAACAAGCGGCTATTGGTGAAATTGATCCTGCCGTTGTTGGGTGGGTAATTCTCTACAGACTTCCTGAATTTATCCAAATAATACTCCCGATGAGTTTTTTCCTTAGTTTGGTAATAACTCTGGGCAGATTAAGTGCAGATAATGAATTGAGTGTGTTTGAGCAAATAGGGCTTTCTGAAAAAAAACTTATTTCTATCTCTTTAGTGCCTGCTGTCATCATATCTGTAATTAGTTTGATACTATCAGTTTGGTTATCTCCTATGGGTTCTATTCAAGCGGAACGTCTTTTAGAAAAACAGAGCTTTGAAGATACATTTAATTCAATACAGCCTGGTAAATTTTCTAAGCTTAATAATGATTTGATGTTCTATATGAAAGAAAGGATTGGAGATTCATTAGAGTTTGTTTTTATAAAGTTCTCTGGGGCTGATGGCAATCTTTCAGACGGTGTGATTTTAGCTAAGCAAGCTTCTGTTGGATCAAATAAAGATATTCTTATTCTGAAAGATGGTTCTGTTTATTTTGACAGAAAAGATGAAGAATCTTCAAAGTTAAATTTTGGTCAATTAGAAATTGATATAACAAGTCCATCAAGTGAGGTAGTAATAGTAACAGGGCTAGAAGAGGATTTAAAAAATTCTGCTAAGGACCAATGGAATATATCTTTAGCGTTAATTTCTGTTATTGGAGTTTTGCTAGCAATACCCATAGGAAAAGTAAATCCCAGGAAAGGTAGATACAGCAGAATACTTCCGGCAGTTATTATCTTTATTTTATATATTGGTCTGTTGGTTGCAGCCAGGGGCTGGATGGAGTCAGGTAATTTAAGCGAAACCCCTGGTCTTTATTTAATACATTTAGTTTTTATTAGTTTTGGCTTTTTATTACTTTACCGAAACGAACTGCGAAGTAAGTTGTTATGAAATACCTTTTTGGAGATTCAATAGACAGAAATATTAGCCTTCAAGTGCTTTTTAGCTTAATGGTGGTCATCATTTCAATTGGGTTAATAGATCTTGTCTTTTCTGTGCTTTCTGAGCTGACTGATGTCTCTGAAAGTTATACTTTAAAGGATGTAATAATATATTCATTACTCAAAACCCCTTATTCTCTTTATAACCTTTCACCTTACTTATGCCTAATAGGCGTTTTAGTTGGTCTTGGTAATCTTAATGATCAAGGGGAAATAATAGCATCACAATCTTTAGGAAAAACTAATGTGAGTATTTTAATTAGTTCTCTAAGACCTGTTCTATTAATCATGATTTTAGGTTTAATTTCATCTGAGTATTGGCTTCCAGGCCTTTCTCAAAAAGCTGAAGAAGAACGTCTTATAAAACAAGATATTATTAAAATAGATCAAGGCTACTGGCTAGTAGATGACAAAGAATTTAGCTACTTCAGTTCGTCGCCTGCTAATAATTCAATAAAGGATATAAAAATTTATGCATTTGATTCATCGTTTGAATTAAAACAAGTCATAAAAGGCTCTAAAGCAATTTTAATTGGGGATAAATGGCAAATAGAAGATGCTTCAGTTGAAGGTTTTACCGATAGCAATATTTCTGGGGTAGAGAAAAATAAGATTTGGAAATCGGGCCCTAAGGAAGAGGATTTTAATCTTATTTTGTCTCCAAAATATTTTCCACTGAGCTCTCTTTACAGTCAAATGCATAAAGACGTATCAGAGTACAGAAGAGATTTTCTAGCTTTAGAGTTCTGGAGAAAAGTTTTAAAACCTTTTGTGGCACTCGCTCTAATAGTTCTGGCTACAACATTTATTTTTGGCCCCATGAGAAATCAAAAATCTGGGCAGAGGATTCTTTTAGGAATAGTGCTGGCATTTAGTATTAATATACTCCAAAGCCTGTTTGAAAGTATCTCTGTTGTTTCAAAACTTGACCCGCTGTTCGCAGTTTTGATACCTATATTCTTTATTTTTTTTATGAGTATTATTCTGACTCAATGGTTTAAATTGCATTCTTAAATATTAACAATCTTTGTTTTAGAGAGAATATCAGCCAGAGATCTTTTATTGCTATCAAAAGCCATACAAATAAATCCAAGACCTAAAGGAGCTATTGTAAGAAATGAAATAATGCAGCGCTTAGTACAAATATACCAATTCAGCTCTGAACCATCCTCTGAAACAAGTTTAATTTTCCATGCTTGCATGCCAAGAGTTTGACCTGAACTCTTCAGCCAGAAGTAACAATAAAACAGGGGACCACTTAAAATCAGAATGATTCTTTGAAGAATGAAATTAATAGAATTATCCTGAGTGATTTCTCCATTGATTAGAACCAAAACAAGAGATGAAGATAATATTATACCCAACACTGCTAAAGTGTCGTACATTAAGGAAAATATCCTTTTAAAGAAGCCTGCTGATTTCATGTTTCTTGGGTTTTATAAAGATTTTTAATATTCTATAACTAAATTATAGGTGGGACTATGAATGAAAGCTCAAAAGATTATAACGATACTTATTTTTTAGGTCATCCAAAAGGCCTAGTC
>TARA_B110000438_G_scaffold23257_1_pt1 | contig 11057 bp, 12 predicted proteins | sample TARA_B110000438 | Tara Oceans TARA_B110000438 (sample SAMEA4398413) | marine metagenome | biome: Polar Biome; feature: [MES] marine water layer (ENVO:01000295) within the mesopelagic zone...; material: water (ENVO:00002006), including particulate matter (ENVO:01000060) such as......
TTATTTCCAGATAAATAATGGTTTTGAATTAGTGTTTTAATTTGGATGCTATTATTTATTAGAGTTGGAAATTTTGCTTATTTCTTTTTGGTATATGAGATATTCTTAAGATAAAATCCGAATGAATATGGGGCTGTTCTTTTAATTAAATAATTTTATTTAATATGCAAAATCTAATAGATTATATCCAGAACGTATCTGATGACCAAATATATTTGGTTTATCTAATTGTAATTTTTATTAGCTACCTCATATATCTAGTTACTAATCGTATCATTTTAAAATCAATTTCCCATTTCTTTAAAAAAACATCAACGTATGTAGATGATATTCTAATTGAAAAGAAGGTTTTCAATAAAATCCCATATCTTATCCCCTTAATCTTCATTTATAACCTTAAGGAACTGCTGCCGTGGTTTAAGGCAGTTGAGAATTTTTTACTTTCAGTTTTTGCGCTGATAATACTTATTTCACTTAATGCATTTATAAATGCATTAAGTGAAGTTTATTCTAGGAGTAAGTTTTCCAATAAACTAAATATCAAAAGCTACATTCAAGTTCTGAAATTGATTGTAAATATGCTCGGAATAATCATTGTGCTTGCTTTTTTAATTGGAAAATCTCCAGTTTATTTTTTAAGTGGTATTGGTGCATTAACAGCAGTTTTACTACTTGTTTTTAAAGATACCATTCTTTCACTTATCTCTAGCGTTCAAATTAGCTCTAACAATCTCTTTAAGATTGGTGATTGGGTTGAAGCTCCTCAATTCGGTGCTGATGGAGATGTCATTGATATTGCTCTTCATTCCGTTAAAATTCAGAATTGGGATAAGACAATAAGTATAATCCCTACAAACAAACTGATCGATTCCTCTTTCAAAAACTGGAGAGGAATGTCCGAAAGTGGAGGACGACGGATAAAGCGCTCAATAAAAATTGACATGAACAGCATAAAGTTCTGCACTGATTCAATGATAGAGAAATTTAAAAAATTCAATTTAATTAGTGATTACATTGTTTCTAAATCGGTAGAGATTGAAAAATACAATCTTAAAAATAACATTAATGAGCAAAAATGGTTAAATGGGAGATCTCTGACAAATATTGGTACATTTAGAGCATATATAGAAGGTTACTTGCGGAACCATTCGAGTATTGATAATGAAATGACCTTCTTAGTTAGGCAGCTTTCCCCAGAATCAGACGGGCTTCCAATTGAAATTTATGTGTTTTCTAATGACACCAATTGGGTTAACTATGAAGCCATTCAATCAGATATTTTTGATCATTTACTTGCTGTTTTAGCGGAGTTTGATTTAAGGGTTTTTCAGGAACCTGCAGGAAATGATTTTAATAAAAATCAATTTATGTAATCTATCTTCCTCTTCCTTAACCTGCCCATCTTCCCGTTAATCAATAATTATCCAAATCCATTTAACCCCATAACTTCAATTCGTTATAATCTAACTACTGAAAGTGATGTAACGATCATGATATACAATCTCATGGGCAGAGTAGTGAAATCGTTGGTTAATAGTAAACAGACGGTTGGCTTCAAATCTATACAATGGAATGCCACTAATAATAAGGGTCAGCCAGTACCAGCAGGTATTTACCTGTACATAATTCAGGCAGGGGAGTTCCGGCAGATCAAGAAGATGGTCTTGTTGAAGTAAATTTACCCTTTTCCACAATATCAAGCTCCATATTCATGGGATGATGGATAAATTATTGCGGGTGTTTAATCGTAAGGAGAATGAAAATGCCAAGAAGAAGAAGACCGCAAGCAGTATATGCTAAAAGAAGAGAGATGGTTTCAACGTTTTGGGCTAAAATTCCACCAAAGTATCAAGGACCATTAATAGGTCTATTTATTCTCTTATTGGTTGTTTGGTCTCTTTGGGATAATACTAGTCATTAAGGTTTGTTTATGAGATTATGGATAAATATTAACTAAAAAATTAATCCAACCACATGTTAAAAACATTACACCTCCAATAAAAACTTTAGAGCGATGTGGCACATAATTAGAACTTAGTCTCACATAGCAATGTATGTAACGAGATATAACAAATAGCCAAGCAAATATTATATCTAAGAATGTGACTCTTCCAGTAGCGACAATAAGTGATATTAGAAAATAAAATATTATAGGTAATTCAAATTGATTTTTGAGAGTTTGTCTAGAATTTTCTAGATAATCAGGGGATTCGCCTTGATATAGCTTAGGATATACTTTGTTGATTTCTCTATTTTTATATGCTTTTACAGTATTACTTCTTGCTCTAATATATAAGTATAATATTAAGATAATATGAATTACCGCTGGATATATAATTAATTGATTTTCCACTAAATGAAATTACTATTTTGATTTTAAATATCAAGAAGAGAACAAATCTTGAAAAAAGCAGGTATTTCAAACCATAATTTTGGTATTTTTGGAACTTTAATTATTGTTCTATAATAGTCCCCCCAGATTCATGGTTTTTATTTGTGGGGTGATGGGTAGATACATGTCCTATGTATTTCTATAGAGATAAAAAAACACTGAATCATAACTATTCATTAAATTAAATTTTTGGATAAATGAAACTAAATTTTGGTAATCTATGGATATTAAATCACTCATATTAATGTCATTTTTTTGTGCGATGGGTGCTATTTCACCAGGGCCTAGTTTGGCAGTGGTATTGAGAAACACCATCTCTGGAGGACGCAGGCAAGGGGTCATGACTGGAATAGGACATGGTATTGGTTTAGGGATATATGCTTTTATCGCAGTAATGGGTTTATCATCCCTGTTTCTAACTAATGAAAAGATTTTCAATTCACTACAATGGGCTGGAGCATTGGTTCTCATATGGCTTGCTTATAATATGATTACATATAACCCCTCAGGTCTATCTAAAGAATATCAAGGCAGTGTACGGAGAGGATTTTTTGAAGGTTTTATGATTGCTTTTCTGAATCCAAAGATCCTTGTTTTTCTGGTAGCCGTTTTTAGTCAGTTCATAAATCCGGATATAACTAATGGCGATCGATTTATTATTGCTACTATGGCTGGGATTATAGACACAACTTGGTATGTCCTAGTGGCTATGGTTTTAGCAGGTACTTCTATGGTAGAAAAATTGAGAGTAAATGCGATCCTGATTGATCGTTCAATTGGTATAATTCTGCTTATACTTGCGATATTATTGATTCTAAAAACAATAGGTTTAGAGATCTTTTAATATTCATTTTGATTAATATAATAAATTCTCAATAGCCTCACACTCGTAGTTTTTTTTGTTTTTGGGATGATGGGTGGATAATTAAAATCAAATTTTTAATATAATTCACAAGTTAAACTTGATAAGGAAGGGGATGGAGTAAGGGAATAAGACAGACACACATTGTTGAACAAAATTTTATAAATTCAAGATAATAAAAGGAGTTAAAAATGGGTAAAGGTAAAGATTCTAAAAAAGCAATTAAAAAAGCACCAGCTAAAACTGCAAAAGAAAAAAAAGCAGAAAAGAGACTTAAAAAATCTAATCGGTAATTATGCTATAATTAACATTGCCATAGATGGTTTAACCACAAATTGTGATTAAACATCGTTATTTTAATTATTAGTACATTTATAGATTAATGTCTACACATAGACGGATAAATTTTTCTGTTATTTTGGATATCAGCTCTTTTCACTTGAGGAGTAAAAACAAAGTTCAAAGGTTTTTGTTTGTGAGATAATAGGTAGATTTAGGTGTGGCTAATTTTAGAAAATTAAATTAATTGTCAAAACTATCTAAATCTTCATCTGTCAGAAAAACAGAACATAGCCAGTATAAATTAAAAAAGTGTCCCAAGTGTAATTATGTTTGGGAATTACATTACCAAACTAATACAATCTCTAGATATTCTGATTTTCCAGCTTATGGTTTGAAAAAAGAAATTTGTTCAAAGTGTAAGGCCAAAGAATAAAGTTAGAATTCTCTTTTAAATATTTTCAAGGATTTAATTCCTGTTGCCCTTCATAGAATTGAATATATTTTTTATCTTGATTCTCGATGTAAATCCAACCTTCTTTCATTTTATACCAGTCCGTTCCACTTTTTGAATAGACTCTTGGGAAACTGCCCCAACCATTTTTAGATATAGTTAAGTCTCGGAAAGAATATGATTCATAAGCTTTATCAAATTTGTTAGGGCTGGAATAAAATATGATTAATTTTTTCATCAATAGGGAAAGATTTTTATGTTTTGAATTAGTCAAAACATTGCTCTTATTATAAAAAGCATAACAGCTAATGCTTTCTAGATTACGATTAAACCATAAGAACTTTTCTGCTTCATCAAAAGTATTAATAGTGCAGTCATTAAATTGAATTCTCCATTCCCCTTCATTTATAAAACCTATGTAACCAATGGGCTCTTCATTCGCTAATAAAAATTGAGCTGAAAATAACAGAATCACAGATATCCATAAAATTCGCATGTTTGAGATTAGCTTAATTTTATGATTTATACATCTGGATAAATATATTTATAGCCGTTTTTTTCAGACCAATTAATATTATGAATTTGATTATGTTAATATATTTTTTTATAATAAAAATTCTTATCAGAGGGCTCTTTGATGTTTTTTTTAATAAATTTGAGAATAATATTTATTACTGTCTATATTCTAATCATATAATAGAGGTTATTAATAATGAAATTTTTATTGTTTGGATTCCTGATATCTATTTCTTTTTCACAGAAATTAAATTTACAGCAAAGTACTCTAAGTCAATTGGAGATAGCTGTTGAGAATGCCTCAAGGTCTGGTCGTATAGTTTGGGCAGAGGAGTTTTCGGGGTTATCATGACCCACTTGCCCAAGCGTGAGTTTCGCGTTCGATAGTCTTTTACAAGCATATCCGGATAATCTTATGACCTTGCTTTGGCACACACCGGGTTTTGATCCTGATGGGTATGAGCACTTTAACATACCAGAGGCATATAATTATCGAGCATCGATGTTTAATGTTAGTGGAATACCTGCATTTATTTGGAATGGCCTTGAACAAGGTGCCGGTGGCGCAGTCAATTGTAACTGGGGAGCAACTTTCCCTGGTCTTGAAAATCAATTTCAAAGTTTTAACGGCGAGGAGAGTCCTTATGATATCGAGTTAGAAGGAGATATAGAGAATAACCAATTCAATTATAATGTTATACTTACCTTAGATACAGATTTCGACCCTGAAAACCAGTTTCTCGAATTATTTGTATCAGAAGATAGCGTAGAAAGTTATTGGACATCATGCAGTGATGAAGATCTTGCAAATCATCATTCTCGTCATCTTGCTAGGGCTTATCTAACAATGGACGAGGATAATAGAAAGCCAATCTCAATTAGTTTAGAAGGGGAATCAGAAATATTCAGTGGTTCTTTTGAATTATTAGACTTTTGGAATGATTCTCTTTTATCGTTAACCGCGATTGCTCAAAATTTAGATACATATGAAGTTAAGCAGGCTATTGCAGCGAATATCAATCGTATTCCCAGAGATAGAGATTCGGATGGTATTTTCAATTTACAAGATAATTGCCCAGATAATTTCAATCCAGATCAAGAAGATCTAGATAATGACCTGATCGGAGATATGTGTGATTCTTGCAATAATCTTGTCTATGTACCAGGTAATGTGAATGGTGATGCCAATGAAGGCAATGAACCAATTATTGATGTTATGGATATTTTAGGGTTAGCTGATTATCTTGAATTTGGTATTGGGAATGAATGTCAGGTACTTGATGTCCTCGAGGATGGAAATGTTAATAGTTGGGATATTCTAGTTTTAGAGCAAATGATTATGAATGGTAATAATTAATAATATCTAAATGTAATAAATAAAATATGGTTTAATTCAATATAAATTATAATATTGATGAATTAATCATATAAAAATTCTTTTAGCTGAAAAGCCTACGTTTGATTAAGTACGAATAAGGTTTGATGCCGGTACGGTCATGATGGAAACGTCAGGGTCTGCTCCCGATCCTCGTAATATACGGGGTGACTTGGAATGAGAATGAATAAACCAACACACATGCACAGCCTTGTGGAGATTTCGGTATCCTAGCCGTGAATCCACCAATTGTCGACCAATTTGGTCGAACATTCAACTATCTACGTATTGCATTGAATGAGCATTGTAACCTACGATGCATCTATTGCATGCCAGAAGAGGGAATTGACTTTCGAAGTAAAGACAAACTCCTTACAACAAAAGAAATTATTCGGTTGATCAAAACATCTTCTCAAATGGGTGTATCAAAGATCCGATTTACTGGCGGGGAACCTTTGCTACGAAAAGATCTACTGGAACTTGTTGAGGTTGCTAAAAAAACTCCAGGGATCGAATCAGTTCATTTAACAACAAATGGATTGTTACTATCTAATTTTATTCAAGAATTGGATAGAGCGGGTCTGTCAGGAATAAATATCAGTCTAGACACCTTAGATCCTCAAAAATTTAAGATCATCACTCGACGAGAGGGTTTAGATCTTGTTTTAAAAGGACTAAATAAGGCGATGGAGTCAAACATTCCTTCAATCAAGGTTAACGTGGTTGCAATGCGTGATTTTAATGATGATGAGCTCATGGATTTTGTGAGACTTACAAAAGATAACAATATTACGGTTCGGTTTATTGAGTTAATGCCTTTTGATTCTCATCAGATATGGAAAACTGGAAAATTTTATGGTGCAGAACATATTATCTCTGACATAAAAGAGCAGGTTGATGAACTGAGACCAGATGATGGGTCTCGAACAGAACATCATATATTTCAAGTGAAAGGTTATCGGGGAAAAGTTGCGGCCATTCCGGCATATTCGCGTAGCCTGTGCGGTGCTTGTAATCGTATCCGGATTACGGCAGATGGGAAATTATTGAATTGCCTCTATAGTCAAAAAGAAATGAACCTTCGAGACGCTATGCGAAATGGAGAATCTGATATGGAAATTAGTAAAATAATTCGTAGTACTATGAAAACTAAATTTAAAGACGGTTGGGAAGCCCAGAATCAGGGAAGTGACAATCGAGAATCCATGACCCAAATAGGGGGATAATATGACTGCTTTTTCACATTTGGATAATAAGGGTAATGTCAAAATGGTGGATGTAACCGATAAAGTTGTGACCACCCGGATAGCAAAAGCAGAAGGGAAAATAGCCATGCTTCCGGAAACTATTTTAGCTATTAAGGATGATATTCTTCCAAAAGGTAATGTTCTAACCACTTCTAAGATAGCAGGAATCCAATCGGCTAAAAAGACAGCTGACATCATTCCCATGTGCCATCAATTAAATTTATCTTTTGTTGATATTGAATTTGATATTTATAAAGATACTATTCTGATCAGATCAATAGTGAAAACTAAAGAAGCCACCGGAGTAGAGATGGAAGCTCTCTCTGCGGTTTCCGTAGCGGCACTCTCAATTTATGATATGTGTAAGGCGGTAGATAAAACTATGGTTATTGGTGATATAAAATTGGTAAAAAAGGTTGGAGGTAAGTCAGACCACCTAGTTGAATATCGACCCAAAGTTGGAGTAATTACATTAAGTGACAGTATTTCATCTGGGGAAGGAGAGGATCGATCTGGCCCAATTCTAGTCAATGGTTTTTCCAATGCTGGTTGCGTCGTTGATCATCATGAAACATTTCCAGATGGTTCTGAAAAATTAGTTTCCACCATTCAAGATTGGGTAGAAGAGGGTTTAGAATTAATCATCACCACAGGTGGAACAGGCTTAGGCCCTAGAGACTTAACAATTGAGACCATGAAAAAAGTTTTTGATTCAAAGCTACCCGGTGTAGAACAAGCACTTCACGCTTATGGACGTGGCAAAGTCAAAACCGCTATGTTATCGAGGCTCACAGTTGGTGTCATAAATGGGGCCATTGTTATTTGTTTACCTGGGAGTACTGGGGCGGCTAAAGATGCATTGAGAGTGTTGATCCCAACTATCTTCCATTCATTTCATATGTTGAAGGGTGAGAAACATTAATGGATTATATCCTTCCATTACTTTTTTTATTAATAGCTTTTACTTATTCCAGTGTTGGGTTAGGAGGAGGGTCATCGTATACAGCGGTCATGGCAATTCTCGGTATCAGTTACCAAAATATCCCAGCCACGTCCCTTACTCTGAATTTGGTCGTAACATTTATTGGTATGATACAATTTTGGAAAAATGGTCATGTTCGATTGAACTTAATTATTCCATTTTTGGTAACATCGGTTCCAATGACCTATTTTGCTGGTACTCAAGAATTACCTGAAAGGGCATTTAACATCTTCCTTTTGATCACACTTATTTTTGTTGTCGTAAGAATTTATCTTTTAAACGACTTGAAAATGTCTACTCAATTGACTGGTATTCAAAAATGGATATTTGTTTTTAGTTTAGGAGGTATTTTAGGATTTATCGCAGGTTCAGTAGGCATTGGAGGTGGAATTTATCTCGTACCTCTTATTATCATGTTTGGCCTTGGAACAGAAAAAGAAGCCGCTGCATCAGGTGCAATGTTTATTTGGGTGAATTCCCTTGTGGGCGTTATCGCTAGATCTCAAACAGGCACCTTTGATATGCAATTTATTCTTCCATTATCCATTGCTGTTTTAATTGGTGGAACTGGAGGTTCCTATCTAGGAGCAAAAAGGTTTCAACCAAAAACAATTCAGAAGGTTATGGGTAGCGTAATTATTATTGCAATCATCCTCCTAATAAAGGGACTACTATGATATCTTTTCAAGAAGCAAAAGACATTGTTAATAAAAATATATTTCAATTAGGGTCTGAACTAGTAGGACTAGCCCAAGTTGGGGGTCGGGTTTTAGCCCAAGATATTATAGCGTCATTTCCATCACCTATCTTTGATAATTCTGCTATGGATGGATTTGCAGTACGTTATGAAGATACTCAAGGAGCCAGCCAAGAGAATCCAGTTACATTAAAAATAGTCAGTACCAGTTCTGCGGGGACGCCAAGTAAAATCTCTTTAAAACCAGGTGAATGTATCCAATGTATGACAGGAGCCAAAATTCCTGATGGTGCGAACTCAATTGTTATGGTTGAGGATAGCAGTGGATTTTCTGATTTAGGTACGGTCCAAATTATAATTGAAACATCAGAAGGAAAACATATCCGAAAAATGGGAGAAGAGATCAAAGATGGAGAAACTTTGATTCAAAAAGGGAGAACCCTAACACCTAGCGAAATAGGGACCATCGCAACATTTGGATATGGCGAATTAGTTGTCTCTAAAAAACCAAAGGTTGCCATTTTTGGAACCGGGGATGAATTGATTGAGCCTGGAAAAAAATTAGGTGAAGGGCAGATCTATAATTCTAATTTATATGTTTTTAAAGAACTAGTAGATAAAGTAGGCGGTGAGGTTTTGATGCAAGATGTGATTAAAGATGATAAAGATTCTCTGAGAGGTTTTTTATCTAGAGCATTGAAAACATGTGATGTGATTATTTCATCTGGTGGCGTTTCTATGGGGCGATATGATTATGTAAGAGATATTTTTATAGAGTTAGGTGTGGTAGAACATTTTTGGAAAGTTGCTCAAAAACCGGGGAAACCTCTCTTTTTTGGGACAGGAGATTCTACCTTAATTTTTGGGTTACCAGGTAATCCAGTGTCTTCTTATATTGGATTCATAGAGTGGGTATGGCCTGTACTTGAAACTATGATGGGGAATAAAGAATCACAAAAAGTGACAGGAATATTGAAGACACCATTCCCGAGAGAAAAAATAAAATATCGATTCCTTTTTGGAGAGGCATGGATCGAAGATGGTCAACTAGTATGTCAACCCTCTAAAAAAATGGGATCCCATATGTTGTCATCATCTTTAAAGGCCAATTGCATCCTGGGAGCAATGGAAGGGGACAACCCACTACAGCCTGGTGAACCAATTCAAGTCAATTTTTTACCTTGGAAAACTATTAAATGATCATAACACCCAAAGAACTTTATGATCGTAAAGGCGAATTCATCGTGGTAGATATTCGCTCAGAAGAGGAGATCTTTGAATCTCCAATGGATGGTCTAGAGACCATTTGTATTAAAGGTGGATCGATCTCAGGCATAGAAGGATCTAAAGTGTTAGTCTGCCAATTTGGAATTGTAACGGAGGGAATAATAATAGAGGATGAATTAGATGATACATTTAGTTTATTAGGTGGTGCACGGGCGTGGGTCGAGTTTCAATCAAAAAAAGAAGATTTCAGTCAATGGTCTCGTCAAACAATTTTACCCGAAGTTGGTATAGATGGTCAGAGAAAGCTATTGAATGCAACTGTTGCGATCGTCGGTATGGGTGGGCTGGGGTGTCCTGCTGCACAATCGCTGATAGTCGCTGGAATAGGAAAGATTAAACTGATAGATGGTGACATTGTAGAACTTTCTAATCTTCATCGTCAACCTTTGTATGGGGTAAATGATCTCAATCGATTAAAAGTTCAAGTAGCCAAAGAAAGATTAGAACATTTAAATAAGAATACAGTCATTATACCTATTGATAAATATTTTAACGAAAAAGAGGGAATGAGCTTTATTGAAGATGCTGATTTGATAATTGATGCCACTGATAATATCAAATCCCGACAATTAATTGATAAATTTTCAAAAGAGGCAAAGGTGCCAATGATCTATGGTGGTTTATTTCGTTATGAAGGGCAAGTAGCTGTCCTAAATATGAAAGGGAGCCCTGGATATTTTGAACTATTTCCTGAATCGTCATCTAGCGGTGATAACTGTGCTGACGCTGGTATGTTGGGTATGGTCCCGGGTATTATCGGTAACATCCAAGCGCTTGAAGCTGTGAAAATTATTGTTGGTATTAAACCAGATCTAGTAGGGAAATTACTGATCTATGACGGTATGAGTCATACAACCGAGACGATCAAGTTATGATAAAAGTAAAAGTGAAATGTTTTTCCCAGGTTAGATATGCTCTAGGAACCGATGAACTTTCATTGGAGTTAGAAGTTGGAACGACTACGGT
>TARA_B110000438_G_scaffold247638_1_pt1 | contig 11051 bp, 20 predicted proteins | sample TARA_B110000438 | Tara Oceans TARA_B110000438 (sample SAMEA4398413) | marine metagenome | biome: Polar Biome; feature: [MES] marine water layer (ENVO:01000295) within the mesopelagic zone...; material: water (ENVO:00002006), including particulate matter (ENVO:01000060) such...
GAAAGAAACGGTGGAGCTTGTACCATGATGTCAATAGGAGAAGGTCATAGTTATGAAGCGTTCGGCAAGGAGTGTTCCATTCATCTAACAAAGAAAGATGTAGCATTACTTATCAAGCAGATGTCGGCATGGTTGGCAGATGTTGAGGGTAGTGATGATTACGGAACAATGCCTGAGATAGATTTACAACACAAGCCACACCCTGACAATGATTTGACACATGATGAACTTGCAGAAGAATGGGCAAACAGGGATTCACGTTTCTGTGTAGAGGATCATTAAAATGACAGATGAAGAATTAGTTACCTGTCCTGAATGTCTAGGTAGTGGAGAGTATGGATCAAAAAAAGATCAATGGTGTCGTAAATGTAATGGAAATGGGTGGCAATTAGATTGCAACGATACATAGAATAATGACAGATGAAGAAGTAGATTGCGAAGAATTTCCTGACCATGAGGATTGCAAATGTATGTATGATGACGGAGATGCATTATATGATGAGTGGGCAGATGACCGAGTGATTGCATTTTATGAGGCAATAGAAGCAAGGGAAAAACTGTACAAAAAACTATTGTTGTGTGACTATAGTGGAAAGAGTGACGAACGAGATAAACTAGAAAAGGAACTCGTTTATAATCTTACAGGTCAAAGAGGATTGTGGTTGAACATGAATAATCTTCACGAATGGAAACAAGAGTAATGAACTGTAAAGAATGTAAAGAAGATTTAGCATGGGTTTCATCTGAACATGGTTGGTGGTGTATTAATTGTCAATCCATGAGGATACTAGAATAATGGTCATGAACTGTAAAAACTGCAACATGAGGTGTGGTGCAGTAGAGGGATTCGAGCCACCTTTCTGCTGTGATTCCTGTAACAAGGAATGGCACGTCAAGTTAGAAGAAAAGATGAGGAGAGAAGAATGAATACAAAAGAAGCAAAAGACATTGTAGGTGGACTAACCTACACAAGTAAAATGCCATGCCCTAGCATATCGATACCGTCACACGCCTGTATCACAGGGGCTAAGTTAGTAAAGATTAAGGGATCTACCTGCGAGGGTTGCTACACATTCGGTGGAATGTATAACTTCCCTGCTGGTAAACTTGCTAGGGATAAAAGGTTGGATAGTTTATACAAACCTAAATGGGTTGAGGCTATGGTCACGCTAATCAAATCTAGGAAAGCATATAAGAAAGGAAAGGATTGGTTTAGATGGCATGATAGTGGAGACATTCAGGGTATAATACATCTGTGCAACATCATGCAGGTTGCAGAACTTACGCCTGATTGTGACCATTGGTTGCCTACTAGAGAGAATGCTTTCCTTAATGCCTATGTAGAGAGTGGTAAGGTTGTTCCTAGTAATATGTATGTTAGAGTTTCTGCTACTATGATTGATGGTATGCCCCCCTCAACATTTGCCAAACGTTTGAATGGTAAGCATAACGTGAAAGGATTCATAGGCACAAGCACAGTACATAAGGACAAGGAAGCCATTGGCAGTAGTTGTATTGCCTACACTCAAGGTGGAGAGTGCAAGGATTGTCGTACCTGTTGGTCGACAGAGTTAAATGTATCATACCCCAAACACTAGTATGTCACATAAGACAGATCCAAGAACACCCAAGCAGAAAGCACTAGAGATACTTGACAACGACAAGGTCAAGCGTGTGATGAATGGGTTGTGGGAAGTACAATCAATAAGCGAGAAAGATGTGTATGAGATAGAGTTAGTCAATACAGATCAATCTGTTAGTGGCTATACCTGTGGGTGTAAGGCATGGAAGTTTTCTGACGACAAGTTATGTAAGCACGTAATTGCTGTCAGGATATTTGAGAACGGATACATAAAAAAAGGTATTGTCGACAACATTGTTTTCATGTCCTTAAGTAAAGCCTTTACAAACGAGGAGATATATGATCTCATTAACAGATAGAACATCTGAGGTAACTTTCCGTAAAAGGTTTATTAAGAAGAACGGAAGATACATATGTGTGGACATAGATGACGATAACTTTCTCGGAGATGACAGGGAAAAGTATATAGATATGTTATTGAAAATTGAAGAAAGGATTTGGATTCCTATGCACAGGGAAGAAAGATCACATTGGGAATCACTAACTGATTCCGAAATCATACAGAGTTTGAAACGTCTTGAAGATGTTGAAAACAATCCTGTATAAAATAAATAATAGCCAAAGGCTAGGAGGAATATAATATGACAAAATTAGATTATGTATTGTCTACTCACGACAAATTGTGTAGCAATGCAAAGAGTATGATCGAGACCAAAGGTAGCGATTACAATAGAAAGCAACAGAATGATGGAGACACATTGTTCAATCTTACAGTAGCAAAACAACTAGGAATAGTGGACAGCGTTACACAATCCATTCTCGTCAGAATATCTGACAAGTTAATGAGGTTGGTTTCATTGACATCTAACCCTAGAGAAAACCCTGCTGTAAAAACAGAGCGAGTACAAGATACAATAGAGGACACCATAAACTATCTCGTGTATCTATACTGTAAGTATGAGGAAGATCGTAACACAAGGATCTCTCAAGTAAAGGAGAATCCTACGTAATGATACCATTCACAATAAAAGGCGATTTTAAATATTATTATTGTCAAGGTTGTCACAGTATATGTCATGATAAATCATCAGCATTTATACATCAACATGAACATACATTGAAAAGATTAGAGGAATTGAAATAATGATCTTGAAAGAATTTGATATTCAGAAATCAAGAAAGGTATACAGTTGCAATGTTTGTAACAAGGACATAAAGAAAGGAACTGACTACGGTAGACATTATTCGTCAGGTGGAATAGGTCACTATAGTGACACGATATATGTTCATGAGAAATGTTACGAGAAGCAACTAAAGAAAGAAGTCAAATACTATTTTAAAAGATGGGGCTTGGTCAAAGCATGAAAGGTCTATGCCATATATGTTTTACATCAAACGTGGAACTCACGCTATGCAAAGGCACAATGAAATGCTTGGTATGTTACGAGGCAGAAAAATGCAAGGAAGATATTAAACTTGATTAAATATAATGACACCTCAAAATCTTCTCCTCAAATTGCAAACGAGTTGGCAGAAGCAAACAGGCTAAAGAGATTGGAACTGAAACTAAGATACAACATACCCGAGTTTGATTTAGAGAGCTGGGGATTGGTAGACAAGGCATGAGAGATCAGGAAGATCCATATGAAGAATTGTTTACAGATGTATTCAAGAGACTAGAGGCATTGGAAAAAGTAGTTGAAAGGATTCCATGTGACCATGTCGAGTATCCTTTAGACGAGGGCTATGAGTTAGACGAGGATAACAACGAGGTCAGGGTTCTGTATTGTAGAAACTGTGGAGAGATAGCATGAGTGACTATACTGCTGAGGATATTAACAACGCCATACTTACAGGCATAGTCAAGACGTTGGAGATAATGAGAGACGTTCATGATCAAGGAGATGATCTCAATGAGATAGACTTTGACGAGGTTATCGAAATGAGAATGAGAGACATGACAGATACTACCATCTATAATGAAACCAAAGAAGCAGATGATGTTGAGGATAACCAATAAGTATGAAAACAAATGTACCGAATGCAGTAAGACTATTGCAGTTGGAACAGAAGTAGATTGGGAGAAGGGTAATGGTATCCGACATACTAAGTGTCCTAAACTGCGTAATTATTCTTACAAGAAACTTCTCACTCTCAAGAAATGTCAGGAATGCAAAAGACTTTTAAGTGGAGATACATACATATCTGACATGAATAGATTATGTGAAGCCTGTTGGCTTAAAACATTAGGAGGTGTACAATGAAATGCAATAACTATATGTGTGATAATAAATCACAAGGAAAGAAAGGATACTGTCTAAGATGTTTGCACTCAACTGCAAACGTTGTTGCCATGTGTGAAATGTGCAGAAACACATTCAACATTACTATAGGAATTAAAAAGAAATACTGTTCAAGCAAGTGCAGAGGCAGGGCATACTACATACGAAAGAAACTGGACATGGTAAAGCACAGGGGTATGATAAATGTTTGACATATTCATGGAGATAAACAAGACCCTGTTGGAAATGCGTGACCTTATGATCAAGATGGAAAAACATTTAGACGACCTTACTGTTCCACCCAACATGAAAGATTGGGCTAGGGCATTGAAAGAGGTAGAAGAAGAATGAAAGTTTGTAAAATGTGTATGAAAAAAGGTAATTGGGATATAAGATTATTATGTAATGATTGCCATTTTAAAACATGGGAACCGATAGAAGAATGAACTGCTGTAAGAACAGATGTGACAACTATCCCTCTATCATACATCTAGCCAAGACATATCAGGAGGGGGAACTTGCATACTGCAAGACCTGTTCAAAGAGATTCTTTAGAAAGGATTGCAATGGATACAGATGTTTCTGTTGCAATTCAACAGTAAGAACTAATCCAAGATGGCGAAGCAAGTACAAGGTACGTGTTACAGTTGACTGAGTGCTATGAACACAACTGTCATAACGAGGCAAGTGGATTCAAAGGATTTAGAGGACAGTTCTGTAGAAGATGTATCATTAGTCCTGAGTCATTTACATTGCCATGTACTATATGCAGGGGAACTTTTACAAAGCACACACTAAACAGTAAGATGCCGTTGTATTGTTCTAATGAATGCAGAAACAGATCAGGTTATATAAGAAGAAGAACAAAGGCAATCAACAACGGTACAGTAAAACCTTATGACAAGAAAAGCATAATATATTTTCTGATGAAAAGAAGATGTAATACAAATATGTTGGCAGAAAAAACTGGCTATAGCAAGTCATCAATACCTACAATGATATACAGATTGAAACAAGATGGTTGGAACATAAAGAACTATCATGGCTACTTTGAACTGGAAGAGGATTCAAAATAATAGTCTAGGTATTATATAGTGGTCTTGCTTTTCGCTGGTTACTTCTCCTGTTTCCTCTATACATCTGTGTAATTCCTCATGGAGTATAGTGGATATCAGTTCATAGGGGGAGTCTATTAATGCTAGGTTAACTATTACCGTACCGTCATGTGACCAATACTCTCCAAAATTACAGTCAGTTTCTCTTTCAGGCTCTATGATGAAATGCATATACTGTGTTAGTCTATAGTATTATTAATGTTTTTGATATATATCTGCCACCCCTTACGCACGAATGTAGTATTTCTAAACTGAAATTCCATAGTCTTTATATACTGCCTTAAGTTCACTTCTACTTAAGTTGTCGTCTTTATCTGAGAACAGGCGTGGACAATCATTATACCATATATCTATAACCTTGCAGTCGTAGAACTCTAAGGTTTTCTTTTGAACAGAGTCGACCCTCTGCATACCCAATCCATCATGATGTGGATCTTGAACTCTAACAACATAGGTTTTGTCATCAAGGAAGTAAACTATGTCAAGAGTTTCTTTCTCCTGTCTTTCCGACAATCCCCATTCCTTATCTACTAACTTACTAAGTGGATACTGTGTTACGAATATTGCTTCAGGGTATAAGGACTTAAGTATACTTAGACAGGCACGTTCGCCCCTACCTATTATCTCAGTCATCACTTGCCTCTAAATCTGTACACTTATACTCCCTAAGCAAAACTTCATGTGTTCTCTCTTTATACTTTACATTTATTACTAGGACTTTTATTCCATTTACTTTCTTTAGCCATTTTAATATAGGTTCCTTTGATGCCCATGCGTTTGTTTTTATTTGTAGGAATGTTATTGTTCCCCCCTCGTCAATACATACACCGTCAAAGAGATTCCACAAGTCTAAGGCTCGATACCATGCTCCCTGACAGTAAGTTAAGTCCTGTCTACGACCATGTGCCTTTAACCAAATCTCATCATAGCCATGCTCGAGGAGATAGTTTACTGCTTTCCTGTTACTCCACCTCATTCTTTGTCTTGGATTCATTATTGAACATACCCACATATCTCACAGATTAGTATTCTACTTGATGATTCTGTCTCTACGACATTTGCTCCACACTTCATACAGTCTTTAGTATCCATTGTTAATCATAATAAGTGATGGCATCAATGAAGGAAAAATTCAAGAAACCTTTGCCCAGTTTTTCAAATGACTGAGTTCTAGCCACCACATGACTATGCTAGGTAACATAAGTATTTAAAAGTTATTCAGGAACGTCTATTCCTTTGGCATTTAAGGAAAACTGTATGTCTTGAGTAGGATCTTCAGGACTGTCTACCATTCTAGCGATACGTTTCTTGCCTGATTTCTTAAAGTATATTCTGTAAGTAGATGCATGACCTACTACGTTACCGCCAATAGGTTTTATTGGATCTCCAAACATAATGCTTGGATCAGTTTGTACTTGGTTGGTAAACAATACCACACAAGTAAAGTAAAATGTTATGTTTTTTAGGTGTGTCATAAGTCTAGCAAGTTGATTCTGTCTTGCAGCTAGAGTTCCTCTGCCCAAATATTCTTCACGAAACTGACCTATTGCTCCGTCTATTACTATGAGTTTAGGTCTATCATCTAACATTAACTTTGTCAAATTGTTTACAGTTCCCATCAAGTTCTCAGTGTTGGGTGTGTATAAGTAAGTAATATTATCAAGTAAGTCTATTGCTGTATCCTCATCTGGAACAAGTTCTCTTGCCAAAAGTATTTCAACCAAGCGTTTTGGTTTGAACGTGTCTTCACAGTCAATCCAAATTACCTTGTCATTCTTTGCTATAGTCTCTGCTGTTAGACTGTAACAAAACTGTGTTTTACCTGATCCAAATTCTCCATAAATTTCATAGAGTGATTCAGGCTTAAGTCCACCACCAAACATTGAATCAATGTCAGGAACGTTGACTTTGAGAGTTTCATAATTTTGCTGATACCTCATCAGTTCTGATACTTTCATATTTGTTTTTCTAATGTATCCTTTTTCTTCCAACATAGTCTTTGCTTTGTAAACCCATTCATCTGCTTTCTCTTTAGTTGCTCCTGTTAATTGTTGAATCTCATAAGATCCTCTTACACATAAATCATAAAGTGTTGATACTCCAAATGCCATAAGTTTCTTTTCTGTTACAGCACCAAGTCCATCTAATTGTTTTACAGAATAATCTAAAGTCTCTTCAACAACACCTGACTGTATTGATTCTTCAACCTCTTCAAAAATAACTGCATCAATTTCTTCAGTCATGTATAAACAAAGAATGGGTAGAATAAAAACCTATGTATTAACTACACAGTCTTTTCCCAACTACCGTCTTTGTTCTGTTTGATCTGACATTCCTTTACCATATTGTTCCACATCTTCTCTGCTGAAACTGCATCAAACTTTGGATGTTCTGCAAGTGCGTTAATGTAGTCTCTATACTTTAACTTCTTCTCTATACCTGCTATGTTATCCCATGTCTGTTTTGCTACATAGTCTTTGGATGAGTTCTCTGTTATCATCTGTTGTGATGCTCCTTCTCCTTTATCCAAGTCTATTCTAAGTGAACGATAACTTGACTTTAACAACTCTGTTACCGCCAGCACATCATCTTCGTCAACTTCGGACTTTAACAAAAGCTTGGCTCTTGCCATCGAGAACCTGACCAATGCTTCAAGTTGTCTTACACCTACTGTAATTGATTCAGATGTTGACTTGCTTCTCATGTTGTTGTAAACAGATATCAATTTCAAATGTGTGGACTTTGACAGAGTCGGCTTCAACTGTCTTGCATAGTTTAGATAAGCCATTAGTTTTTGTTCTGACATACCTGTATTCTCATACTCCATGTTATAAGATGAAAGTATATGCTGTGCCTTACTTGTATCATCTTCTGAATTAACTACGTCTACCAACAGCCAAATGAAATCAAACCTTGTCAAGAGAGGTGGAGGTAGATTCAAATTTTCTGCCAAGTTTCTTTCCAAGTCGTACTTTCCATAGATTGGATTTGCAGCTGCCATGACTGAGGTCTGTGCAGGTAGCGTAAGATTGATACCTGCCTTTGCAATAGATACTGTCTGCTGTTCCATTGCTTCGTGCATTGCACTTCTGTCAGATGGGTTCATCTTATCGAACTCGTCTATCATAGCGTGACCGCCAGAACACAATGCCATTACCCCTGCCTGTGCAACCTTGCGACCGTTTGGTAATTCCACTATGCCTATCGTTAGTCCAGCTGCTGAGGCTCCTCTGCCTGATGTGAATACTGATTTTTGTGTAAGTCGTCTTGAGGCTTTGAGCAGTTCTGACTTTGCCATGCTTGGATCTCCTACTAGTAACTGGTTTATGTCTCCTCTCTTTCTTGTTTTTACCCCCCCTACCAACTGCAATAGTATGCTAAGTTTGATATCCTTGTAGAGATTGTCAGCGTAAATCTCTGGAGCAAATGAGTCAACCAACTGATTGATAAATTTATTTTCATCTGATGACAACTGTTTTTTATAATCCTCTATATCTGAATCACTTGGTAGAAGAGTGTCACATAAGTCCAAGTCCTCCATTGATATTAACTGTATGACAATGTCATTCTCATCATCTTTTGTAACTATTGATTTGAATATTCCTGTCACTCTTTTCTTCTGACCGACAAATACTTTGCCTATATGACTGCCGTATATCTTTGCTGTAAAAATTACGGGAGAGTTGTTAACCGCCTGTTCCAACGGCTCTTGAATAAGAACAGTCTGAATATACTCTGTCTTTGTTCTGCTCATGTCAGGCTCCATCAACTGCTTCTTACACGTAGGGTTAGCACAGTATCCTTTAGGTACTTTTTTGTAAAAGTCTGCTACCAATTTTTCCTCTGTAAAACATTTTGGACATACGACATAAGTTTCTATGATATGTGACTTTCTTTCATCCATACCTATTACCTCGCAAACAAACTGGATTGGACTGTTCTCATATTTTGGAGAGAGGTCGTGTAACAACACACTCTCATTTACTGTAAGTTCTATAGTGAGTTTAGCAAACTCAAATGCAATATCAATTCCTGGGAATGATTGCTGTTTAATTCTTATTACTGCATTCTTTAGTTCCTGTGAAAATATTGAACTGTTGTCATTGAACAAGTCCACTATACCTGACTCTGATGCATTGAATCTGAATATGCTTGTAGGTGTAAGACTGTCTATCACGTCCAAATATCTTGGAGTATACAGGTATTCCTTTAATGCATCTTGCAGTCCAGAGTTTGTATGTGTACTCATTGTAGGTAACTCTCCACTTTCTTTTTAATCATGTTTGAAATTTGTGCGTTACGACTTTGAAGTTTTTTGATTTCGTTTGGATTTAGTTTGTCAATATACTTTAACCATACATCAACCTCTGCATACATCTGTGGCATTAACACTGAGTTCTCATTTGTAAACTCGTCTATCTTCATTGCACTGTTAGCATGATTACTAACATATTCATTTGCGGCTTGACCTAACATACCACTAAAAGAAACGTGATTAGGTCTAAGTTTATCAAGTCTTTGAAAATGTTCTCTTGTAGTTTTCGAGACTGATACTGATATTATTGTTCTGTCAAATTTACTCATGCTGTTTTATTTCAAACCATATACTTAAAGCTTATTGAAACTTGTATAGCTTATATAACATTACTTGTATAAGTTTAGTTTGATGGAAATCATTTTGCGGACTTTGAAAAAAATGAAAAAAAATTATCCTTTCTCTGGATAAGTCTTCTTTGGTTTAGCATCTTCAGGTAACTTATGACTTTGTCGATAATCATTTAAAATTCTTCTGAACAGTGCAGAGTCACTTTCATTCATGACTCCGTTCTTTGTATCCTTGACTGGCTGTGCATATTTTCTGAATAGTTCTTTGTCTTCCCATCTTATGCTTATTGTGGTATGTGTGTTTGATTGCTTTCTCCCCACCATGAAGATAGGTATATATGGTAGAATATAAAAGTTGTTGTGATACGTTTTTGTGAAATGTTTATATGTATCTAATATAACTTAAGTCATGACTATCAAAGCAAAGTTTGCAGGAAGTTGTAAGTTGTGTGGAGAGGAATGGTCGAAAGACTTTGACATCCACTATAGCAGGGAGCCAAGAGCAATCTGTATCAACGAGCCATGCTTCAACAAACAAAAAGGAAATGCTCCACAACAAAGCAGTGGTTATCAAAGAAATCAAAGCATAGTTACAATCAAACCTGATGTTAAAATTTCAACCGCTGTTAACCATACTGGAGAACTACTTAAATCATCTATAGCAAAAGCACATGATGTAACGGTAGAGTTGTATCCAGAACTTGACGTTAACAGTCACACGTTCGGACAAATCAGAAGCAAGTTTACAGACCAGATATTATCTGTATACTTTTTTGAAAACTCTTAAGTACATCATTACTTTTATTTTTTCTATGAATACGAAAATATTTTTAACTGCGATGCTAATGGTTTCATTTCCGTTAGCCTATGCAGAGACTTCACAAGTTGAAGTACCATTCGATAGTCATGGTCAATCATGTTGGTTTGATGAACTGGCAATAGAGTATCACTGTACTTGGCAAGGCATTCAAGAGAAATTTACCATCGAAGACTTGAAAGAGTTTAGAGACATACTTGATGAAACAGTATACAATGAAGAACTCGAAAGACTTCAAGAAGAAGCACTTGCTGAAATAGAAACAGAAAAATCAATACTTAGTCCTACAGAGTTGAAGATTCAAACACTTGAAAACAGACTTGACAGGGGTGTTGGAACTGTAAATGATTCAGTACTGTATCATCTATTGAAAGAGTTAGATACCTGCACTCAGGGAATGGACAAGCAAACAGCACCTTTCCAAAATGCAAGGGAAATTACAAAGTCTAGCTTTGACAAATGGACATACAATAATATTGAGTACAAAGGAGAAATCGGATATATTGTAAAAGCCATAGAGGAATGTAGAGCACAAAATACATTGTTGAAAGTGGTCGGAGCAGGGTATGAGAATATGCCTACAGGTGCAGATGATCATCAATTCAGTTTGATGGATATTTACACACCAGATGTTCAAGCAGTACCATTTG
>TARA_B110000438_G_scaffold27040_1_pt1 | contig 11041 bp, 8 predicted proteins | sample TARA_B110000438 | Tara Oceans TARA_B110000438 (sample SAMEA4398413) | marine metagenome | biome: Polar Biome; feature: [MES] marine water layer (ENVO:01000295) within the mesopelagic zone...; material: water (ENVO:00002006), including particulate matter (ENVO:01000060) such as......
ATGGATATTATATTTTTAGAGGCTAAGGCATTTTTTACAATGATCAATTGGTTCAAATCATTAACTCAGTTGTTTCTATTTAAATAATGCAAGGTTCGATGTGAATTAATTTATTGGTGAAGTTCGTTCTTTTGCTGATTCGACTTAGGAGAGTAATCTTTTATGTTTGTCTAGAATTTTGCGGGTTGCCCATTGAGAAAGTTTTTCACGAGATATCTTTGCGTTGTGGCGAATATCGACAGGAAAATTTTGGTGTATCAGAATTTTTTTAATCTGATGGGTATGTTTATGCTGGCTTCCTAAATCCAATAATTCCTCAATAAGCAAGTTGCGGACAGAGTTGCTTCTTAGTTCGCTGAAATGCTCTGGTTCGATTATGATTACAGGTTTTTGGTTCTTGTTTTTACCTACTCCAACTAACGCAGACCTTTTTACCTTGTGATGAATGTTAAAAACTCCTTCGCATGGGATGGTGAATAATGTCTCTTTAGGTGTACAAACGCGTTGGCTTTTTCTTCCACAAAACCACAGTCGGTTTTTGTCATCGATATAACCCACATCGCCCATGCGGTGCCAGAGAATGTTTTCTCTGAGATCTTTTATTTTTGCAAATCTGGCTGCCTCGTCGCGGTTGAAGTAGTTTTGAGTTACCCAAGGGGCTTTTACTACGATTTCTCCAATATTTCCATGAGTTAGTTGTATGGAGTCTTCCCATTCAGGAATTGAATCATCCGTGATTGTTATGATTCTGAGCTCTATATTTGGAACCGTGTGACCAACGCAAACTCCATAACCTTGTTTTAGAGTGTCCTCTAGGATTTCTTTTCGTTCAATAGTTGTGACAGGCAGTGCCTCTGTAGCTCCATATGGAGTGTGGATTTTAGCTTCTGGTTTTAATAAATGATCAAACCTTTTAATTAATGAGCAGGGAATGGGTGCGCCTGCCATTAGAATTCTATTAAGAGAAGAGATGTCTCGCTTTTTTGAAATACAATAGAGACTGATTGTGTTCCACAGTGCGGGCGAACCAAAACCGCTTGTCACATTATATTTGGTGATTGTGTTTAAAATTTTTTCGGGATCAACTTTTGCGGGACGGGTAAAATCCATTTCGGGGAGGATTGATGTCATGCCGATACCTACTCCAAATAATGAAAATAATGGGAATGTAGATAGATCTATTTCTCCGGGTTGGATCTTGTAACAGGATCTTAGTACGTCTAATTGATGTGAGAACATTCCATGGGTATATACGACGCCTTTAGGAGAACCGGTGCTTCCACTGGTAAACAGGATTGCTGCGGGATTACTAAAATGCGTGTCATTATAAGTAAAATTTGGTTCAGCTATTTTGTTAAAATCTTTAAGTGAACACCCACTCCAAAACCAGCATGAGTCTGTACTGATTCTATATTTTATGTGGCGGAAATATTTTTGAAAAAAACTTGATGCTAAGTGAACAGCTGGATTTGCAATGACTCCCTGTGCTTTGGTCTCATCTATACACTTTAGAATATTTTTTTTGCCTAGCCCAGGATCTATAAGTATTGGTACCGCTCCTGCTTTAAAAAGAGCAAAGCAAGTAGAGATAAACTTTATGCTAAAAGGAATAAATAGTAAAATGCGGGTACCTTTTTTAAGTCCGTATTGTTTTAAACCGGAAGCAATGTTGGAGCTCTCATCATCTAATTCTTTAAATGAAATGGAAGTGTCAGTACGTGAATCGGTAATTGCTGTTTGATGTGGGTGATTTTGCGCGACGCATTTAAGTGAGAAAGCTATGTTGTGGCGCATCTGTTTCATGACTTTTTAAGGCAGGCTCAAAGTTTCCTTGACTAAAGGTAAAGTTACTTTCTTCTTCCGAACATACGACTCCTGGTTAATTTTAGTGATCGCATGCTTAATCGATATAAAATCTCTTGGTATGTGTGTGAGGAGATACATTATTACTTTGTCTGGCAAAACCAGCCTGATATCTTTTGCTAGCTTGGTAATGATCTTTGCCGTTGTGTTGTCGTCAATAGGTTTAAGCTCAGTAGACATGCCCCACTGAAAACGTGATATTAGATAGTTTTCCGTCTTTTTTAATTTGGCGGGATTAAAGTTGCCGGCAAATGCTATTTTTTTTTCTTTTTCAATGAGGGAGTTTATAATGAGGTAAAGTTTTTCTTGAGAGGCAATCTTTCCTTCAATGCAATCTACCTCATCAAACAGAAATAGATCGACGTTGGAAAGAGTTGATATGAATTCCCCTGAAGAGCCATTTGAGCTTTCGTCTGTTTTTTTTACAAAGTCTGCTCCATGAACATACAGTGCTTTTTTGTTCATAGCGGCGAACTTGTTCCCAATGGAAATTAGAAGATGCGTTTTTCCCAGATTTTTAGTGCCAAAAAAGTAAAGTGTTTTAAAAGAGGAGGAGTCACTGCAAAATTGGTGGGCTGCATCGAATGCGATTTTTGAACCCTCTGAAACAATGAAATTAGAAAACGAATACTCAGGTTGTGAAGGAAATTCCAATATAAGTTGGCGTGATAAGGGGCCCTTGTTAGACATGACTTGATTGATTTGCGATAGAGAAAAAAAGTGGATTCCTTACTTTACTGTAAGGGCGGAATTATTTGGATAGCATCTGGACAGGTCCTACTTGTACTTCTACAGTACTTCTGTTGAATGATCGTGATCTAATGATGATTGTGCATACCCAACCTTCTTTATTGTAATTTAAAAACGTGTCAGTGGATGCCATAGAGTTTACGAGAGTCCACCCTTTGTTTGCCATTTCATTCCGATAGAATTCGACAGTTAGTTTTAAACCCGTATTTCCATTAAAGAACAGGTGCCCAACTCTCATTCTATCGTTACCGGTGTCATAAACAAATGACTTTGTTAGGTCTCTGTTAAAACCACTTGGAACAGGAATGTCGGTGAAAGGAAGGGCATTGGTAATAATCAAAGGTTCGGGGGGGGCTTCCTTTTCGAGTTGATCCATCCCAGCACAACCGTTAAAAATCGGGAAAAACAAAAAAATAATTACTCTCAAATAAGCAGTTGGTTGATCATATTTAATCGTTTTCAAAAAAAGATCTCCCTAAATAAATAATTGTTAAACCAGCTAACATCAAGGCAAAGCCGAGGATCCTTAAGATCTTGTCTGGGACTTTACCAATTTTTTCAGCAAAAACTTTAACCTGAGAAGGAGCGCTAAAATACGGGATACCTTCAAATATCATCATCAGTCCTAAAGCAGATAGAAAAAGGCCCATGAATGTATGTGGCTTCTGTAAAATATTAGGATAAAATACGATCATGGTGGGCTGTCATGCCTCACTTATGAAAGACTGTCTAGACTCTTTGTTCAATAATTGTTTGCAGATTTCACTATTAAGTTGTTTTATGCTGATGAAGATTATCTTGAATGTAGGAGCTGGAGTCAATAAAATATTTAGGTGATAGAGAATAGGGGTTGTTAATAAATAATTTGGCGTTATATAATGTAGACTTTAGTCTTTATGAAATTTACTTGTTTAGACATAGTTTAATCAGTTTCTTTCATAACAACATTGCAGTTTATCTGCATAGGACGTATCCAAAAATTATTTTTTTAGTTTGTAGTTGTGGTTCGTGGAGGAATGTAAAGCTTCTAGGGGGAGCATCGATAAATATTCAAGTGAAGAGCGAGGATTTTTGATGAATTTAAATGTTACTAAGATGATTTTTTCATGGTTTTTTCTGGTGTGTTTGTGCTTTCCTATTTCTTTTGAGATTGAAAACAATGCATACCCAATCGTAAGTAAGGCATCGGCTCTGAGTTCCGAATCTATGCCATTGACGAGTAACACATTCGTCGAAATCGCAAAACAACGGAATCCAGCTGTCGTCAATGTGAGCATGAAGTCCAAGACATCGAAAAGTAGAGGGAAGTTTAAGAATCCCGGACCTCCAGGCCGAGGGCAGAATGATCAATTTCGTGACTTCTATGATAAATTTTTCAAACAACAACAACCACGAGGGCGAGGTCAAGAAAGAACTCCCCGACGAGGCGGGACGGGTTCAGGTTTTATTATTGATGCGGAGGGACATATCTTAACCAACAACCATGTCGTTGATGGTGCAGATGAGATTGTCGTTAATTTAGACGACGATAAGGAATATATTGCAAAATTGATAGGTACTGACCCTAAAACTGATATTGCCTTAATCAAAATTAAGAGGAAGGATGGAGATGCCGCACCATTCCCTTATCTTCAGTTGGGTGATTCTGACAAATTAGAAGTCGGCGAATGGGTAGTAGCTATTGGCAATCCATTTGGGTTACCCCACACCGTAACAGTGGGAGTGGTTAGTGCCAAAGGAAGAAACATTGGTGCGGGAGCTTACGACGAGTTTATCCAAACAGATGCGTCTATTAATCCTGGCAACAGTGGTGGACCGTTGATAAATATCAGGGGAGAAGTCATAGGTATAAACACAGCTATTATATCGGGTGGTGGTCCTGGTGGTGGAAATGTTGGGATTGGTTTTGCCATTCCTACAAATTTGGTCAAATCAATCTTAACTGATTTGCGAGAAAAAGGAAAAGTTACGCGAGGGTGGTTGGGTGTGATGATTCAAAAAATTACACCAGACTTGGCCAAATCATTTTCCCTCAAAGATAATAATGGTGCTTTGGTAGGGGACGTTATTCCTGACGGCCCTGCAGCTAAGGCAGGAATAAAGCGTGGAGATGTGATTGTTGAGTTTAACGGCCAAGAAGTAAATAATATGGAGAAGTTACCAAAAATAGTGGCGCAAACAACTCCAGACTCCGATGTTAATGTTTTAGTTATTCGTGATGGGAAGTCAATGACTCTCAATGTTCATATCGCAATACTTAAAGATACTAGCCAAAGGGTAGCACAAGGAGGTGCCACAGAAGATCCATTGGGTATGCAAGGGCAGGATATAACACCTGAATTGGCTCAGAGTTTAAATTTAGATAGTGAAGAGGGGGTTTTGGTATCTGATGTTACAGCAGGACAATCTGCTGCAGAAGCCGGAATTAAGCGTGGCGATGTTATTACAGAAATTGATCGAAAGTCTGTCAGTAATATGTCTGAATATAAACGATCACTTGGAGCTATTAAAAAAGGTCGTACAGTTTTATTTCTTATCAAAAGGGGTGGAACTACAATTTACATTGCCGTCAAGCTTAAATAATATTGTGCGGTATTTGCTTCTAATTTAAAGAATCATTTTTTTTCTAACGGCAAGCCTTCAGGCTTGCCGTTTTATTTTTTTCTCAATGAATCATTTTTACGATTTAGTAAAATCACAAATTTTAATCATTTTTCTGTTTGGGTCAGTTACTTGGGCGGAAAATGATAATCGAAGAACTCCAATTGTTAAGGCTGTGGAGAGAGTAGGTGCTTCCGTTGTTAATATTAATACTGAAGAAGTCGCACCTGCCGTACGAAATCCATTTAGAGATTCGCGCAATCCTTTCTTTGATCATTTCTTTAAAGAGTTTTTTCCAAGTAGAGATAATAACCGCAGGAGTTTAGGGTCGGGTGTAATCATACATCCTGAGGGGTACATTCTCACAAATGAACACGTTGTCTCAAAAGCAACTATAATTAAAGTTACTCTTATAGACAAACGTGAGTTTGATGCTCGTTTAGTAGGCGCAGATATTAAGTCCGATTTAGCAGTTATTAAAATTGAAACTAACGAAAACCTACCTCATATAAGCTTGGGTCGTTCAGACGACTTGATGATTGGGGAAACTGTAATAGCAATCGGAAATCCATTTGGACTCCAGCATACGGTTACTACAGGAATTATCAGCGCTCTTCACCGTAGCATTAAGGGAGGGGAAAATAGGGTTTATAGGGGGTTTATCCAATTGGATGCTTCAATTAATCCTGGTAACAGTGGTGGTCCACTCCTCAATATAGAGGGCTCCCTAATAGGAATTAATACAGCGATTTTTAAACAAGCTGAGGGAATTGGGTTCGCTATTCCTATTAACAAGGCTAAGAGAATCATAAACGATCTTATTCGCTACGGCAAAGTTCGCCGTGGGTGGCTAGGTGTTTCAGTACAGAGTATAACTAAAGAAATGCTCAGTTTTTTCAATATTGAAAGGGTAAGAGGTGTAGTTGTAACTCGTATTATGGAAAGAAGCCCTGGCGCAAGAGCTGGTTTAAAACGAGGAGATGTGATTTTATCTTTAGAGAATATTGAGGTTAATGATAAGACCGATTACAGTGAAAGAGTTTCGACTTACCCATTAGGAAATACGATAAATATGGGAATACTGCGGGGTGGTAAGGTAGAGTCTGTTTCTTTGAAAGTTTCGTTGCTCCCTGCAAGCCGAGTGGCGGACTACGTAAAGATTTGGTTAGGATTTACTGTTAATAAAATTCAACAATCATTGGTGCGTCGATATCGTTTGGTAACTAGTCAAGGCGTTGTTGTAACTAGCGTGACTCCCAATAGCGTGAGTGATAAGATAGGAGTTCAGTCAGGGGATATTATTCGTCAGGTTAATCAAGTAAAAATAGAAAATGAAAAAGATTTTAGGGCAGCTATGGTGGAGGTCGCAGGACGAGATAGTGTTCTTATTTTAGTTCAAAGAGGACAAAATGGATACTATGTGACTTTGGAGCCTTGACTGCCATCGTATTCAATTGACTAGTTGTTTTAGAAATAACTGTAGTCTCCAAGCGACTTTTTTTCTAAAGCATCATTTTTTTGCTTTATTAGTTCACTCCTTAGTACTTTTCTTGTGTCCGTTGAAGATTTTTTTCTTAGGTCCGGTAAGTACTCTAGTTTCAGCAGATTTGAATGTTACACTCCTTTCCGAAAATAGAAGTTTTCTAATAATAGGCTAGCTTTACTGGATTAATTTTATACAGTTGATATTTAGTTGTCAGTTCAAGTAGCTAATGAAACATAATCATCTATGTTGAAAGAATATAAAATAAGAATTGAACGGTTGCGTAAGGATATTAGGCAACACGAGACTCTTTATTATGCAAAAGATAGTCCTGTGATTTCAGATCGTGATTACGATTTGCTAATGCGAGAATTACAGGGTCTAGAAGAAAAATTTCCTGAGCTTATTTGTAAGGAGTCTCCAACGCAAAGAGTGGGGGGTATGGTGTCAGAGCAATTTCACCCCTTGATCCATAAGGCTCCAATGCTCAGTCTTGATAATACTTATAGCATTGATGAATTGAGGGATTTTCATGCAAGGGTTCTTAAAGGACTGGGGGATTTTTTATCCAAAGATATTGAGTATTCTGTGGAACTTAAATTTGATGGTCTGGCGGTGGCTCTTACTTACGAAAAGGGAGTTTTTGTTAAAGGGGCAACTCGAGGTAATGGAAAAGAGGGTGAGGATATAACGGCTAACTTAAGAACCATCAAATCTGTTCCACTTACTATTCCAATGAATAAAGAAAAAATTAACTTTTTGGAAGTGCGAGGAGAGGTGTTTATGCCTCTCGAAATTTTTCGTAAGCTTAATAAAACTAGAGAGAAAGATAACGAAGTCTCTTTTGCCAATCCTAGAAATGCCGCAGCGGGATCATTACGTTTATTGGATCCTGTAATTACGGCTTCTAGACAACTTGATATCTTTGTATATGGTATTAGTGAGAGGGTGAATTCTTTAAAGACACATAGTGAAACTCAAAACATGTTGCAAAGGTTAGGGTTTAAAGTGAACACCAATCACTATGTTTGTGGATGCTTCAAAGATGTTTTGCCTTATATTGAAAAATGGAGAACTAAAAAAAATAAGCTTAATTATGATATTGATGGACTAGTTATCAAGGTCAACTCGCTGGATTTCCAAAAAGTATTGGGTGCGACTACTAAGTTTCCACGATGGGCAGTAGCCTATAAATATGAGGCAGAAAAAGGCGAAACAAAGATAGAGAATATTGTTTGTCAGGTTGGGCGAACAGGAGCAATAACCCCTGTGGCACTCCTCACACCTGTATTTATTTCTGGTTCAACAGTAAGTCGTGCGACCTTACATAATGAAGATGAAATCAAACGAAAGGATATACGCATTGGCGATCGAGTAGTTATAGAGAAATCCGGTGAGATCATTCCAAAAGTAGTTAGAGTAATTTTGTCCGGAAATATTAAACGAGGCGTTTTATTTAAAATGCCTACTCAGTGCCCAGAGTGCAAGGGTGACTTAATTCGCCCAAGGGGAGAAGTCATATTGCGCTGTTTTAATTATTTCTGTCCAGCGCAACTAAAAGAACGTTTGCTTCATTTTGCATCAAGAAATGCTATGGATATAGATCACCTAGGGCCGTCTATTATTGAACAACTAATAGAGAGTCAGTTAGTTAGGAATTTTTCGGATCTATATAAATTAGACTACCTTAGTTTGACAAAATTAGAACGCATGGCTGGTAAATCGGCAAAAAATTTAGTTGAGGCAATAGAGAAAAGTAAGTCTGCAGGGCTGGCCCGTTTACTTCATGCTTTGGGAATTCGACATGTTGGTCAAAGAACTGGAGTTGTTTTGTCCCGGCATTTTCACTCCATGTTAAATCTACAAAACGCAAAGTCAGAAGAAATTCAGTTTGTTATGGAAATAGGGGAGACTGTTGCTAAAAGTTTGGAAGCTTTTTTTAGCCTTCAATCTAATACTGAAGAGATAGCGCAGTTAGCAAAAATTGGTGTGCAAATGGAGGTGAAGGGGGAAGTTGTGGGTGATGGACTTTTTGGGAAACAGTTTGTTGTAACAGGTTCGTTAGAAGCTTTAACCCGGGATGAATCAAAAAAAAAAATTTCTGCATTGGGTGGTCGCGTTACTTCCAACGTGTCAAAAAAAACAGACTATGTTGTAGTAGGTTCAGATCCAGGGTCGAAAGCAGATAAAGCAAGAAAAATGGGTATAGAAATCATAAACGAAAAAAAATTTAAAGAGATGTTAGGTATTTGAAAATAAATAGTAACTATGAAAGTTGTTTAGAGGTTGGTTGACCTCAGTTTTTCGACACTAAGAAAAATAATTTTTTTCTCGGCTTGGTCCAGTTGTTTTTATATAATGGCTCTAACACTTTTATTTTTAGCGGGGCCGACGACTTTTAATTTTAGGGCTATGACTATTTTGCCTTTGGTTGGTTTTTGCAGTTTGGCTGCGGTTTTCATGTTTTATTGGGGTACGTCTTTTAAAGGATGGGGCACCTTCTTTTGCAGCTAAAAATAACTCTTCTTCTGCCCACACTACTGGAATTTTGTTTTTTAGATATTGCTCAACTCGTTCAAGATGGCTTGCATAATTTTCGCAGCATAGGGTGATTGCTGTTCCTGCTGCGCCTGCTCTTGCAGTTCGCCCGATTCTATGAACATAATCTTCCGGGTCTTGAGGGACATCATAGTTAATTACATGGGTTATATTATCTACATGAATTCCCCGTGAAGCTACATCGGTGGCTATTAAAATATTTAGTCTGCCCATTTTAAAGTCTTCTAGTACGTTGATGCGTTTTTTTTGATGAAGGTCGCCACTAATTAGTGCTGCAACGTAGTCATTGTGTTTAAGAAGTATTTCTAATCGTTCAGCCCACATCTTTGTATTGCAAAAAATTAAAACTTTTTCTCCGGCTTCTTTTTTTAGAAGACCGAGTAATAGATTAAACTTTTCATGAAGTCCTACGTGATAGAGTAGCTGTTTGATTTCGTCTACTACTGCCTTTCCTGGTTCAACCATTATTTTTATGGGGTTGTTCATGTGTTCATAGGCTAATTCCATAACTTTGTAGTTCAGAGTGGCTGAAAATAGCATGGATTGCCTTTTGTCGTATGGAGAACAGTTTCTAAACAAATATCGTAGGTCTAAAATAAATCCCATATCAAACATACGATCAGCTTCATCTACGATTAGGACCTCCAGTTCTTTTAGGCTAAACAGTTTTTGCTTGTAATAATCAATGATTCTTCCGGGAGTGGCGATTAAAACATCGGATCCTTCTTTGATTTGGTTACGTTGTTTTTCGTAATCCATGCCTCCATAGATGCAAACTATTTTTAATTCACAGTGCCCACCAATTAATCGTGCATCGATTTCGATTTGTCTTGCCAACTCGCGCGTTGGAGCTATAACTAAGGCACGTGGAGCTACCCATCCTGTGTTTTTAGGTTTTGGTTTTGGATTACTTAAAAGCCTGGTAAATAGAGTAATTAGGAATGCGGCTGTTTTTCCGGTCCCGGTTTGCGCTTGTCCAGCAATATCTTGGCCTGAAAGTGAGATCGGCAGTGTCTTTGCTTGTATTGAAGTACAGTATTTAAAGTCAGCATCTTTAATGCCTTTTAGAACGACATCGGGAATCGGTAGAGATTCAAATGTAATCTGGCTCAATTATTGCTCCAAGTTTTGGGATAGGGAGAGTATTGAGTTCCAAGAATAACTTTATAAATTAAGGAAGGAGTTTTCAATACAATAGGTTAGGCTATCTCCTAAATCATTATAGTTTGTCTTGATGGTTTTGCAACCCTGAAACTTATTTTTCTTGAATGTTTGTATCCTCTAAGTGATTCAATGCGGCTGCTCTTTTTGAAAATCACTTTCTTAGATATAATTAACAAATGTTGGTTTTTCTGGCAGTTACTTTACAAGCTTTAATTGAGAGGCAAAAAAGTCTCTAAAAAAATAATTTTTAAAAAGTAGTTGTAAAATGGTTGTGAGTAATTGAGAATATACGATTTTATATCACCTTTTGTTGAAATATAAATTAGGTTAGGGGTATGCATTGATTAAGCACGATGTTGTAATTGTTGGTTCAGGTTTAGCAGGTATGAGAGCCGCTTTGGAAGTTTGCGAAAATTTGGATGTCGCGGTGTTGAGTAAAGTATATCCGACGCGTTCACACTCCGGTGCTGCACAGGGAGGCATAGCCGCATCACTAGGAAACTCAGAATCTGATAGTTGGGAAGAACACTTGTACGACACCATTAAAGGTGGTGATTTTCTATGTGATCAGGATGCGGTGGAAGAATACGTCAAAGCCGCACCTAGAGTTATATACGAGCT
>TARA_B110000438_G_scaffold32304_1_pt1 | contig 11039 bp, 20 predicted proteins | sample TARA_B110000438 | Tara Oceans TARA_B110000438 (sample SAMEA4398413) | marine metagenome | biome: Polar Biome; feature: [MES] marine water layer (ENVO:01000295) within the mesopelagic zone...; material: water (ENVO:00002006), including particulate matter (ENVO:01000060) such as......
TAAGGATTAAGTAGGGGAATAATCTTTTGCCCTTCGTCAATACATGCTGGCCAATTTTACAGTTTTATTATCTTAGAGATCGGAAGATGGGATCATCGGTTCTTTCGAGTTAATTAGGGATTTAATAATTTTATGGAATTTCATCAAACTTATCGGTTACCGCTTCAATTGTCAATAGTTTTTTATATTTTTATTCACCTTATTGGCAGTTTAGATAGCTCTGCTAGATCTATTACTAAAAATTCGAGATTGTTCAGAGATACGTATTCACCTTTGCTTTTTTAATTTTAGGTTGCATATAGAATCTTTTTTATAACTTCAGATTTCAGTTAAATAGTCGTAGTGCGTTTAATATGCAAAGAACTTAATCTTATATTGGTGAGTGCTATTATTTAGTAAAATAAAAATTCTACATCCTGTTATAATAGGATTATTATAATTTTATTTATTATTCCAAATAATTTTAACCTGAGCAACCCTACTGAATATTCAGTCATCAAAAAATTTATAAAAATGGAAGATATTATTTCATAACCACTGGAAGACTTATTTAGTTTTTAAGTGAATAAACAACTTTATTAAATCAAAAAAAATATGGCGAACAACGATTTACGAGACGATACTCATCAATGCGAAAATTGTCTTCCAGCATTTTGCTGCAATTATTTTGCTTTTGGAATAGATGATCCAGAAAATCGAAAAGACTATGAAAGTTTATTGTGGAAGTTGGCGCATGAAAAAACATCAATTTATGTTTACCGAAATCAGTGGTATATCATGATCCATAATCGCTGCAATTTCTTAACTCCTGATAATAAATGCGGAATCTACGAAACTCGGCCAAGTCTCTGCAAAGAACATAGTATAGAAAACTGTGAGTACACGGGTGACGACTATGGATTTAGTCAGCACTTTAAAAGTTATGATGACCTACTCCAATATATCAAAGAAAATACAAATTTTCGATTTACTCAAGATCCAACAGGGGTTCGTCCAAACTGCATTTGAGTTACTAGATTAAATTTACCATCTTATTCATTTCGCTGGTACTGGTGCGGTTTTTTTACTACTTTTTCTTCGAGGAGTCGTCCTTAACAGGCTTCTTATTTTTCTCTTCAACTTTTTCTTTGCCTTTTGTTGTTTTTTTACTATCCGTTTTTTCTATTACCTTTTTCTCATCTTTAGATTTTTTAGCAGTTGTTTTGATTGCAGGTTTTTTAGAAGATGTTTTCTCATTTTTTGTTTCTTTTTTATTTTCACCTGCTTCTTTCTTTTTTTCTTTAACTGAAGTATCAACCTCACGGTCAACCAATTCAATAAATGCCATAGGGGCATCGTCTCCAAGTCGGTTCCCAAGTTTAATTACCCGGGTATAGCCACCTGGACGATTTGCATACCTTTCAGCAAGTGGTCCAAATATTTTGCTCAGAGAGTCTCTATCGGCAACTAGCTTTAATGCGTTGCGACGAGCGTGCAAAGTACCCTTTTTGCCAAGCGTAATAGTCCTTTCTACTTTACCACGTAATTCTTTAGCTTTAGCCAAGGTGGTACGAATCCGCTCATTATCAATTAGCGCGGTCACCATATTCCTAAATAGTGCTTTTCGGTGCGCTGAGGTACGATTAAGCTTTCTTCCCGCTTTTAAATGCCGCATTATCGTGAGTTATCCTTAGTTATTATTTTCTTAAAAATTCTCATAGGGTGTTTTCAACAACTTCAACTTCAACCTCTACTTCTTTTTTCTTTTTAGCTTGCTGCGTTATCTGCTTTATATCTTCTGCCTCTAGCTTTACTCCCAAATGCAATTCCATATTGTCCAATATTTCTTTAATCTCATTGAGAGACTTACGGCCAAAGTTTCTTGTTCTTAGCATTTCTCCATCTGTTTTCTGCACTAACTCAGAAATAGTTTGAATATTTGCATTTTTTAAACAGTTATATGATCGGACCGACAGTTCTAATTCTTCTACACTTTTTGCTAAATTATTCCACATTTTTTGCTTCTTTTTGTCAATCTCTGGCTTAACTGGTTCCGGTTCTTCATCAAAATTTATAAAAACCTGCATATGGTCCTTAATTATTTTTGCACTATGCGCAACAGCATCTTCCGGAGTGATCCCGCCATTTGTCCAAATTTCCATAACTAACAAGTCATATTCGGTAGATTGACCCACACGTGTATTTTCGACTCTAAAAACTACTTTTTCAATAGGAGAAAAAACAGAATCCACCGCTATCATTTGCACAGATTCCCCTTCTAACTTTTGTTTTTCTGCAGGGACATATCCTCTACCAGTACGCACGATCATTTCCATGTTTAGGGTACAGTCCTTGTCCAGTGTTGCAATTAGCAAGTCCGGGTTTAAAATAGTAACCTGAGAATCGGCGATCAAATCCTTGGCGTATATTTTCCCTTTTTTTTCTTTCTTAATAAAAATTCTTTTTTCTTGAACTTCATCAGCCAAAAACAGATTAACCTCTTTGAGGTTAAGAATAATTTCTGTTATATCTTCAACAACTCCCGGCATTGATGAAAATTCATGAAAAACCCCTTCAATCTGAACAGAAACAATGGCAGCACCCTCTATAGATGAAAGCAGCATCCTTCTAAGCGAGCTACCAGTAGTAACTCCATAACCTCTTTCGAAAGGACCAACTGAAAATTTTCCATAATTTTTGCCTTCTACATCTTTTTCAAATTCCAACCGTTTGGGTTTAACGATTCCACTCGCGTTAAACATATAGCCTCCAATTTTTCTGGTCAATTAGTACCAAATCTATGTTTTTAATATTTTTTAAGAACTTTGGCGACAACGTCATCGAGAATAAAGTTCAACTATTAATTGTTCCTGAATTGGAATAGTAATATCTTCTCTTGTAGGTAAATCTTGTACAATTCCTTTCTTTGTCTCCACATCGAACGCCAACCAATGAGGCTGATTCTTATCTTTCATATTTTGCAATGCTGTCTTTATAGGAAAATTTTCTATTTTTTTCTCAGCCGGCGCTATTTCATCGCCCTTACTTAAAATATAAGAGGCAATATTAACTCTCTTTCCATTTACAGTGAAGTGATTATGCCGAACCAATTGTCGAGCAGCATTTCTTGATGGGGCCAAACCCATTCTATAAATTACATTATCCAAACGAAGCTCAAGAGTTTGTAGAAGGTTTTCACCTGCAACACCCTTTTTCCGTTCTGCTTTAGCAAAGTATGCTCGGAAAGGCTTTTCTAGCAACCCATAAATTCTTTTAACTTTTTGCTTTTCACGCAACTGAATACCGTATTCAGAGAATTTTTTTCGGCCTTGTCCATGTTGACCAGGGGCATATCCTCTTTTCTCAATAGCGCATTTCGCAGTTTCACATCTATAGCCTTTTAAATATAATTTCATGCCCTCTCGACGGCACAAACGACAAACAGATCCCGTGTATCTTGCCAAGTTACTATTCTCCTATGTTAAGGATTGACATTAAACTCGCCTCCGCTTCCGTGGGCGACAACCGTTATGAGGCATTGGAGTTTTATCTCGAATAACCGTAACTTCCATTCCTATATTAGACAGTGAACGAATAGCTGACTCTCTCCCAGGACCAGGTCCCCTAACACAAACCTCCAGCTTTTTCATTCCCATATCTCGTGCTTTGATTCCTGCCTTTTCTGCCGCAACCTGAGCAGCAAAAGGAGTGCTTTTTCTTGAACCTTTGAAACCCTGAGCTCCCGCGCTCGACCAAGAAATTACATTACCGGACAAATCAGCAATCGTAACAATTGTATTATTGAATGTTGCCTGTATATGGGCCACCCCAAGTTCAGGAGCATTTTTGTTCCTTTTTTTCCCAACCTTTTTTTCTTTCTCTGCCGCCATAATTAACTTTCCTTTTTATTTTTTAGTTCGAGCGCCTACTGTTTTTTTTGGACCCTTCCGACATCTCGCATTGGTATGCGTTCGCTGGCCACGAACGGGCAACCCTTTACGATGGCGTATTCCACGATACGACCCTATATCTGTCAATCGTTTTATATTTAAACTAACTGCACGACGAAGATCACCCTCGACTTCATATTTTTTATCTACAATCGCTCTTATTCGAGAAATCTCATCCTCAGTAAGATCTTTTACACGAGAATTTTCATCAACCTTAGCTTCCCCAAGAATCTTAATAGAGGAAGGCTTCCCGATTCCAAAAACATAGGTAAGCGCAATTACAGCTCTTTTATCTCTTGGAATATCTATACCCGATATGCGTCCCACAATTTCTCCTTTTAAATCTACAGAGTGTACCTATCCCTGTTTTTGTTTATGCTTGGGGTTCTCACAAATTACCCGAACTACTCCCTTTCGACGTATAACCTTACATTTTTTACAAATCGGCTTTACTGATGATCTAACTTTCATAGTTTCTCTCTACTTATATCTATAAGTGATTCGCCCTCGGGTCAAGTCATACGGCGAAAGCTGAACTTTAACTTTATCTCCGACAAGTATTCGAATAAAATGCATTCTCATTTTCCCCGAAACATGTGCCAAGATTTTATGCCCATTATCAAGCTCTACCCTAAACATTGCGTTAGGAAGCGGCTCTAGAATAGTACCCTCAACCTCTATCGATTCTTCCTTCGCCATATTTAAGACACCATAGCGCAAACTTTGGAAAAAATCTCCTGAACCGTTCCGCGACCTTGAACTGTTTTTAAATTACCTTGTTTTCTATAATACTCCTTGAGAGGAGCTGTTTCATCCTCGTAAACATCTAATCGCTTCTTGATAGTTATTTCCTTGTCATCTTCTCGTTGGGAAAGTTCCCCCCCACAATCATCACAAACACTATCTTTTAAAGGGGGGCATGATTCCTTGTGAAACATAGCGCCACAGGTAAGACAAGTACTGCGCCCTGAAAGTCGATTTATTAATTCCTCACTATCAACCTCAAAGTCAATCACTGCATCTATCGACAAATTCATTTCGCCTAAAGTTTCTGTTAATCTTTCAGCCTGAACTATCGTTCTAGGAAACCCGTCAAGGATAAAGCCCGATTGGCAATCGTCCTCCACAATCCGCTCCTTAATCAACCCGATAACGATATCATCTTGCACCAGTCTACCAGAATTCATAAATACCTTCGCCTTATTACCTAGCTCGCTACCACTCTGAATCGATTTTCTGAGAATATTTCCTGTGGAAATTTGCGGCCTCCTTAGTTTTTCTTCTAACATTTTAGCTTGAGTTCCTTTGCCTGCTCCCGGGGGACCGAGCAGGATAAATATCACAAATCAACCCCGTCGTCCTTTGAGCTTGCCTTTTTTCATAAACCCGTCATAGTTTCTCATCACCATATGCGACTCTATCTGCTGCATTGTATCCAAGGACACACCTACCACAATTAAGAGGCTGGTTCCACCAAAGTAAAACGGAATATTAATATACTTGATCAAGTAATCTGGCAAAATGCAGACTAGGGATAGATATATTGCCCCATAAAAAGTTATTTTTGATAAAATTGCATCAATATATTGAGAGGTCTTTGGGCCAGGTCTAATACCAGAGACAAAACCTCCATGCTTCTTCATATTGTCTGCCACATCAACCGGATTAAAAATAACTGCCGTATAAAAATAACAAAAGAAAAATATAGCCCCAATAAAAATTAAACTATAAACAATCGTTCCAGGTGTCAGCATCGCTGAAACATTTTGCATCCACGGATGAGTAGTGAATTGAGCTATGGTAGCCGGAAACATTATAATAGAGGACGCAAATATTGGCGGTATTACCCCTGAAGTATTTACCTTTAGCGGCAAATGGGTACTTTGCCCTCCATACATTTTTCGACCCACCACACGCTTAGCATACTGTATAGAAATCCGTCTTTGACCACCTTCAGTAAATACGATAGCACCAACAACAGCTGCCATAAATACCAACAAAAACAACATTAGAAACACAGACAACTCTCCTGTTCCCATTAAGTCCATAGACTGGAAAATTGCGGATGGCGTCCCTGCTACAATACCAGCAAAAATTATTAAAGATATCCCGTTACCAATTCCCCGCTCGGTAATCTGTTCACCAAGCCACATAAGAAAGGCTGTTCCAGCAGTCAACGTCAAGACAGTCATCACGCGAAACGACCAGCCAGGCCCGGGAACAAGCGCATTCCCTGAAGGGCTTTTCATCGCTTCTAATCCAACAGCAATCCCTGAACTTTGAACTAAACTCAAAACAATAGTTCCATAACGCGTGTATTGTGTGATTTTTTTTTGTCCCTGCTCCCCCTCCTTTTTAAGCCTCGCCAAGTAAGGGGATACCATTGTCATCAATTGAAGAATAATGGAAGCACTAATATAGGGCATGATTCCCAATGCAAAAATTGTCAGCCTACTGAGAGCTCCCCCAGAAAACATATCAAAAAATCCCATGATAGTCCCTGTCATGCGAGCCATAACTTCAGCCAGGGCAACTGAGTCTATTCCCGGCGTAGGAATATGAGCACCTATTCGATATACCACTAAGACTCCCAAGGTAAAAAGAACTTTCTTTTTAAGCTCTGGGATTCTAAAAACATTTCCAAACGCAGCAGCTCCAGCCATTAAAGAGTTACCACCTTTCCACCAGACTTCTCGATTTTTTGTAATGCTGATCGGCTAAATTTCTGCGCATGTATTGTGATCGCTTCCGTCAACTCACCATCACCTAAAATCTTCACTAAATCTACCTTGTGAATTATTCCCTTTTCTCTCAAAATCTCTGGAGTAATCAGACCCTTAATCCCTAACTTTGCTAACTGAGCTAAATTAACTATCTCGTACTCTTTTTTAAATATATTAGTGAACCCTCTCTTCGGCAACCTTCTATACAAAGGCATTTGGCCGCCTTCAAACCAAGGATGAGGGCTACCGCCAGACCGGGATTTCTGCCCTTTATGCCCCTTACCTGAAGTTTTCCCAGTTCCAGAACCAATACCTCGGCCAACGCGTTTTCTATCTTTACGACTTCCAGGAGTCGCCTTTAATTCTGATAATTTCATAATATACTTTTAATTTTATTCATAAATCACTAGTTTTTATTTTTTGCTCTCTTACTGCCTCATAGTATTTCACGTCCCTCAGGTTAACCAATCCCTGGATGGTAGCCTTAACCACATTATTTGCGTTATTTGTACGCAAGCTCTTTGTCAGCACATCCCTAACCCCAACGGCTTCCAATACGGCACGGACAGCCCCTCCTGCAATCAAACCAGTACCTTTAGATGCAGGACGCATAAGGACGCGACCTGCCCCATAAGCTCCTATAATTTCATGTGGAATAGTTCCGCCATCAAGCGAAACCTGCACCATATCCCGTTTAGCTCTTTCGACACCCTTACGTATTGCTTCTGGTACTTCGTTAGCCTTTCCCAATCCCCAACCAACAGACCCCTCTTTATCTCCCACCACAACAAGGGCACTAAAGCTAAACCTTCTGCCTCCTTTTACCACTTTTGCCACACGGCGTATTTTAACAACCTTATCAACAAAATCTTTCCTATCTTCTCTTTGCTCTCGCAATGAATTTCTCGCCTCCAAGATACTGCTAAGTTGAACTTTATAATAAAATCCACACCACAGTTAATTTAAAACTTTACTCCTTTTTCCCTAACTCCATCAGCTAGAGCCTTAATACGGCCAGCATATGTAAATCCGTTCCTGTCATAATAAACTTTCTTAATTCCCTGCTGAATGGCTTTTTCGCCAATTAAATTTCCAACTAAAGTAGCAGCCTTAGAATTTCCCCCACCTTTCATCTTTTCTCGAAAAGCTGGTGACATAGTAGACTCAGCAACTAAAGTTTTCCCCGCTTTATCATCAATAATCTGTGCATAAACATGCTTTGCACTTCTAAATACCGTTAGACGAAGTTTTTCCTTATTCCTTTGAACTTGGTTTTTAACCCGTCTCTTACGATTTATTCTAAGTCTTTCTCTAACTGAAGTTTTCATCTTTAACCTAAATTTATCCCTTACTTGCCGCAGTTTTACCTGCTTTTCTGCGGATTTTTTCGTTTGCGTACATAACACCCTTACCTTTATACGGTTCTGGCGGCCTTAATTTTCTTATCTCCGCCGAAACCTGGCCAACCGCTTGCTTACTAGCACCTCTAACAACAATCACATTTTTTTTACTGTCTACTTCGAATTCTATACCTTCAGGGGGAGCATAGTCTACAGCATGAGAATACCCGAGACTTAGATTTAAAGCCTTTCCCTTTAGATCTACTTTGTAGCCCACACCAACAATATTTAAGGTTTTTGAAAAACCTTGACTCACTCCAATAACCATGTTGCTGATTAATGTCCTCGTCAACCCATGCAGGGATCGGTCTATACGGCCGTCACTAGGACGTTTCACCGTTATCAAATCGTTATCAATCGCGATCTGCATATTCGGATGAAAATCTCCTTGAAGCTGACCCCTTGGTCCCTTAACTTTCAAAGTCATTCCATCTAACTTGCACTCGATTCCCGCGGGTATCGATATTGGCTTTTTACCTATCCTTGACATAACTCTCTTTCGCTATCACCAAACATGTCCAAGAACCTCTCCTCCAACACTTTTTTCTCGACAGAGCTTATCTGTCATAACACCAGAGGAAGTGGTTATAATTGCAATCCCAAGCCCACTCAAAACTTTAGGAATATCTCTTGAAGAAACATAAGTTCTTCGGCCCGGCTTACTTATCCTTCGAATACCCCTAATCGCAGCATCACCATTATGGTATTTCAAATACAATTTTAAAATTCCCTGCTTGCCATCTTCGCGAACTCTAAAATTTTTTATAAAACCCTCTTCTTTTAAAATTTCAGCAATTCGGGTTTTCATCTTAGAACCCGGCATTTCTACGGCATCATGGTGAACCATAAGGCCATTTCGAACGCGTGTAAATAAATCAGCTATAGGATCTGTCATCATAATAAAGCTAAACTCCTAAACTTAAACCAACCGTCTACCAGCTGGACTTAGTAACTCCCGGAATTTCGCCAAGTAAAGCTTTTCCCCGGAAACATATTCGACACATACCAAACTTTCGCAAGAAAGCTCTCGGACGACCGCACAATGCACATCGACTGTATTCTCTAACCTGAAACTTTTGTTTTCTTTGCGCCTTAGCAACTAGCGATTTTTTCGCCATAACACCTTCCCACTTAGAATCTCGTTAAGAACCTGTAAATTAAATTACTTACGTAATGGTAATCCCATTTGAGTAAGCAGACATCTACCCTCTTCATCTGTTCGGGCAGTCGTACAAATCGTAATATTCATCCCCTGAATCTTCTCTATCTTATCGTACTCGATCTCTGGAAATATTAACTGCTCTTTCAAACCCATCGTATAGTTTCCCCGACCATCAAATGACTTTTTTGGCAACCCTTTAAAATCACGTTCCCTTGGAAGAGCAAAACTAACTAGCCGTTCAAAGAATTGATACATCCGGTTTCCTCGCAACGTGACCATTACTCCTATTGGCACACCTTCACGTAACTTAAAGTTTGCAATTGATTTCTTAGCTTTTGTCACCACCGGTAACTGTCCCGTGATCACCTTCAGTTGCTCAAGACTAGACTCAATTAATTTCCCATTCTGCAATGCCTCGCCCAACCCCACATTAAGAACAATCTTATCCAATTTCGGGATCTGCATCACATTCTTAAGGCCCAACTCCTTCTGAACTTGACCCTTAAACTTTTCGTTGTATAATTTTTTAAAATTAGCCATATTAAACTCTATCTATAACCTCTTCACATTTTCCACAAATTCTTACCCGCTTGCCATCTTCCAGCTTCTTTCGTTTTACACGCACACCTTTACCACATTTATCACAAACTAAAAGCACGTTTGACACGTGAATAGGACCTTCTTTTTCGACAATTCCCGCCTGACGTGATTTGCCGTCAGACTTTACATGTTTCTTAAGCATATTAAGTTTTTCAATTGTCACCTTTCCAGTTTCAGAAAAAAAAGCTAAAACCTTCCCTTTCTTACCTTTCTCCTTACCAGCAATAACCTGAACTATGTCGTCTTTTTTTAGACTATTTTTCTTCGACAGAGCTGTCATCATAATACCTCAGGAGCAAGGGAGAGTATTCTCATAAATTTTTTTGCGCGTAATTCTCGTGCTACAGGCCCAAAAATACGTGTTCCTAAGGGCTCCCGATTATCATTTATCAAAACTGCTGAGTTGACATCAAACTTAATATAAGTCCCATTAGGCCTGCGAATTTCTTTCCTTGTTCGCACTACCACTGCTTTTCTAACTTCACCTTTCTTCACCTGGCTTCGCGGGTCAGCTTCCCTAACCGCAACCACAATGATATCACCGATACGGGCATACCTTCTTCCGGAACCACCGAGAACTTTTATACACTGAATTTTTTTAGCACCAGAATTATCGGCAACATCTAGCACTGTTCTTAGCTGGATCATATTTATTCAACCTTTTCGCTTATCAATGTCTTCTCTTTAGTAACAATATCAATTAAGCGCCAGCGCTTTTCCTTACTAAGAGGGCGAGTCTCCTGAATACGAATAAAATCCCCTTCTACGCATTCATTATTCTCATCATGCACTTTGTATTTTTTTGTTGTCTTAACCACCTTTTTAAAAACGGGATGAGCAAACCTACGCTCCACCTTAACCACTATCGTTTTATCCATTTTATTACTGACCACAACGCCTGTCATAGTCTTCTTGCTTACCTGATCACCCACATCAAACTCCTTAATTTACCATGTATCAAAGAAACATAACTTAAGTTCCGTTACACCTTTTCAGTGTTCGCTTTATCAGAACCCATCAATCCGGACTCCCTTTCAATCGTTTTCAACCTAGCAATCCCTCTTTTAATTATCCTAAGCCGCCCAGGGGCTTCTATTTTCCCAGTCGCTAACTGAAATTTAAGGTTAAAATATTCTTGACTAAGATCACCTATCTTCTCCAACCTCTCTTTACCAGTAAGCTCCCTAGCTTCCTTTATTTTCATAATCTTCCTTAAAAGTCAAAA
>TARA_B110000438_G_scaffold198716_1_pt1 | contig 10999 bp, 6 predicted proteins | sample TARA_B110000438 | Tara Oceans TARA_B110000438 (sample SAMEA4398413) | marine metagenome | biome: Polar Biome; feature: [MES] marine water layer (ENVO:01000295) within the mesopelagic zone...; material: water (ENVO:00002006), including particulate matter (ENVO:01000060) such as......
GATCGACTGCTTTTGGTTTAATATAAACAACCATTCTTGGTTTAACTGGATGGGCTCTTACAGCAATCATTGGTGAGCGGCCGTAATGTACTCCTGAAAAAAACACGGCCCTTTCATTTGACCAACCATACATTTCACCAAATGCATTAAATGTAGTAATAGCCTTTAATGAATCAACCATTGTGTATCCATATATTGGCCTTTCAGTGAGTTCTTTATTTCCTGCTAAAACTTCACCTTCTATTGTTTCTATCATTTTGTTGATAGTGATTCCGCTTGTAAACTCTTTGATGTCAACAATTGCTTCATTAGTTCTTCTGCCTACCATACTATTGGCAACTTTACTTCCATGTGAAGAATCATAATCAACCATAGCTTCAACAAATTTGCGCACAGTTCCTATGCCTGGTGACGCTCGTCTTCCTTTTTCAAAATCACAAACAACTGAAGGTTTAACTTCCAATAGGTTAGCTAATCCTTTTTGAGAGAGATTGAATATTTCTCTCCATTTTCTCAAGGTATCGCCCGGTTTTTCAGAAACTACTATTTCGCCAGCCATTCGCCGGGTAAGTTGTTTTTGCACACTATTTCATTTAGAAGTGGCTATATAATTATATATGTATTACAGTTCGTCAATTGACTTATTCTAAAAATATGGTAGTATTATATAGGTGTTATTTTGTTGAAAATAGTGAGCACAAACAACTGGGTCCCCAAAAAAATATTTTTGACAAAAGGTGCTGGACAGCATAGAGAAAAACTAGCATCATTTGAGTTAGCTTTAAGAGAAGCTGGTATTGCTTCTTTAAATTTAATTACAGTTTCTAGTATTCTACCTCCTAAATGTGAATTTATTGATAGAGAGTCTGGAGTTAAACTTCTTTCACATGGACAGGTTGTTCCTATAGTCTTAGCTCGTTCCGAAAGTAATGACTCTTCTGATTTGGTGAGTTCAGGTGTTGGTGTGGCAGTACCTCGTAACAGAGAAGATTATGGTTATCTTTCTGAGCATCATGGCGTGAATATGACTGATGAACAAATGGAAGAATATGTCGAAGATTTAGCTGCTGAAATGTTAGCAACTACTTACGGCCTTAAGTTTGATCCAGATGCTTCATGGGACGAAAAGCGAGAACTTTGGAAAATAGATAACAGGATTGTTAATACACGTTCCGTAATTCAAACTGCAACAGTCAGTCCTGGTGGGCTATGGACGACTACAGTTGCAGCTGCAGTATTGATATTGTAGATTTTCGACCAAATCGCTTATAACGGAGCAATAGTTAGGTATTCCTCTACTCATGCGTGAAAGTACTCCAGTCTGGACATTTCAAGGTGGTGCATCTCCTTCTTCTTTATCAATTAGTCTTGATGGTAAATTTGCAGGCGTAGGTCACAAAAACGGATTAACTTTTTTAAATGAGGGTGGACGCCCAGTATGGAATAATAGTAAGATACGAAGAGTCAGAGATATTTCAGTATCAACACTTACTGGTCTGATGTCAATAGCTAGTGGACAAAAAGTAATCTATTTAGTCAATCGTGATGGTCGTATTCGATGGCATAGAGAATTACAAAGTAAGGCATTATCCACAAGTATTAATTCCAAAGGTACTCTAGTTGCAGTTGGTACTGATGAAGGCCGTTTGATTATTTACGATGGTAAAGGAAAAGTAAAATGGGAAAAACATTTAAGTAATTCGGATTTCCCTGTAAACAGTGTAGATATTTCGTCAGATGGACAATTTATAGTTGTAGGTACTAATTATTCAAGAGTATATTTATACAATATTGAAGGTGATATATTATGGACTAAAGAAACTTCAGGTGAAGTTCTTCAAACATGCATAAGTTCGAATGGAGATTATGTAGGTTATTTGACAAGCGATAATAAATTTACGTTTGGAGTTAAGAGTTCACGTATTTTATGGGAGGAAAATTTCAGGGTTCAGCCAGTTTGGATTGATATGACTCAAACTGCCGACTTTGTTTCTATTGGTGAGACATCTTCTAAGGTTACTTTATTTAATAAAAAAGGCAGAAAAGTTTGGGGTTTCAAATCTAGGCATTCAACCAAAGGAGTTATGGCTAGTGGAGGTGGTTATCTCTTTTTAGGAGGGGCAGATGGAGTTTACAAGTATACTTTAGAGCCTTATCTCCAGAGATTATTGAAACATGCAGATTCTAGAATTGAAAAAGCCGTATCTGATAATTTAGATACTACAACTGCTAAGAAATTCCTTCAAACAGCACAATCCGATCTTAAGAAAAAAGACCATTTAAATTTTTTAGTAAATGTTCAACAAGCTTCACGTTCAGCTCGCGAGGCCCGTATTATTGAAAGTGATACAACTCCTAATGAAAGAAGATTAGAGCGTAATGATATGGAAAAAGATCAGGCAAATATATCTATAGCTGCAGATAATAATGAAGATGAAATGATGTCTAAATTAGTTCAATTAGCTGAAATGCATGAGAGTGGAATCTTAAGTGCAGAAGAATTTTTAATTGCAAAATCTAAACTTTTAAGGCTCTAACTTAAACTTAATATAATCTGTGCAGTATTGTCTAGTTTATGTCCGTAATGACAACATCTGAATATTTGATTCAAAATGCCGAAAAATATGCAAATAGTCCGGCGTTATCTTCTAAAGATAACTCTGGTGAATGGAATCACACGTCTTGGTCAGAGTTTTATAATGAAACAATGGTCTTATCGAAAGCACTCATGGCAGTTGGTTTTCAGAAAGGTGATAACTTAAGCATCTATTCCTATAATCGTAAAGAATGGTATATGGCTTATGCTGCAGCAAATTTTTGTAATGGTGCAGGTGTTGGTGTTTATCATACTTGTTCATCTAATGAAGTCGAGTGGGTAGTTGGTAATTCAGATTCGAAAGTTGTATTCGTTGGACATAATCCGATGGATGGTGGAGACACTTCAAAGATGTGTTCACATAGACTTCATGCAACTTTGTCTAAACTTGAAAAAGTAGAAGTAGTAGTAGTGATGGATGGCGTTAATATGCCAGATCATCCTAAAGCGATATCTTGGTCCGATTTTTTAGCTAAAGGTAAAGACATAGAAGATTCTAAGGTTCATGATATTATTGCAGGCATTAAACAGGAAGATACTGCAACTTTGATTTATACTTCTGGGACAACTGGAAACCCCAAAGGTGTAGAGTTAACTTATGATAATTTTGAATATGAAATAACTAAAGTTTTAGAAATCCAAAGTTATAATCAAGGAGACAAATATGTTTCTTGGTTGCCATGTGCTCATGTATTTGGACAGTTAGTAGATAACCATGCATGGATACGTGAAGGATTACACATGCACGTGGTTGATAATCCATTGCATGCAATTGATTACTGTAAAGAAGTTCAGCCCCACTTATTTATTGGAGTTCCAAGAATTTATGAAAAAGTATATTCCAATCTGGTTGCCGGTTTGGGAGGTAAAGTTAAACTTCTAGGAATACCAATTTTAGGTGGTTTTATCAAGAAAAAAGCAAAGGCAAAGATAGGTATGTCTAACTGCGTTTATGCAATTACAGGTGCAGCACCAATTAATCCCGATATTCTTGAATTGTTCCATAAATTAGGTATTCCTTTGTTTGAAGGATATGGAATGACTGAGACGTCAGCAGGAGCTACAATAGGTCATAAGGGAGCGAATAAATTTGGTTCTGTTGGTCAAACTTTTGCGGGCGAAATCCGTATAGATCGTCCTAATGAGAAAGGCGATGGAGAAATTCAATTTCGAGGTCGACATGTCATGAAAGGCTATTATAATAATTCAGAAGCCACAGCAGATACAATGGATGGTGAGTGGTTAAAATCCGGAGATTTAGGCCGGGTTGATTCAGATGGATTTGTTTATGTCACTGGCCGTTTGAAAGAGATATATGTTAGTTCAGCTGGGAAAAATATAGCACCTCTTGTTATTGAGGAGACCATGAAATCGATTCCTATTGTTTCACAATGTATGCTTGTAGGCGATAACAAAAATTATTGTACTGCACTTTTCACACTAGATGTTGGAGCTATTTTAAGAGACAAACATGGATTAGATGGGGCTACCGAAGTACCTAAAGATCCGAATGAACAAATTTCTAAATTAGAAGAACTTGGGTCAAAATTATCAGATTATACTGATAATCCGGCGATACATGCAGAATTAGATGCAGAGGTTCAGATATTAAATCAGAGGTTTATGAATCCTGAACAAGTTAAGAAATTCAAGATTCTCCCAAGAGATTTGAATGTGGATGAAGGCGAACTTACTCCAACACTTAAGATACGTCGTAAGCAAATTAATGAGAATTGGGCTAAAGAGATAGAAGCCATGTATTCAGATTAATAAATGTTAAGATTAACATTTTTCTTATCTGGTATTCTAGCAAGTATCAATTTTTATTTAACCGATTCTCTAATAATTCAAATGAGTTCTATGATTTGCCTATTGATTGGGTTAGGCATAGCTATTATTTGGCCTGAACCTTTGCCCCCCCCTCCACCTCCCGATTTGTGGTCCGAGGCTCCAGAAATCAAAGAGCGAAATATGAAATCTTGTTCTAATTGCGGCAAAGCCGTTGATCAAAAATGGTCTATGTGTCCATACTGTTCTAAGAAAGTATGAGCAAATGGTTCTTTGCAATAGATAGAGGCGGAACTTTTACAGACGTTATTGGAATAGATCCTTCAAACAAGCTTCATAAACTAAAACTTTTATCTGAATCTTTACTCTATGAAGATTCAGTTATAGAAGGTATAAGACGTTTACTAAAATTAAATTCTAATGAGAAAATCCCATCTAATCAAATAGATCGAATAAGAATTGGGACTACTATAGCCACTAACGCATTGTTAGAACGTAAAGGTGCGAAAACAGCTTTACTTATTACAAAAGGTTTTAGAGATTTGTTGGAAATAGGTAACCAGTCAAGGCCTAGACTTTTTGATTTGTCAATTAAAAAACCAGAAAAGCTTTTCAAAGTAGTTTATGAGATTGATGAACGTTTAGATTCGGATGGGAAGATAATTCGTAACTTGAATGAAATGAAGTTATTACAAGATCTCAAACAATTAAAAGAGAAAGATATAGAGTCAGTGGCTATTGTTTTGATGCACTCATGGAAAAATCCAGTTCATGAAGAGAGATGTTATGAAATAGCAAAATCTCAAGGTTTTTCTAATATCTCAGTATCAAGTAAGGTAATTCCATTAATCAAGATTGTTGGAAGGGGTCAAACTACAGTAGTTGATTCTTATCTTTATCCTATACTTAATAAATATATTTTATCAATCGAAAAAGAATTAGGGGGAATTCCAATAGAGTTTATGCAAAGTTCGGGTGGATTAACCGATTCCCTTTCTTTAAATGGAAAAGATGCCATTATGTCAGGTCCAGCAGGCGGAGTAATTGGAGCAGCTAAGATCGGTAATCTCAATAAAATTGATAATATTATAGGCTTTGATATGGGTGGAACATCAACGGATATTTCTAAATATAGTGGTAAATTTGAAAAAGTGATTGAAGTTCAGGCAGGTGGAATTGAATTTCAAGCTTCAAGTTTAGATGTTAAAACAATTGCAGCAGGTGGAGGCTCATTACTTTGGTTTGATGGAAGTAAATTACAAGTTGGGCCTGAATCGGCAGGATCTAATCCAGGACCGGTATGTTATGGCCTTGGCGGTAAATTAGCATTAACTGATGCAAATCTTATTTTAAACAGGATAAATTCGGAATATTTCCCTTCTGTTTTTGGTCCTAATCAGGATCAAAAACTAGATAGAGAATCTTCAAAAAAAGAATTTAAAAAACTAACAAAGATTATCAATAAAGCAACTTCCTCCACATTTTCAATAGAAGAATTAGCTTTAGGATTCATAGATATTGCTAATGAAAAAATGAGTAATGCCATTAAAGAAATATCAGTTTCGAGGGGTTATGATGTAAGGAAATTCGGTTTGATTTGTTTTGGAGGGGCTTCACCTCAACACAGTTGTGGAATTGCTAAAATTCTTGGAATCAAGAAGACAATAATCCATCCTTTAGCAAGTTTGCAGTCAGCTTATGGTATTGCAAATGCTGAACAATTTAGATATGGCATCCGATCTTTTGTAAGGTCGCTAAACAACGATTCTTTGACTGAGGCTTCTCAGATATGCCGGAGAATTAAATCAGACTATATTTTAGAATTAGAAAGTTTAGGTATATCTTCACATAAGATTAGGGCAGATTATTTCCTCGATTTGAGAATAATTGGTACTGATAGTCACTTAACAGTTTCTTTACAAGATATAGATAGTATGACTGAAGCTTTTTCAGAAAGATATCAAAAGCTTTTTGGATTTAAACCATCAGGTAAGATTGAAATTGCAAATGTAAATGTGGAAATTTATGGAAGTAATACTAGAATTCCCGAGATAAAAAACGAAGAAAAACCGGATGAATTTCCAGATTTTTTAACAGAACATAAAATCTTTTTTGAAGACAAATATTCTAAGGTACCTTTTCTCCCACGAGATTTGATACCTATTGATAAAAAATCAATAGGCCCTGCGATGATTTTTGATGACTATTCATCAATCTTAATTGAACCTGGCTTTTCATTCATATGTAATAAATTTGGGCATTTAATTATTGAGCAGGAAGATTTTGTAGAGAGACCAATCTCTGAAGAAAGGGATCCAATTTCTCTTGAAATTTTCAATAATTTATTTATGAGTACTGCTGAACAGATGGGTTATACCCTTCGAAATATGGCACATTCGGTAAATATTAAGGAAAGGTTAGATTTTTCATGTGCTTTATTTGATGGTGAAGGAAATTTAGTTGCTAATGCTCCACATGTTCCAGTACATTTAGGTGCAATGAGTGAGTCAGTTAAATCAATTATAAATTCAAACAGAGATAATATGAAAGAAGGGGATTTCTATTTGATTAATAATCCTCATAAAGGAGGTTCACATCTTCCAGATTTAACAGTTATAGCTCCCGTTTTTTCGGATAAAGACAAACCAATATTTTATGCAGCTAGTAGAGGGCATCATGCAGATATAGGTGGAATAACACCAGGTTCAATTCCGCCTTTTTCAACAAAAATTGAAGAAGAAGGGATAATTATTGATAATTTTTTGATAGTTGAGAATGGAATTTTCAGGGAGAAAGATTTTGAAGAATTACTAACCTCCTCTGATTATCCTGCAAGAAATTTAGATGAAAGAAAAAATGATGTAAATGCTCAGATAGCTTCAGTCCATAATGGGATTAAGGGTATTGAAAAAGTAATAAAGAAATATGGTATTTCAACAGTGAAGTCGTATATGGGTTATATCCGTGAGAATTCAGCTGAGGCGATGAGTAATGCTCTGGAAAATTATTTAGAAGGTAAAAAGAGTAAAGAATTAGAATTTGAAGATTACTTAGATGATGGTGCTAAAATATGTGTAAAGTTAATAATTGGTAAATCTTCTAATTCTCAGTATCCTTATCGAGCTATTGTTGACTTTTCAGGCACTAGTCCTCAAATGAAAAATAATCTTAATGCACCTATTGCAGTTACTAAAGCAGCAGTTCTATATGTTTTCAGACTATTAATTAATAGAGAGATTCCTCTAAATTCAGGATGTTTGGACCTAATTGAAATTAAAATACCTAAGGGTTCTTTATTGAATCCTAATGATAAAGCAGCAGTTGTTGGAGGAAATGTTGAAACTTCTCAACGAGTTACCGACGTTTTACTTGGAGCTTTAGGAATTGCAGCTGCTTCTCAAGGAACAATGAATAATTTTGTTTTTGGTAATTTAGATAATTCTGGAAAGCAATATTACGAAACAATAGCCGGAGGTTCAGGAGCTACTCAAGATTCTCATGGTGCTTCAGCAGTTCAAGTTCATATGACAAATACTAGGTCGACCGATCCTGAGATTCTTGAACAAAGATTCAAAGAAATAAGACTTGAAGAATTTAGTATACGCAATAATTCAGGTGGTAATGGAAAATATAGAGGTGGAAATGGCGTAGTACGTTCATTATATTTCTTAGAACCTAGAAAAATATCTATAGTTTCTGAAAGACGTACTACACCCCCTTATGGTGTATTTGGTGGAGAATCTGGTAAATGTGGTATTAATTCGATAAGAAGCGATGGTAAAGAAATTAAATTAGATAGTAAAGTCGAAAGAGTTGTAGAGAAAGGTGAAACCATTATAATCAAAACACCAGGTGGCGGTGGTTTTGGGATTAATTTAGTTACCTAAATACTTTTATGATGCGGATTATATCATAATGTTGCACATGCGTAGATTTAATGCACTAATGATGGTCGCTCTTTTGGTTTTTTCAACAATACCAATGTCTGGTATTGGTTCTGAAAATGAGCATAATAGGTATCTTTCTGAAATTCCTGAGGTTAAAATATATCATTGGGAAGAGTCTAATTGGTGGCAAACTACTGAAAGAGATCTTAATCGTAACGGCGTAGTAGATTGGTTAGAAACAATTGAAGGTCAATATCCTGTTAGTATTTCCTATATTTCTGAACCTACTGAAGAAGATATTGAAATATTAACAAATCTTGGTTTAGAAATAAGATATAATATTAATTCAGTAAATGCATTCTTATTGGGATATGTTAATTCTAGTTTGTATATTCAACTTGGTTCATTACCCCATGTTACAATGGTAGAACCATATGGTAGAGTTGTATTCTATGGTGATGTCCAAACTCCTGCAATTAAAGCTAGTAATTCATCAGTCTATCCAGAGGGAGCTTGGTCTTTAGGAGTTAGTGGAAAGGGAGTCAATATTGCCATAGTTGATACTGGTATTGATAATGAGCATCCCGGATTAGAAGGTAAATTTGTTGCAGGTTATGATGCAGTTTGCACAGATGATGCTCTATGTATGGCTTCTTTCCAACAGGATGATGGTTCTTTTGACCCTGATGATCAAAACCAACACGGGACTGCATGTTCAGGTATGGCATCTAGTACGGGTATACTACCAAGTGGGGAACCTTCCAATTTTACAGGTTCAGCACCCGATGCTAATTTAGTAGATGTAAGAATTGGAACTGCAGTTGGAGCAGGACCATTTGAGAATTATGTTTTAGAACAGGAATTTTATGAATCTGCTATGGATGGCCTTAATTGGGTAATCGAAAATAAGGATACGGCTTGGCCAGATGCAGAAAATGAAAGCTATGGCATTGATATAATTTCATTGTCGTGGGGAATTACTTCTCATGAAAATGGAGGTTCGGATGGTTCAGATATGTTTTCACAAGTCTTGGATGAAGCTACATTAGCAGGAATTACAGTTTCTGTAGCAGCAGGTAACGATGGTTCGAATAATGATGGCTTTTCTGGTATGGGTTCATCAAGCCTTTCAATAACAGTTGGAGCTACAGATGATAAAAATACTATAGATCGTTCTGATGACGGTATAGCTTCCTATTCTAGTCGAGGTCCTCGTCGCGATAATAATGATGGCAATCCATATGATGAAATGAAACCTGATGTTTCAGCTCCTGGAACAAATATTGTCCAAGCTGAAGCATGTCATGCCAGTGGTAGTTGTTACAACAGACTTCCGGGTCAAGATGCTGCAGATAATGGTTATAGTGGAAGAGGGAGTGGAACTTCATATGCTACGCCAGCCGTTTCTGGAGTTATTGCATTAATGATAGAAGCTAATCCGGGTTTAGATCCTTTGGCAATTAGAGAGATACTCCGTCTTACTTCTGAGCGGAAAGGGAATCTTACTTCTGCAGATGGTGAAGGCGTTGAAGAGGGATCATGGGCGACTTATCCAGATTTAGACCCTTATTGGAATCGCCATTTTGGTTGGGGTATGGTAGATGCATATGCTGCAGTTAAATCATCATTAGTAAATATCGATACTGATAGCATTAATACTGATTTACAAACATATGTAATTAATACAGAAACTGGTTGGCAGACTGGAAGTAATATTAATACAATTACAGGTCATTCTTGGTCAAGAAGTGGTTCTGTAGATAGGATAGAATATAGTGTAGATGGAAAACCGTGGATGGAAGCTCAATATTTCCCAGGTTCGAATGCTTCGATTTATATTGACTGGACAATTAGTTTAGATTCAGAAGATTTATATTTTACTGGAGATCATATTTTACTTGTCAGAGCCGTAGATTCTAATGGCATGCATTCAATATATGATAATTCAGAATTTTATGCTTATGGAGAGTCTCCAGAATCATCTGCAGATAATATATTGGTATTATTATCTTACTCACTATTGGCAATTCTCATTGTAGCTTCAGCAGTATATTATCAGAAGAAGATTATTGCATAAGTCTTAAATCAATACGTAAGAGTGTAATTACGTGCAGTTGAATCCATTATTGACAGTTGGTGCTGTTTTGGTATTAGTGGGAATTCTTGGTTTAACCTTGATTTTTCCCAAATTTATGGCAATAGATGGACAAACTTTTGTTGAACAAATAGACTCATCAACTGGCATAGATAAATTTCAAGATTATCAGATCGGAGATAATGTCATGATAGTGGATAATATTGCTCGGATGGAAGATGACAATGGTAACACTATAATTTGGTTGGAGTCGATTGGTAAAACTGCAAATGATATACCTTTTATTTTTAAATCTAATATAATGGGTGATTTTGGAATTGGTAGTAGTGTAATCATTTCATTTGAAGTTGTTAAAGATTCTAATGGCCATTATACTCCTGAGGGATATCAAAACGATCCTCCAGGCCTAAGTCCAGATGCCATTAATGGTAGAATATCAACAAGTAATGAATATATTTTTTTAAGTCTTATAGTTGTTGGTATTGGACTAGTTGGTTATGGTTTCTATAATATGCTCAAAGGAAAGCAATCACCTTCAATGGAAGACGATTGGGGAATGGCTGCAGCACCTCCAGTTGCACCACCGCCACCAATGCCAGGTATGGCTGTAGCACCTCCTGTTGCGCCACCAAT
>TARA_B110000438_G_scaffold93293_1_pt1 | contig 10991 bp, 9 predicted proteins | sample TARA_B110000438 | Tara Oceans TARA_B110000438 (sample SAMEA4398413) | marine metagenome | biome: Polar Biome; feature: [MES] marine water layer (ENVO:01000295) within the mesopelagic zone...; material: water (ENVO:00002006), including particulate matter (ENVO:01000060) such as......
GTTGGTATATTTGGTAGATTCTCCAGCCCAACTATTTCATAGCGCACACCGCAAACTAATCGCAACCAACTTAGTACGCGGTCACACCAACCTGCCGTCAACTTATAGCGAGCATTCTTAGAAAGGCAGGGAAATAAAAAAATAAATATCGTACACGTAACAATTGTTAGGAGTATAAAACCAAAATAAAAAAGCACTGTGCGAATAAATGTTAACAATAGCTTATTCGATGATAGAGAGTATGCTTTGAGTTGCGCTTAATAAATTATCAAAAATAGGGACGTCCGCCAAGTCTGTTCCTTTTAGCTCTTTTATTGTAGTAAGCCCATTTCCAGTACGAACAAGCATCGGCCTCATACCAAATGCCCTGCCAGCCAAAAGATCCCTTAAACTATCACCTATAAAATAAGAATCTTTTAAAGTACAGTCGAACTCTTTTTCTGCCTGCGCGAGCAATCCCGTTCTGGGTTTTCTACAATCACAGTTATCATCAGGCGAATGGGGGCAATAGAAAATACCAGATACAAAACCACCGGCCTCTTCAACAATTGTACAAAGCTTCTGATGAATTTTTGCCAGACTATATTCATCAAATAGCCCTCTGGCGAGACCAGATTGATTAGTAGCAATAAGCACTCTGTAACCTGCTAAATGCAATAAGGCTATAGCTTCAATGCTGCCAGCTATAGGAACCCACTCTTCATTAGATTTAACATATTCAACCGAATCCTGATTTATAACTCCGTCTCTATCAAGCACAATTGTTTTTAAAGACGCCAAAGCCATCCTCTAAAAGTCAGTTACTATGTAAATAAGAAATATCAGCAGTAAGCAAAAACAAGGCTCTTAATTCTTGCAGTAAAGCTAGCCTGTTTGCTCGGACTCTCTCGTCTTCATGCATAACAAGAACATTATCAAAAAACACATCAACAGCTTGTTTTAACGTAGAAAGAGATTGGAGCCCAGCTGTGTAATTTCCTTCCTCAAATAACGGACCCACCTCCAGCATTTTATCTTGTATGGCCTCATGTAGAACTTTTTCAGCAGGCTCTACCAACAAATCCACGTTACAGTTTCTAGGCTCCGAAACTATTTCCTGTTTTGACAACAAGTTGGATACGCGTTTATTTGCAGCCGATAATGCAGCCGCTTCTGATAATTTGTTAAAGCTATCAACAGCTTGAACGCGATGATAAAAATCCAAGGGTCGTTGCGGCTTAATGACAAACACAGATTGAAAAACGCCACTGCTAATTCCTGATTCCTGACACCAGGCTCTAAATCTCTCTAATAAGAAATCAAATACAAGTTCGGCAGTATCGACCTGAAAATCAGTATTTCCATGAGTTGCGATAGATGTGCTGATGGTTTTCACGATATTTAGATCAAGCTCTTTCTCGACAAGTATTCTTAAGATACCGATAGCTGAACGCCGCAATGCAAAGGGGTCTTTTGAGCCAGTAGGTGGTTGCCCGATGCCAAACAGACCTACCATCGTATCCAGCTTGTCTGCAATAGCGAGGATACTGCCTGTAGTGGATTCTGGTAATTTATCTCCGGCAAACCTGGGTAGATATTGGTCACGAAGAGCTTCACACACTGCAATTGGCTCACCATCGTGTTTGGCATAGTAAGCGCCCATAAGACCTTGAAGATCAGCAAACTCACCAACCATATTGGTAATTAAATCGCACTTCGAAAGCAAAGCAGCGCGTTCACACATTGCCTCTTCCGCACCCAATTCACTAGCAATCGCTTTAGCAAGAGATGCCACTCTTTTTGACTTATCGAAAACAGAACCTAATTTATCCTGAAACACGATCGTCCCAAGGGGCTCCATTCGCGAAGCGAGGGTTGACCGTTTGTCTTTCTCAAAGAAGAATCTGGCGTCCGCTAGCCTCGGCCTAATTACTCTTTCATTGCCCTCAATGACCTGGGCTGGGTCTTTAGAGATGATATTGCTAATAGCGACAAACTTAGGCAGAAGCTTGTTATTGGCATCAACCAAATAAAAACATTTCTGATGGGACTTCATCGCCAAAATTAGAGCTTCCGCAGGTACTTCGAGAAATTCTGGATCAAAGTTTCCGGTTAGGGCTACAGGAAACTCAATAAGGCTTGATACTTCTTCAAGCAACTCTTCATCGATAATGGTTGTCGCATTCGCTTTAATGCCCTCTTCTCGTAACAACGTACGAACGAGCTCTTTGCGCTTTTCAAAATCTGGAATAACGTGGCCGGTTACTTCCAGCTGTTTTTCGTAATCTGCAGCGTCGTCTATTAGAATTTCAAAGTTGTGGTGGAACCTATGACCAAATGTTTTATTACCGCTGCAGACTCCATAAGCAGAGAGATTAAGCACCTGATTTCCAAACAAGATAATTATCCAATGGACGGGGCGCACAAACTCTTCTCGAGAGTTACCCCACCGCATGCGCTTTGGCACCGGCAGTTTACTCATTGCTTGAGTCACAATGTCAGGAATTAGGTCTTTTGTTTCGCTGCCTTTTTCAGAAGCTAAAAATGAGAGCTTTGCAACACCCTCTTTTTCGGTTTTACCAAGTTCATTAACTTCTACACCACAGGATCTAGCGAAACCTAGAGCAGCGGGGGTGGCCTCGCCACTGGCTTCGAAAGCAGCCGTTAGCGCGGGCCCTATTCTTTTTATCTGTTTATCTTTCTGGGCAACATCTAATTCGGTAACGAGCAACGCTAGGCGTCTTGGTGTCGCAAATCTTTTTACAGACTTTGAATGCAAGCCAGCACTTTTCAGGCTATTCTTTATTAGGTCTTCAAGCGCACGTGATAAAGAACTTAGCGCTTTCGGCGGAAGTTCCTCGGTACCAATTTCTATTAAGAGATCTTGAGTTGACATTGTGATTAACTTTCTAAAAATTCCTTTCGCAATTCCTCGGTCGCCAATGGAAAACCCAGTTGTTTTCGGCTCTCAAAATAGACTTCAGCGACAAGCCGAGCAAGAGTCCTAACACGGAGAATAAATCGTTGTCGTTCAGTGACCGAGATGGCCTTGCGTGCATCGAGCAGATTGAAATAGTGGGATGCTTTCAATACTTGTTCATAAGCAGGAAGGGCAAGGCTTTCATTAATCAGTTTGTTGCATTGAGCTTCACAGTCATCAAAATAGGCGAATAGAAGCCCTGTCTCTGCGTGTTCAAAATTATAGGCCGACATTTCAACTTCGTTTTGCTTGAATACGTCTCCATAAGTCACCACACCGTTGGCACTGTTTGTCCAAACAATGTCATAGATACTGTCGACGCCTTGTAAATACATCGCAATTCTTTCAATACCATAGGTAATTTCGCCGCTTACCGGATGACATTCGAGTCCGCCAACTTGCTGAAAGTAGGTAAATTGGGTCACCTCCATACCATTCAACCAAACCTCCCAGCCTAGTCCCCATGCACCTAAAGTAGGCGATTCCCAGTTATCTTCAACGAAGCGAACATCATGAATGGTCATATCGATACCGAGACTTTCCAGGGATTCTAGGTAAATTGATTGGATTTCTTTTGGTGATGGCTTCAAGATCACCTGGAACTGATAATAATGCTGCAGGCGGTTTGGATTCTCGCCATAACGACCATCTGTTGGTCTTCGACAGGGTTGAACATAGGCTGTATTCCAGCTTTCAGGGCCAATCGCCCGCAGGAAAGTAGCCGGATGGAATGTCCCCGCCCCAACCTCTAAATCTAAAGGCTGTAAGACAACACACCCCTTGTCGGCCCAGAATTGTTGCAACGCAAATACTAAACCTTGGAATGTTTTGAGATCGTAATTCTGGCTCACAATTTTGCCGAATTTCCCTGAAAATCAAAGGGCTACAATTATCCTTGATTCTAAGTCAGTAATCTATAGCCCTCAAAATCCGGCAATGTCCGAAATTATATTTCTCCGGACTAGACACTCAATACCGAAGTTAAATTGCCTTTCCATATTGTCTCTCTACAATATGGCCTTTTATCAACAGGCGGGATCATCAAGATTCAAACTCTTAGCTATTTAATCTTCAGGAGCTTTCTTTCAATCACTGCCTGGCTTCCTTTTGCCGTTCTGAATGTAATGGCAGAGGCATGGGGCTATCTGCTATATCACTCGCCGAATAGAAGTAGAAGTACGACAGACAAAAATTTAAGAACCTGTTTTCCCGATAAAACAGAGTCGGAAATCGCGCAACTTACTAAATGCAGCCTAGTTAATACGGCAAGGACAGCTTTAGAAATGGGTAAGACTTGGCTCCCACCTATGGAAAAAAGCCTGACAATGGTTGCGGAATGTGAGGGCAAGGATTTAATCATAGAAGCGCAAAAGTCGGGGAGAGGCATAATTTTACTAGCTCCTCACCTCGGTAATTGGGAAATATTTGGGTTCTATGTGTGTCATGGTCTTGATTCTACTTGGCTCTATCAGCGGCCCAACTTGCCTGCCTTAGATCGACTAATTACCCGAACTCGATCCCGTAGTGGCATAAAAATGGTGCCAGCTAACCGCTCAGGTGTTTCAAAGATCTTGAAGTCCCTTAAACAAGGCAAAATTGTAGGCGTGTTGCCGGACCAGGTGCCTCCCGAGGAAGGAGGAACCTTTGCACCTTTTTACACTGAACAAGCACTTACCATGACTTTGGTTAGCAAACTATTGCAAAAAACTGACGCGAAAGTATTTTGTGGCTTTGCCAAACGGTTATCAAAAAAACAGGGTTACCAAATTATAGTCGAAGCTGCAGATGAGCAAATCTACAGTGATAATATTGATGAATCAGTGGCTGCATTAAATCGAACTGTTGAAAAAAGTGTTAACAAGGCAGTAGAACAGTATCAATGGGAGTACAAACGGTTTCGTAAGCGGCCTGATGGGAAAAAATTTTATTAAACCCAAAGATTAAATATCGCTTACGCTAGCGCCGCCAAAACATTGGTGTAAACAACACCAACAATGTAAACACCTCCAAGCGACCCAAGAGCATCGCCACACAGAGAATCCATTTTGCAGCGCCTGGTAAGTGCTCATAATTGTCAGCAACATTGGCGAGGCCAGGTCCCAGGTTATTTATACAAGCACCCACGGCACTGAAAGCAGTAATGATATCTAAGCCGGAAGCGAGTAATGCCAGTAACATTAACATAAACGCCATTACGTAAACTGCAAAAAACCCCCAAACCGATTCAATGATACGGTCTGGCACGGGGTTGCGACCAAGTTTGACCGGGATGACTGCTTTCGGATGAATTAGGCGTTGAACTTCCCTAAACCCTTGTTTAAAGATTAATAAAATACGTATGACCTTCATACCGCCGCCAGTAGAACCTGCGCAAGCACCTATGATTGCTGCGTACAACAATATATAAGGGAGAAAAAGCGGCCAAGAATTGAAATCAGCAGTTGTAAAACCAGTTGTAGTTGCAAATGAGACAACTTGAAAGACACCCTTGATAGTGGATTCAAACATACCCGAGTAAATATCTGAAAAATAGAGCACACTGATTGTTATCAAAGAAATAACTAAAAGAATAAATGCATAGAAAAGAAACTCTGGGTCCAATACATAATGACGAATACTCCGCCGTTGCCAGGCAGTGAAATGCAGCGCGAAATTAATACCGGCAATGAACATAAAAACAATTGCGACGATATCGATAGCGGGATTATCAAAGTAGCCCAGACTTGCATCATGAGTTGAAAATCCGCCAATGGCTATAGTAGTAAAGCTATGGCTTATAGCATCGAAAGGATCCATGCCAAAAATCCAATAGGCTAAGGCACAAGCGATTGTTAATGACAAGTAGATAAACCAAAGCGCCTTCGCGGTTTCTGCCAACCTAGGCACTAATTTATTGTCCTTAACTGGCCCAGGGCTTTCGGCCCTGTAGAGCTGCATGCCTCCGATGCCTAACATTGGTAACAAAGAAATTGCCAAAACAATAATTCCCATGCCACCCAGCCATTGCAATTCTTGGCGGTAAAACAAAATGGACTTAGGCAGGCCATCAAGTCCGGAGATTACTGTCGCGCCAGTGGTTGTGAGCCCGGAGAGCGATTCAAAAATGGCATCAGTAATTGATAATTCAAGAGCCGGGGAGAAGAGAAAAGGAAGGCAGCCTGCGGTCCCTAACACCGCCCAAAAAAGGGTCACAATTAGAAAGCCATCTCGCGTGCCGAGGTCTTTTTTAGTGCGTGCAGTTGATAAGAACATCAGCATTCCAAGGGTGAAAATAACCAACAAGGAATAGAGGAACGCAGAGAATGAGCCGTCATCATAAATCAACGACACTAACATGGGAGGAAGATTACCCAGTAAACTAAACAGCATAAGTAGGCTGCCTAGAATTTTAATAATTATGGAAGTATGCATTAGTGCCTAGAAAAAACTAAATCCTACTTGGAACAATCGTTCTACTTCAGGAATATTCCTTCGATTAACAAGAAAAAGAATAACGTGATCGTCAGACTCGACTACGATGTCATCATGTGCAATCAACACTTCATTGTTGCGTACAATCGCACCAATAGTAGTGCCCTCAGGCAAGTCGATGTCTTCGATTGCCTTTCCAACAACTTTTGAGGAGGTCTGGTCGCCACGCGCAATTGCTTCCATTGCTTCTGCTGCGCCTCTTCTTAGCGAGTGTACCTTAACCACATCACCTCGACGCACATGAGCTAAAACGCTGCCTATGGTTGCTTGCTGTGGAGAAATCGCAATATCGATTTCTGTACCTTGACCTTGCACGAGGTCGACATAAGCCGGATTATTTATAATCGCCATTACTTTTTTAGCACCTAGTCGTTTTGCCAATAAAGAGGACATAATGTTTGCTTCGTCATCATTGGTAAGCGCCAAGAAAACATCGGTATCTTCGATATTTTCTTCCAGCAGTAATTCTTGGTGGGAGGCCTCACCGTTAAGAACAATGGCGCTATTCAAATTTTCAGATAAGTAGGTACAGCGGCCCGGGTTGTGTTCAATAATTTTTACTTGATAGCGCTCTTCGAGTTTCTCAGCCAGCCTCATGCCAATGTTGCCGCCACCGGCTATGATCAGTCGTTTATAGGGCTTATCAAGGCGCCTTAATTCACCCATGCATGCTCGAATATTCTCCTGCGCAGCCACGAAAAAAACTTCATCGTCTGCCTCAATCACAGTTGAGCCTTCTGGAATTATGGGCCTATCTTTTCGAAAAATTGCTGCGACCCGAGTTTCTACATTAGGCATGTGTTGACGCAGAAGCCTTATCTCCTGTCCGACTAATGGGCCGCCATAGAATGCTTTCACCGCGACAAGTTGAACGCGACCATCAGCAAAATCTAAAACCTGCAAAGAACCTGGTAAGTCAATTAACTGAGCAATATAAGAAGAAACAATCAACTCTGGGCTAACAAGATCGTCTACGGCAATGCCATGCTTTTTGCTTAATAATTTGTCGCTACCTAAATAGGAGGATGAACGAATACGGCAAATTTTTGTCTGCGTTTGAAAAAGAGAATAGGCGACTCGACATGCAACCATGTTTACTTCATCATTTTCTGTGACAGCGATAATCATGTCCGCATCTTCGCCACCGGCTTGTATCAATACATCAGGATGAGAAGCCTGGCCGGTGATAGTGCCGATATCAATATGGTCTTTGAGAACTCGCAGGCGTTCGTTATCAGCATCGACAACGGTGATGTCATTTGCCTCATTAGCCAAGGTCTCTGCCAATGCGCTACCAACTTGATTCGCTCCGAGTATAATTATTTTCATGACGCGACTACTCTAAAGCCGTTGCTAAACAACGTACTAAATTTTTCGAAGTAAAGAGTAAAAGAATCCATCAGGGCCATTGACAGCGCCAGTGAGGAGCTGTCTTCCGTAGCGACATTCTACTCCCCAATCGGCCACTATGCCCTCATATTTAGCGTTATCCATCCGGTTGAGAAAGCGGCGGATCTGGAGATCATTTTCCTGGGGCAGCAGTGAACAAGTCGTATACAACAACAAACCATCTGATTTTAAACAGGGCCATAAAGACATAAGGATCTGCTGCTGCAAATCAACTAAACGCTGCACTTCATCAGCAGAACGTAATATTTTTATGTCTGGGTGTCGTCGAATTACTCCAGTAGCGGAACAGGGAGCATCGAGGAGAATTCGATCAAACGGATCTCCATCCCACCAACTAGGTAAATCCAAGATGTCAGCGCAGCACAAGGAGGCGTTTAGGCCCAGCCTTTCAAGGTTCTCTTTAATTTGATCGACTCGCTTCTCGGCTATGTCTACTGCCATTAATTTAGTAAGTGAGCGCTCACTTTCGAGTATATGGCAAGTTTTCCCTCCTGGAGCTGCGCAAGCATCTAGAACTCGTTGCCCGGATTCCAGCTGCAGCAAATCAGGGACTAACTGAGAAGCTTCGTCTTGCACACTCACCATGCCTTCTGAGAATCCGGGGATATCTATAATAGGTTTGGGTTGCTCCAAATAAAGTGATTGTTTAGATAGCTCTGATGGTTTGGCTATAACATCAGCAAGTTGCATTTTAGCGAGTTGATCCTTGGTGTTGGTTTTTAATCCATTAACCCGCAGAGTCATTGGTGGCCGTCGATTGCTGTTATCTAAAATTTCTTTTGAATTTGCCGGCCAGGCCTCACATAGCTGATGGTATAGCCATTCAGGAAATGCGTATTGAACATGTAAAGGTGCGGAATTCATCAATTCATTTAAGCCATCTCGATTTTGCTGATAGCTGCGCTGAAAGTTACGTAAAATTGCATTTACTAACGACTTTGCCCATGGTTTTTTTAAATCTTTAGTGGCCGCAACTGATTCGTTTAGCACTGCGTGATCAGGAATCGATAATTCACGCAATTGATAGAGTCCGATTAACAATAAACAATGTATGTCTTTGTCTTTGTTCCTTAAGGGCTTCTCTAGCAAATGATTTAACACGTAGTCCAGATAAAAAAACCAGCGGCAAGTGCCGAAGCAAAGCTCTTGCAGCAGTGCATATTCTTTAATTTCTTTATGGTCTGCGAGACAAGTAGAAAGAGATCCTTTTCTTTCGAGAAGTTTTACAAGAATCTGAGCGGCTAGGGTTCGAACGTTTCTAGACTTCATCCGTTAGAGTGTTCAATTGTTGAGAACCGCTGACCAATTGTAAAGGCATAAGATTGAGAATTTTGTGCATCTCGAACTAACGTTGGTTTTCTCCCGGGAAATTGTATTTGCAAAACTTTGAGCAATGAATCTTTGCAAGCGACAACAAAAGAATCTTTTGTACTTTCTACAATCGTGCCTGCTTGAAGAGAGCCTTGGTTGCCCAGCGGAATCCCTGAGAGCAGGCGTACACGTTGACCATTTAAAAAAGAATAAGCTGGGAATCTTCCTATACCAGCTCTGAGCTGGCAATTTATTTTTTCAGCACTCGCTTCCCAATTGATCAGCGCCTCTGATTTGTGCAGCTTTTCAGCGTAGCAGGCATGGTAATTATCTTGTTTTTCGCAGTTTTTCTGGAATTCTTGTAAGTTATTTAGCACGGTTACTAATGTATGTTGGCCTGCCAGAGACAAATTATTTTCTAGGTCGTCTCTTGAATCAGTCTCTTCAATCGTGATCGCTGATTTAAGTAACATACATCCGGTATCAAGACCCTCATCCATCTGCATAATAGTGATACCTGATACCTTATCGCCTGCAAGTAATGCGCGCTCAATTGGCGCCGCACCTCTCCAGCGTGGTAACAAGGAGGCATGAGCGTTGATGCAACCATATTTTGGAATATCTAAAATCTCTTTAGGAAGAATCAAACCATAGGCTACAACCACCAAAACATCAGCGTCAAATTCTTTCAGCTTATTTTGCGCTTCACTATTTTTTAAGGATGCGGGCTGACAAATGGTTAGCTTCTCTGCCAATGCTAACTCCTTTACCGGGCTAGGCAATACTTTTTTCCCTCGCCCAGCTTGTCTATCAGGCTGCGAGTAGACAGCAACCACTTCGTGTTGTGATTTTAAAATTGCCGATAAGTGAGCAGCTGCAAATGTGGGTGTCCCCGCGAATACGATTCGTTTTTCGGTCATGATTTGGGCTATGCGGACTGCTTATGCTCTTTCTCGAGCTTACTGCGAATTCGATCGCGTTTTAATGTGCTTATATAATCGACAAATAATTTGCCATCCAGATGATCTATTTCATGTTGAATACAGGTGGACAATAATCCCTCTGCCTCTATTTCGAACTTTTCCCCAACCTTATCTTGTGCGATGACTTTTATTACTCTTGGTCGAGAGACAGTCTCATAAAACCCCGGAACCGAGAGACAGCCTTCATCGTATTCTGACAATTCGTCCTCAATTACTTCAAAATTCGGATTAATGAAAACTTGAGGATTATCTTTCTCTTCTGATACATCTATAACCAAGAAACGTTGGTGAATATTCACTTGTGTAGCAGCGAGCCCTATTCCCTGTGCTTCGTACATGGTCGCAAGTAAATCTTCGATCAAGCCTCCTAGGCTATCGTCGAAAACAGTTACCGGAGCTGCTATTTTTCGCAGTCTGGGATCGGGGAATTCCAGAATTTGTAAAATTGCCATTGTATTGAAGAGTCCTAAAAAGCCGATTTATAGCGAAAAAAGTAGTTTACACACTACCTATCTTAATAATTATATCGTATTGATAAGATAACCACGCACTCTAAGTGCTGAATTACCAATGAAAAGTTAACGTTTCACTCACACCACTTCTGCCTTTCTATATATCCTCGCAACCACGTTTCCTTGATCAATGGTTTTGATCCCGGAACTATCATTAAAACAGGGCATGCCGGTTAGCCACACCACAGGTAATGGTGACACAATATCGAACATTACCAACTATTTCTCGAAATTTCGTGCACTTTAGCTGGAGATCTGGGAACTAGTATTCGAGCAAGACAAAGACTGAGCGAGGCTTTACTATGATATTGCGGTGACCAAGATGGGTAATGCCGCAACAACTTA
>TARA_B110000438_G_scaffold300244_2_pt1 | contig 10979 bp, 4 predicted proteins | sample TARA_B110000438 | Tara Oceans TARA_B110000438 (sample SAMEA4398413) | marine metagenome | biome: Polar Biome; feature: [MES] marine water layer (ENVO:01000295) within the mesopelagic zone...; material: water (ENVO:00002006), including particulate matter (ENVO:01000060) such as......
AGAGGCAATCATGGCACGATTTCCTTTCGCGAACAGCATCGAATTGATACGTTGTAAAAATGCGTTCTCATTTTGCGCGATGGCCTCCTCCCACATGCGTGGTGCGTCAGGGGGTGAAAGGCCACCATTGCTTGGATTTTGTTTAGTCAAGTTAAGCTCTTGTAAATCAGTGAGAGCATCCCTGTCAGCATCATAATGACCATCGCCTGCAACCAATGGATTCAATGTCCAAACCAAATCGCTTTGATTCCACTGCGTGAAGAGAAGTTCAATCCCATCGTACATCCCGTCGCCATCGGTATCTGGATTGTTTGGATCACATGTTCGTCCACTCAATGCAATTTGCTCGGGACTGATAAAAGCACCAAATGGTGTCATCGAGCCGGCTTCATTCCAGATTTGAATAGACGCGATATCACCCACACCGAATACGTAATACTGGGGGCTTGATTGGTCGGGATTTGTTTCAGTGTAATTCGAATCAATCGAATTGTATTCTTCCCAATTTGTCATACCATCCCCATCAGGGTCTCCAAGAGAATCCAATTCCATGACTGGATTTAGAGTCCAGCCATCATTGAATACATCCCATCGGGCAAAGAAGACCTCCCAACCGTCAGGCATTCCATCTTGATCCGTATCACGACTGAGTGGGTCACTGGTACCCTGGTCTAAGTGAGGAGCAAGGGGTTGATCGTCAATCACTTCCTGTGTAACATAGAACCCGAATGCCTCGGTGGCAGAGCCGTTCCAAGAATTGTTGAATAGTGATGTAGTTATTGGCAATGTATTGCCATTTTGGTCCACATCACCAAGCATAATCAATGATGAAATGTAGTACTCCATCCAATTGGTGTACATCTCATTCGGCTGAAGTACACCATCATGATTGACATCATAACCATCGCCATCTGGATTATTGCCGGCATCAGAGCCATTGAGTGGGTTCAGGCCCTCTTGGGCGGCTGACCATGAACAGGTGTAGCGTGCTTCCCAGCCATCTGGAAGTCCATCTCCATCAGAATCGATAAGATTGGGGTCCGTGTCAACCCAACTGGCAGCCCCCTCTGCGGTTTCATTGTGGGTACTCAGGCCTTGTTCGAGTACAAATAAGCGGATTTGTTGCCATTGATATTCACAAAGATTGGTCAAACCATCACCATCTGCGTCTTCAAACGCATCAGATGGATCGGTAGGGTCCAGAGACCAATCGTTACCACCATGGAATGTTTGTCCAATCCACCGGCGGTATTGGATTTCCCAGCCATCGGGCATCCCGTCACCATCGGTATCGATATTGGTTGGGTCAATGGAACGATCCGTTCCCCCACCTGCGCCGGAATCCGACCAACCGGTGATGTAGGTTGTTCGGGCATCTTCACCGACAGATTCATCGCAAACGTAGCCACCATTGAGGTAGTGGCACGTGAAATTCGTGTGTTCAAGGAAAAAGCCCCAATATTCATCGCCATCGGGTAAACCATCGCCATCCGTATCAGCCAATTGGGGGTTGGTGCTGTTCCAACCTTGTTCGGTCGATGCGACATAGCGGAACTCATCCAAGTTCGACCAACTGCGATCAAAATAATCATCTTCATCTGGGTTAAAATTGATACCATCGGCATCTGGATCGTTGTCACCATCAAATGGGTTGGTTGGATCTAATCCAAAGATAAATTCCCAGCCATCGGGCATCCCGTCTGAGTCTGAATCATTCGATAGTGGATCTATCAGGACCATGTTGGCGTAATTTCCGGGGTCTAGAGCCGCGAAAAGCATCGGTTGACCACCGACATCTAATACAGTCATGTCGACAATTCGGCCAGGTATGCGGGTGTGATCTGGTTCGACACCTGAAGAACGGCTGTGGTCGGCATCAAGAGCCCAAGAACCCCACTGAGAACCGATGAGAACTTCATCACCAAGTGGGAGTATAGACTGTACATCATTCGCTGAAAATTCAGCATCATTGTACATTCGATCATAAGAAAATGCACCGAATGGGTTCGAAGGACCGACGACCAAATCAAATTGGTGCACTCCACCACGTGTGCCCACCCACAGAGTTTGTGGGCTGGTAATTTCCCCACTTGCATCTCTTGGTCCATCTACAACGAGCGCTTGAACGCGTGCCGCCAATGCTGAATCCATCGCATCCGCGGGCATGACGTAATCCTCTGCATCGTTGATATCGAATATCCAACTCGAATCGAATCCACCTGCAAAGTCTGAACTATTGGCCATTACCAAGCCGCGGTCTGTTCCTACAAAGAGGCGGGGGCCTTCACTAGGAAGTACCACATGAACTGCAGTTTCGACTGTTGTATTCTCCTGCTGTTGTAGGACATTTGTGAGTTGTAATACTGGAGTGGGAGTACTGATGAGCCCTGACACATCGAGTGTGAAGCGCCATACATTTTGCTCAGCACCAAAACCGAGAAGCAACACTTGTCCCCCACTGCCGGTTTGAATTGGGGTCAGCAATTCGAGGGATTCAGTTTCGATTTCATCGACAACGGATGAAAATTGACCATCTTCGTTGAGGGCAAGCGTCATCAGACCAGTGGTTGTTGATAGAAGGAGAACACCATCCTCACCGCCTTCAGCCCACATATACAAATCGAGTAAGTTGACCCCAGAAGGCAATTCGTAGTGCGTAGAGGAATTCATTGCTGGTTCAAGGATTGTAACACCGCGCATAGTGCCAACATAAACCAAACCGTGGACATCATCGGAGAATATTGAGTGCGCATTGTGGTGTAGAATACTCGGGCTTGTCCCTTGATCGAATACGGTCACAGATTGATCAGATAGGCCGATTGGGGCCTGTTTTACCCCTGCTGTAACCCAATTATCATCATCCCGATAAACAGTGTATTCCTCAAGATTACTGAAAACTTCACCAAGGTCGAGAGTTGAACCTGAGGTGTCCGGGGAAACTGCACCATCGCGGTTGATATCCCAACCATCCAAATCGCTGTCGATAAGTGCATCGCTACTGTTCAGTGGATCGAGCTGGAAGTAAATCTCCCACCCATCGACAATGCCGTCACCTTTCTGAGTTTGACCCAATGCTTGCCCAGGGTTACCCACCCAGCGATAGTAATCGGTGTCATTGTCCAGCGGATCGGTTCCAAGCCAACCATCATCATTTGTCGGTCGAGTTTCATCTGTCAAACAGGGATTCACAAGATGGATGATTTCACCCGAACAGCGGAGACCATCAAATTCGGTAACCCAATTTTCAGGTGCACCGTACAGATATTCTTCTGCGTTTGTATAGTATTCGTGCGGCTCGATTGTACCATCCCGGTCCACATCAAAACCATCACCACAGCCGAATGTTAAATCACGGCAACGGTCGCTATCAATTTGGCCATCACTGCTGTTCAATGGATCGAATGCCATGCAGTTCCAAACGTGTGAACTATTCACATATCCCGTGTGGGCCATGCACATAGCCACTTCGTATCCATCGGGTAGACCATCGCCATCAGTATCACCTGACCGTGGATCGAGATACCACCTGACACCAATCTCAGAAATGTCTGCGGATTTCCCCGGCAACCCTGTACGATTGTTGGTAAAACAGGAATCCAAATCATACGGCCAACAATATTCCATAAGCGCAGTTAGACCATCATAATCGTGATCGCTTTGGTTGTCAGTTCCATTGTCAGCATCCAAGCCAGGAACGGTCCGTGAACGATCCCCCATGTCCAAAAACACAGATTCACTGAAAGCCTCTTCATGAAGGTCGGGCATTCCATCCTTATCTCGGTCCGTAATCGGTGGACCTTCACCGGTTGTATCCCCTGGATGCACGGACTGAACTGGGCTACTGGGGCGGATTTGACTAACGAAAACCATCGAGCCAAATATCAGGAGTGTGATCAGAAGCGCTGTCTGCTTTCGACGCATGGGCTCACCTGTGGGTTACACCCACAGCCGAATCCCTGCTCTCACGCTTATGATGCTGATGGAGCGTCGTTCGGACAAAACATCATTGGTTTCAAGTGAAATTCAGGTTGAAATGAGGGGTGATGAGATATTATTCGTGGATGGAATTACCATTCGGGGGTTTTGGAAATTGTCTCAAAAGGCCATATAATTGTAGAGGTAAGCGCTTCATTCAAAGAGTGTATGGGCAGCCGCCACAAAGCATACGATGTCACTTGAGATTACGCACCTTGGTTCGGGCAGCCGCGGCAACGCGACACTGCTGCAAACAGAGGAGTCGAAAGTGCTCATTGATTGTGGATTTAGTGGACGTCAAATTGAGCGCCGTTTGGCATGCATTGGGGTCGAACCGACCGCAATTGATGCAATCATCCTCAGCCACCACCATTCCGATCACGCCCAGGGTGCAGGAATTTTCCATCGCCGACATGGGACCAAATTATTCGCTAACTTCACAACATGTGCACGCCTTGGCTTAGATCCGCTTAATCACTGTCGCATCTTTGAATCTCTTGAACGCGTTCAAGTTACAGCTGATTTAGCTGTACTTCCAGTGCCCGTCCCACATGATGGGGCTGACAATGTCGGGTTCATCATCCATTCCGGTTCATCGGAGCGTGCCGCAGTAGTCACTGATCTCGGAGAACCGACCGATGAATTAATTCGGCATCTCAGGGGTTGTGCACACATCTCAATCGAATCGAATTATGATGCAAAAAAATTGGCGTTTGGGCCCTATCCTGCAAACCTCAAAGCTAGAATTTCTGGCCGAGGGGGGCACCTCTCAAACCAACAGACCGCGGAGTTGTTAGCTGATATATTGGGACCCAAAACAAAGAGCGTAGTTTTGTGCCACTTATCCGAAAAAAATAATGCACCGCATTTGGCTGAAAGTGAAACCCTGTTTAGGGTCGAAAACTGGGCTGGTGATTTACGGATTTCAACGCAAGATGGGCCCGAATTCAGCCACTGGTTGGGACAAGCTGAAGCCGAGATGCAAATCCGCTGAAAATCTTCACCTCAGTATGAGGTGAAATGAGAATGGCTAAGAACATACGGCGATATGTCGACCCATGCGCCCCCCCACCGCCACCCGGCAATCCGCCGATGAGCGGGCGGTTTCCGAAATCATGGGAGTCACCATGCTGCTGGCTATGGTCATCTCGACGATGGCAGGTGTTGTTGTTGTTATGCAGCCCTTCATGCAAGATTTGACCGACAACCGAGATTGGGTCGCAGGTAGTGTTGCTGCCACCCAATTCAATGACCGTTTGTTGGTCGTTGCAGAATCACCGGAAGGAACTGGAGTTGTGGTCAGCAGCCAGCACGTAAAAGATACGATTGAGCCCCTGAGAATCGCTGAAATTTGGCAAATCGGTGCTGACCTAATAGGCCATGACAGAGTGACTGTTTCAATGGAGAATGGAATCGTCATTGTGTCTTCGTTGAACAGTACTGCTATATCGGCACATATCCAAACCAGTTCGGATTCTGAGCGCTGGAATTTATCAGAGGGACAGGGGCAATTCACTACGAGTGTGAGTATGCAAGGGTGGATCAAAATCGACATTCATGACGCTTTGGGGCAAGTCATCCACCGCTGGATTCAAACACCTTTGGACGGTGTTCAAATTCAAACGCCACTAACCTCTGGAACATTCCAAATTAACCTCATCAACGGGGCCAGAATCGAACAACTTCCAAATCAACCTATCGATGTTCGAAGTTACCCCCGCCTCCATCATGACCGTGCCCTAGATGGTGGCTTACGAGTCAGTTTCGTACTCCTAGATATCGATGTCGAAGGAGTTGACCGCAAGACAGATGCATCGCTAGATATCGAAAGTAGAGGAGTAATTACATTCTTCGATGATCATGCCCGAAACCTTAGATTGACTGCAGAATTTTCCGGGACTGATAATCCCGAATCGAGATACCTCCGTCACTGGACTGACTCGTATGATTTGCATCGTGCAACCGGTGATTCAAGTGACTACATTGGATTTGGTCCGAACGGCAGACTCTCTGGTACCGAAGGCATGACGATTCACCCTGCATCTAGCGATTTCCACCTCGATGTGATTCTGCAACAGGTTGTGGTTCAATGATACGCAGAGAACATGACGAAGATGCTGTTTCGGCGGCAATTGCGACGGTCTTGCTGTTTGCTGGTGTGATTTCAATCATCTCTGGCATGATGGTTACAGTTATCCCGGTCATCGACGAATTACACGGTGCTGTTGAGCGAGAGAACATGGTTGGTCAAATGGAAGATTTGGCATCGGAAACAGAACGATTGAGTGAATCAGGAACCCCTGGCGATACGGCTCAACTGACAATCCGCCCACATACTGGTGTGCTGGATTGGCAACTGTTGGAAGGTGGCACGTGGTACAGCGCCACCCACCAGCCAGATACCACATTCAGGCTAGAGGGGGTGCTTGATCTAGATGATAAAATGCGGTTGAAACACGCTGAACACCGTATCGAGAGTCTGTGCACGACCAACTTGCATGCATCTGCTGAATCTTTGAACAACTACCGCATACCCATTTTGGATGGCGATTTGTCAGCTACCCCACTCAATGCTCTAACTACACAATTAGGTTCCAACCAATTGATTTTTGAGCAAAATAATTCGGTCGAGGAGGTACGCATGTCCACGGATGATGTTTGGGTGATGACGGACCTGAGTGCAGCAAATGGTGAAGCATGGATTCACAGCGAAATACCACTCCGCGTGGTGATGTGGCGTGGGGAAGGTGGGGCCTTTCTCACCACCCCTGATCAGCCCATGCCCGGCTCTGCTGAAGGTCGTAGTTGGACCATTCCTCTGATTGCAAATTCACATTCAGTTCATCTCGAATCAGATTCACCTTTCACATTAGAATGGGAGACTGAAACCACAAGAGGAAGTGGAAGTTCGTCATCGATCTCGGTGATACAAGTACCTTCAGGGGAAAGCGATACAATCCATACATGGCAGGGGGAAATCACGGTGCCACAAGCGCAACAACTTGTTCTGCGTACTTCAGCTACTGCTAGAATGGTTCTCCATTGGGGGGATTCACTTGACCTCGATGGCGAAGGACCCGGTGCAATCTCGTGGCCTGACCGAAGTGGTTCGTGGACTGGTGTTCACTTCCGACCACCAGCGATGGATGGTTCTTTGCTCATTCACAACCCAAACAGTGCACCAACAACTGCGAAAATTGGAAACCTCTACCATGCAGTAAGTGGCCACTCTAGTATCCGAATTCCGTGGGATGCAAATGATTTTTCATGGGTTGAAGGTGGAAGCCCTATTCAAGTCGAATGGATTCTAGATACGCAGACTGTGGGTAATACAGCAACCCACGCCACAGGGTGGCGACCGGGGAGTTTGTCGATTTCCCCAGCTGCTGATACGGGCCGGATATCAGGGGCAGATTGGAAATTCGAACCTCCAAAGAGTGGGGGTGATTCAGAAGCACCCGCAGTCGGTACAAGTTCCTTCATCCTTCAAACTGCAGGTCCAACCGCATCTTGGTTCACCAATCTAGATCAGCAACAAGGTCAAGTCCAATTTGAAAATAATAACCACAGTTCACTTGCAACTACCCACACCCTCGAATCTGACCATATCGGCGCAGTGTCGATTGAAACAACAGAGGGGGCATTGAGAATATACACCGCGACAGGTGAAGATGGTGCGACAGAAATTCCAGAAGATGGGGCGGAACGTTGTGTCACAGTGGGCATACGGGCGTCTGGTTGGATTGAAATCGATATGCCGTGGACACCTGTTGATCACTGGAAACCGAGTGATATCAGAAACGCATGGCGAGACGGAACCCATTTCTTTGGTTTGCAACTTTCGATACGAGGGGCAGTTGGTGATGACCCGCATGCCACCCTCGGTTCAGCATGGGCCATTCATCTTCCAAGACTCACTTACACGTTCGATTCGAGTGTTACAGATTTACAAATTCTCACCCAAGGTGGATTCATGGGCACGAACCACCCCGAATACCAGGCGGATGTTCTGATTCCCCCCCCTTCCCGTGAAGGGCCTGGACCTCGACTTGCAGCCACGGTTCCAGTCTCAATGCCGACAATGGATTCAGTTTCTGGTTCGGCCCAAGTTGAACTCACACTTACCCTTGATGTTCGGGAGCAGATTGCAACAATAGATGCGCATCAGGTTCGCCGTGGTTGGGATGGGCCTTATGCAATTGCCATTGCAGCCGCAAGTTCAGAAGAGGTTGAATATTCGTCGGACTGGTTGGCATTCCCTGGGCAATTGGAAATGCTCGCGGATTACGTCGGATGGGTGCAAATATCACCCACGATGCCTGAAGTTGTATACCATGCAGGCGGAGAACCGGTTCTGTTCAATCTACAAGTTGCCAGTCTAACAAGTCAAACCAATATCGGAGGGACGGCATAATGACGCGGAAATTGGTTGAAAGTGATTCAGCAGCGGCCACAGAAATAGGCTATGTATTCACATTTCTACTCGGACTCATGTTCCTGTCTTCGTTTTCCATATGGGTCTGGGGACTGGAAGTTTCAACACAAGATCGGTGGACTGAAGAAGCACTGGAAGAAAACTTGCTCGCAGTTGGTGCGGCAGTTGAGCGTGCTGATGAAGCCGCACGATTGGACGGTGATGCCCGTTATGCTGAACCAGTTGAAATGCATCTCTCGTCAGCAGCAGGGCTGCAACTTGAAATGTGGTTGACCGATGATGCCGTGCATCTTTCTGATGGGAAACAAATGTACCGAACAAGTCAGCCGATTTCAGGTGCTGCTGCGACCACGCATTCTGGTGTCATCAAACTTGTTGGAGTCGAAACTGTTTGGGTGGTATTAGATTCGGGGCAAGTAACCATTCAAGTTGAGCAACCAGGGTTCTAATGACCACCCATTATCGCTCGGTGCATCTGCCCCTGAACTTCCCGCATCCGTGCACCAGCGCCCAATTCACGGAAAACTGTGAGCGCGCGTTGTAAGTAATTCATGCGCTCGGATTTTTCGGGTGCAGCCTCACCTAAGCGTGCTAACAATTCACCAATCAAAGGCCGGAAATCATTGGCTTCCGCCATTGCCAATCCATCGAGGTAATGTTCGACAGCCTCTGCGGAACGCCCTGCATCTGAAAGGGCCTCTCCAAGCAGAATGGTGATTTCTACTGCACTGCGTTGATCACTTTCTTCCGCCATTTGTTCCAAGGCCTCTGAATAATGATGCAGTGCGAGATCGGGATCCCCGGTCCGAGCATAAAATCGCCCGAGCACAGCGCGAGAGCGAGCATGGAGTCCCACATTTTCGGAATTTTCCGTCTCCTCGTACGAAGATAACGCATGCTCGCGGGCGCGGTCAATTTCCCCCATTTCAAGGAGAGCGGAGGCTAATTTGATGCGGACCTCGACCAAATCAGGATCCTCTTCTGCTTCAAGTAATTCCTCAACGTTCCCATATACCTCGAGGGCACGTTTGGTATCCTTTCGATGGCGAAAAATATACCCCATGTTGGCGTATGTTCGAGCTGCACCCTTCGCATTCCCTGTATCGATGAATAGTTGAAGTGCTTGCCGGTGTAGCTCCAAGGCTGAATCAGATTCATCCCGTTGAATCGCCAAATCTGCTTTACTCGACAGGAGTCTCCCTTGTATTTCAAGAGAAACATTCGGTGGATCCATCACCAATGGGAGAGCGGCCTCGTATTCAGACTCCGCATCATCCCAGCGACCTTGCAATGAAAGAATGTCTCCACGCATTTCTAGAATCATGGCCCATATTTGTGATTTATATTGTGATTGATCAAGGTCCAAGAGAAGTGGAAGCAATTCCATGTGCCCACTTCGTATCAGAGTACGGCCATATTTTTCGAGTACATCACCAAGAGAATCAGAATCCCCGGAATTCACAAGGTGGTAGATGTATTCCAACTGCTGCTCTGGGCCTGTAAGGCGGTTACGATACCAAGCACACGCATCTGCGTGCAATGCAGTTGCTGTGACTGTATCGAATGTACGCAGTAAGAATTCCCGAACCAAGTCATGAACATCGTAATTTTCACTGTCGACTTGCCTGGCCAAACCCTTCTCAACCAAATCGTCGAGTAAATCGGTCTCAATTTCATGATTTGAAAGGGCCTCTAGAGGCATCGGTTCCCGATATATGGAAATGGCACCGAGTACGCGCTTTTCCGCACCTGAAAGTCGACTGAAAATTTCCTCATCAACGAAAGTTTCCAGAGTGTCGTGGAAGGTCGACCCAACCGAACCCCTATTGATAAGTTGTAGAATCAATGGGTGTCCACGAGAAAGTGTGTAAATATGGAGGAACGCCGACATATCGATATCGGGCATTGTCGTCAACAAATTTCGACTCGCAGATTGATCTAATCCATCCAACGGCAAGACGAGGGCAGAAATTTTACCTTCAGCATCCTTCAACGGGACAACCGCACGGAACGATCGGCTGAACATCACAAGGCCGCATTCTTGAGCGTCTCCCATCCGTTGTGACAAACCACGAATGATTGCGAACAGAGCATCGTCGTTGACCTTATGTAAATCATCAATGACAATGAGTGATGGTATTTCTTCGAGGGCCCCGATAATCAGATTTACCGCAACTGATGATTGGGGGACGGCCGTTGCATGGATGTAATCGGACAAATCATCATCGCCAATGGTCGACAGCCATTCAGCACAAGCCTCGAGGAAAGCACGACTGCCTTCCCAATCTTGGCAGCGATGGTAGAGTAAATTTCGTCGATGTGTGTATTGCTCAACGACTTTTCCCGCAAGCGCTGTTTTCCCAATACCTGCAATACCTGGGACGAGTAAACACGATGAGCGCGCATCGAGTATTGCACAAATATTCTCAAGCTCGGTTTCCCGACCAAAGAAAGATCGTGTACGAGGTAGATCGCCCAATGATGTCACAAGTTGCTTTTCGACGTGTTTATCTAAATCACGCTGAATTAATTCTTCATTGAGAGTGCGTAAATCAAGCATCCCGTTATC
>TARA_B110000438_G_scaffold302965_1_pt1 | contig 10976 bp, 14 predicted proteins | sample TARA_B110000438 | Tara Oceans TARA_B110000438 (sample SAMEA4398413) | marine metagenome | biome: Polar Biome; feature: [MES] marine water layer (ENVO:01000295) within the mesopelagic zone...; material: water (ENVO:00002006), including particulate matter (ENVO:01000060) such...
AATTAACTCAAATAAATAAATAAATAAATATGGCTAGAAGTGGAATCAATAAAGTAATACTCGTTGGAAATTTAGGTCAAGATCCGGAAGTAAAATTTACAGCAGGTGGTGCTGCAGTTACAACTTTAAGTATAGCTACTTCTGAATCTTGGAAAGATAAAGATACAGGGATGGATCAAGAAAAGACAGAATGGCATAGAGTAGTTTTGTGGAGAAGGCTTGCAGAAATTGCTGGTGAGTATTTAAAAAAAGGTTCTAAAGTTTATATTGAAGGGCAATTACAAACTAGAAAATGGGAACAAGAAGGTCAGACCAGATATACAACTGAAGTAATTGGAAGGGATGTGCAATTCTTAGATAGTAGAGGTTCTAATAATTCATCAGAAAACACTAATATGTCTGGAGACGGTGAGGTTTCAGATCCGGGAAGTATTACAGATGATGATATTCCGTTTTAGAATTTCTCAAGAATAAGAGAGGCATTAGTTCCACCAAATCCAAAGCTATTTGAAAGAATAGTTTGAAGGTTAAAATCCCTGTTTTCTTTGATTATTGGAAATTGTTCATACCCGCTAAGGACTTTATCGATATTTGCTGACCCAGCAATGAAGCCTTCATTCATCATGATCAGGCAATATATAGCTTCATGAACTCCTGCTGCACCTAAAGAGTGTCCTGAAAGTGACTTTGTTGAACTTATGACTGGTATTTTTTCATTAAAAACAGACTTAATTGCTTTTAATTCAGTTATATCTCCTGCTGGAGTACTTGTACCATGTGCATTTATATAATCTATTTTTTTATTTTTACACATATCCCATGCTAATTTCATGCACCTTTCTGCTCCAACTCCTGAAGGGCTTACCATATCAGCTCCGTCTGATGTAGCGGCATAGCCAGTTAGCTCCGCATAAATTTTTGTACCTCTTTTCAAGGCATGCTCTTTATCTTCTAAGATTACAGTCCCGCCTCCGGCTGCAATAACAAAGCCATCTCTATGATCATCAAAAGCTCTAGAGGCTTTATCAGGAGTGTCATTATATTTTGTAGATAATGCTCCCATTGCATCAAAGAGACTAGTCATACCCCAGTGTTCTGCCTCTCCACCACCTGCTATAACTATATCTTGCTTACCTAACTGTATTTGTTCCATTCCTGCTCCTATGCAATGCGCGCTTGTAGAACAAGCTGATGAGATGGAATAATTTACACCTTTAATGCCAAATGCAGTAGCTAGGTTAGCAGATACAGTACTACCCATAGCTTTTGTTACTCTATATGGTCCTATTCTCTTAAGGCCTTTTTCTCGGAGTATATCTGCAGATTCAATTTGATCCTCTGAGGATGCTCCTCCTGAGCCCATAATAATTCCTGTCCTTTCGTTTATGATATTTGTTTCTAACAAGCCAGCATCCTTAATAGCCTCCTGAGTGCTCAAATATGAGTAAGCTGCTGCATCACCCATAAACCTATATAGTTTTCTATCTATCTCTTCTTTAAGGTTTAAGTTCTTTATCGAACCAGACACATGACTTCGAAGGCCCATTTCTTTATTTTTTTCATTAGTAACTAAGCCTGAAGATTGAGATTTCAATGAAGATGTTACTTCATTAACATTATTGCCCAGACTAGAAACTATCCCGTAACCTGTTATGACAACTTTACGCATTATTAAAAAGAAGAAGTATCTTCAAACAACCCTACTTTAAGACCTTTTGCCGTATAGATTTCTCTTCCATCTACCAGCATAGTTCCTTCTGCTAGCCCCATTGTTAGTTCAAGATTGAGAACTCTCTTCATATCAATTTTAAAGGTAACATTTTTAGCAGTTGGCAATACTTGTCCAAAAAACTTTATTTCAGATGCTCCTAGAGCCCTTCCTTTTCCAGGTTTATCTAACCAACATAAGTAGAATCCAACTAATTGCCACATAGCATCTAGCCCTAGGCATCCTGGCATAACCGGATCCCCTTTAAAATGACAATCAAAAAACCATAAATCTGGATGAATATCCAACTCAGCAATAATCTCACCTTTTTTATATTTTCCACCAGTTTTGTTGATTTCACTGATTCTATCAAACATAAGCATATTAGGAGAGGGCAGTCTGCCGTTCTTTTCACCAAATAATTCTCCTTTGGAGCATTGAAGAAGCTCTTCTTTATCAAATTTATTTTGTGAGGCAAATGTCATAGGATGGTTGTTTATAATACATCAATCTTCGTTTAAAGATCAGAGTTTAATTAGATGGAGTCATTTCCCATATATTAGGAGGATTGGAGTCTTCTAGGATGAAAACGCCTTTTGAGCTTTCCAGGATATCTCTTGATCGAATTTCAATGTTGATTCTTTCAATGGCAGAAACTTCAGAACCATTAAGCACAACCCTGTAAAGAGACTTGTCTCTTAAAGTTCCAATAAGGAGGTTATCCTTCCAACCCTTAAAATTATTTTGTTCAATTAATATTAAATTTGAGGTTCCTATAGAAGGAATCCAAGACATTTTGGGCAAAACAAACCCTTTTTCTTGATGGTTGGAATTATTTTTATCAAAAGGCCATTCAAACTTGCCATAATCTACGCCATAAGTGGCATCCGGCCAGCCGTAATCCTTTACTTCTTCACTATCTAGAGAAATGAAGTTAAGTTCATCTCCTCCTTGAGGGCCATGTTCAGTTTCAAACAATCCATTTCCAACCTTTACTAAGCCTTGTGGGTTTCTGAACCCTGAGCCGATAACTTTAGGATCTTCTTTATTTAAGAACGAAAACTCAAAAACTTTAGAATAATCACTTTTTGGTGACAGTCTCTCATCATTAACACCATCAAAATAAAAATCGCCTGTACTAAAGAATACTTTTCCAGGTTCACTGTTAATCAGCCTTCCACCTGAGGATGTTCCGTCAAATAGTTTTCCATTTTTACTTTTAATACAAGGACTAGAGTTGAATAGGTTTACCCAAGGCTCATTAAACAGAGGAGCTTCGCTTTCATAACTAATCTTCTTTTTAAAAACTGACAAATAATAACATTCCTCAACAGCATTATAGTTATTTGTACTTATAAGAAGATAATCGCTTTTAAGATATGAGCTTACCAGAATATCCTTAACTCCAAAAAGATAGCTTTCAGCAACTGTGTGAGTTTCTTCAAATATTTTACTATTGCTTGGGATTGGATCATCTAAGACTAGTTGAAAATTATCTCCATCTTTTATCCACCCTTTCCCTTCCCCATCAACATAAAATAATCTATCTGAGATTATCTCTATTCCCCCATATTTTCTAGCAGAAGGCGCTTTGAATTGTTGAAAATTAAGGATCAGATTATTTGAAAATACGGTTTTATCTGAAATTTCACCCTTAGTAGCATCCAAGACACTCCATTTTAATTTTGTTTTAATTCTTTCTACAAATGGTATTTCCATTATGAAATAGTTAACTCTGTCAGAAATTGGGAAAATGCCAAATTTTTCTATTATAGCGCCTGATATCAAAGAGACTATTAGAACAACCAGCAAAAAAAGGACTTTAAATGTTATTAATAATGTTTTCATTTTTTTAGTTTATTTCTAGGAAGATCTTTCCCTTAAATCATTTACGATATTTATTAATGCTTGCCGGTAATTTGATTGAGGTAATTTATGTAATTCATTGATGCATAAGTCTGTGAAGTCATTAGAGATAGCTCTTATATCATCGATGGCTCCAGATTCTTGAATAATGACTTTAAGTTTTTTAAAATTCTTCTTATTTCTTAATAATAAAAGCTTGTTAATCTCTATTTTACCTTTATTTGAAACCAACTCCATTGTTTTCAGGAGAGGCAGAGTGAATTTACCTTCTTCAAAATCTTTTCCTAATTTTTTGCCTGTTATAGAATCATTCCCTACGTAATCTAATAGATCATCTTGAATTTGAAATGCCATTCCTAAAGAGTATCCAAAGTTTGCATCATTAAGCGAGTCCTCTTTAGATTTTCCTGCAAGAATAGAAGCGCTTTGTGTTGATGCTTTAAATAGCTCAGCTGTTTTTTTGCCTATAATATTAAAATAATCCTTTTCTGATAAAGAATCTTCTTTTTTAAGAGATAATTGAAGAACCTCTCCTTCTGAAATAATATTAGTAGAGTTTGATAGTATGCTAATTATTTCAGGATTCTTTAATTCAGCCATAAGCTGAAATGCCTTTGAATAAATAAAATCGCCTACCAAAACCCCGTGAGCATTATCCCATTTATTATGTATACTTTTTTTCCCTCTTCTGAGGTCGCTCTGATCTACAACATCGTCATGAATAAGAGTCGCAGAATGAAGCAATTCTATAGCTGATGATAGTTTGATTATCTCTCTTCCTTCATAACCATGAGACTTGGCAACAAGTATCGAAAGAATAGGTCTGATTCTTTTACCCCCGGCACCTAATAAATACGAACTTACTTCTGTGGCTAAATTTACTTCAGAATTAATAGAAAGAACCAGATAAGATTCCAATTCTTCTAAATCGCTTTTAATAATTTGGGTATTAAAGTCTTTCATGTCTTTCAGTTTAGTAAGTCTATTTTAAAGTAAGGGAACGTTTATTGGTTTTTTTATTGCGAATTCTTCTCCTTTTTCGTATAGTGCCATGCCTTAATTTCCAATTTGGAGAAAAAATATGTTTGCCGTAATAGAGAGCGGAGGAAAACAGCACACAGTTAGTGAAGGTGATGAGCTGAGAGTAGAGTTACTAAAAGCCTCACAAGACGAAACTATAGAATTTGATAAAGTTTTAATGATTTCTAATGGTGCCGAATCTAAGATAGGATCACCTTTCGTTGAAAATGCGAAAGTTGTTGCGAAGTTAGTTACGCACGGCAAAATGGATAAGATCAAAGTTTTTAAAATGAAAAGAAGACAAGGTTACAAGAGAACTTACGGACATAGACAGAATTTTACACAGATTAAAATAGAATCAATTATTTTTTAAGGTTTATAAGAGGTAAGAAATGGCACATAAAAAAGCAGGTGGAAGTAGTAGAAACGGAAGAGATTCCAATTCCAAAAGGTTAGGTGTTAAAAGCTTCGGTGGTCAGGAAGTAACTCCAGGAGCAATTATAGTCAGGCAAAGAGGCACAAATTTTCATCCTGGAAGAAATGTAGGCTGTGGAAAAGACCATACCCTTTTTTCTAAAATCTTAGGTAAAGTTCAGTTTGTTAGAAGAGGTCCTAAAAACAGACAGTTTGTTGACGTAGAGTCAATTTAAATCTTACCTCTCCCCAATTCAATAAATCTCAATGAATTTCATTGATGAAGTTTATATAGACGTTTCTGCTGGAAATGGCGGAAATGGCTGTATGAGTTACAGGCGTCTTAAAAATATACCTAAAGGTGGGCCCGATGGTGGAGATGGTGGCTCTGGAGGTAGTATCATTCTTAGAGCAACTTCAAATTTAAATACTCTCTCAAAATTTAGATATCAAAAATCTTTTAACGCTGCAAATGGAGCTAAAGGTCAAAGCCAAAACAAGACCGGCATAGGGGGGGAGGATCTAATAATTGATATTCCTTGCGGAACATTAATTTACGAGACTAATAGTAATGCACTAATAGCAGATCTAGAACAGCATGATCAACAACTCATAATCACTAAAGGAGGAAAGGGTGGATCAGGTAACTTAAGATTTAAAAGTTCTACCAATCGTTCACCTACAAAAACTACCCTTGGTGTTGAAGGTGAGTTCAGAGAGCTAAAATTAGAATTACGATTGTTAGCTGATGTAGGCCTGCTGGGTAAACCAAATGCAGGGAAGTCTTCTTTAGTGGATGCAGTATCAAGTGCGAAACCTAAAATAGCTGACTATGCTTTCACCACTTTGTATCCAAGTTTAGGAGTTGTTGATTATTCTACTCATAAAAGTTTAGTTATCTCTGATATACCAGGATTAGTATCGGGAGCCGCTAAAGGAGTAGGTTTAGGGCACCAATTTTTGAGACATTTATCTAGAACCAGGATTATTCTTCAGATTGTTGATGTTTTTGATAAAACTACTGAAGAATTGATATTAGAAATCAATGATTTGTTAAACGAGCTTAATTGGTTTGATAATAATTTATCTAACAAAGTCCGATGGATTATATTAAATAAAGTAGATTTAATATCAAGTGAAGATAGAGAGTTCTTAGAAGACACTCTTTTTGAAGAATATGGAAAAAATACAAACATTCATTCTATTTCTGCCCTTAGCAGAGAAGGTACAAAAGAATTAATGTTAAAGGTAGGCAGGCATTTGGAGATGATTGATGAACAAAACTAAACAAAGATGGGTTATTAAAGCAGGAAGCAGTCTACTTTCAGGCGGAGACAGCGGTATCAATAAAGTTTTTATCGAAAACTTAGTTTCACAAGTGAGTTATCTTTTATCTAAAGATATTGAAGTAATTCTTGTTTCTTCTGGTGCAGTAGCCAAAGGAATGCATGAATTAAATCTCAAGAAACGTCCTTCTTCTATTCATCTTTTGCAGGCATCTGCTGCGATAGGGCAAATGGGCTTAATAAATGCATATCAAGAAGAATTTAATAAATTTGATTTAAAAGCAGCTCAGATATTAATTAGCCATGACGATATTAATAATAGAAATAGATATTTAAATGCAAGAAGAAGTATAGAAACCCTTCTAGAACTTAAGGTTGTTCCTATAGTTAATGAAAATGATACTGTAGCAACTGAAGAAATATCATTTGGAGATAACGATACTCTAGCGGGCTCTTTGGTTGGCTTAGTCACAGCTAATAGGCTGGTAATGCTTACTGATCAAGTAGGAGTTTGCACAGGAGACCCTCAAAATGATCCTTTAGCAGAACTAATTGAAGAGATAGATTTAGAGGATAAAAATTTAGATCTAAGCAAACAACTAGCTGGCTCTTCAGGTGCTCTTGGAAGGGGAGGCATGCGAACAAAGCTTGATGCGGCAAAAAAAGCTCTTAATTCAGGTGCAATTAGTTGGGTGGTAGACGGAAGAAAAAAAAGAATTCTTGAAAGTATTTGGCTCGAAGAGCCTGCAGGGACCAAGATATTTGGATTGAGATCTAAACTCCAATCGCGAAAATCCTGGATCGACTCTCTAGGTCTTTCTTTAGGAAAAATAATTATTGATAAAGGAGCAGTAAAATCAATAACTGAAAATGGAAGCAGTCTTTTAGCTGCAGGTATAACCTCAACCGAAGGTGACTTTGGGAGAGGCAGTCTTATTGTCTGTTACGACGAACAAGATCAAGAGATAGCAAAGGGACTTTCTAATTTTAATTCAAATGAGATAGAAAAAATAAAAGGGTTGCACTCAAAAGAATTTAGAACAATCCTGGGCTACACTTCAGATGAAGAAGTCATTCACCGAAATAATTTTGTATTAAGTGAGAGATTTACCTAAGCTAGGTCTTTGACTTTTTTATTCAATCTGGATTTAGTTCTAGAGGCTTTATTTTTATGGACAACTTTTTTACTAGCCATAGAATCTAGGATTTTTTCTGCTTTCTTTAGCTCTGCAGTGGCAAGTTCTTTATTTTGATCTTCTACAGCAGCAATTACAGCTTTAATCGCAGTCCTAGTGACAGAGCGCTGAGTGCTTTTTAAAGCATTTCTCTTGGTATTTTGTCGTGCTCTTTTAATTGCTGATTTTATATTTGCCATATATCTTGTATATCCTTAAGAGCCGCGCATAATGCAGTCTGTTAGTCTCTGTGTCAAGTTAGTTAGATAATAATATTTATGAAACAAGAAAAGATTTTAATAGCAGTATTGAGGTTTCATGGCGATGTTCTCTTAACTAAACCAATGATAGATTGTATTAAACTTAAATTTCCTAATAGTTTAATAGATCTTCTTGTTTACAAAGGCACTGCTTCTCTTCTGGAATCAGATCCAGATATAAACACCATTATTGAGATAGAGGCTTCAGAATCTCTAACATTTTTTAGTAAATTACAGAATGAAATTTACTTACTGAGGTCTCTCTTAAAGATTAAATATACGTATGGTTTTTTTCTTACAACACAATGGAGACTTGCTTTAGTAGGTATTATTCTTTTTAGAACAAAAACAGCAGCAGTAGCCGATAAAAGCCGAGAGGGATTCTTCTGGAAAAAGTCTTTTTCTGAGATATTTCCTGAAGCTGGAAATCAGCATATTGTAGAACGGAATATGAATGCACTAAAGGCTTTAAATATAAATTCACCAAAATCTCCTAATTTAAGATTGAGAATACCTAAGTCAATAGAAGAAAAAATAGATCTTTTGCTTTTAGATAATAATATTTCTGGAAGGTATTCTGTAATTCACCCTATTTCCAGAAGAAAAAGTAAATTATGGAGCAAGCAACGCTTTAATGAACTGATCAGGCTTTTAGAAAACAAAGGCTTTGATGTAATTTTAACTTCAGGACCGGAAAGCGAAGAAATCAACTATATTGACGATATATTAAAATTTTCTTCTACAAAAGCTCTTAACTTAGGCGGCAAGACATCCCTTATAGAGTTAGCAGCTTTAATCAATAAATCAGATTTATTTGTAGGTCTTGATTCAGTTGCTTCACATATTGCAGCATCTGTTAGTACAAATTGCGTGACATTATTTGGTCCAAGTAATCATACAAACTGGAGGCCATGGTTTGGTAATTCAGAAATCATAACAAGACAAGAGCCAGAAGGGTATTGTCACATTCATAACCCACTAGGTGGTAAATTTACGAAATGTCTTTGTTATATAACCCCAGAAAGAGTTATACAAAGCATAGAAAAATTATTAGATTAATTAGAATTGACGATATTACTATTTGATTTCTTAGGATCAAGAGCTAAGTATGGATTTTGTTCCATTATAGAATCAGGATGAATAACTGATATTGTTATATCGCTGCTGTTTTCTCCACTCAAAAAATTTCCAAAACCAGAACGGTCTTTCAAAATTTCTATAGTCGCATACCTTCCTTCTTTGGTATAAACCAAGACTATTTCTTCAGCGACTGTAGAGGAGGCCAATGTCCAACCTGTTCCAATTGTTTCGTTGCCATAAAAGATTAGATTAGAAGCAGGACTTTCATTAGATTTTAAAACAATTCTACCTGCTATGCCGTTCCCTGTTCCCAAAATAACAGTTGGAGTTTTTTGTACTTCCGCTGTCTCAGGTATTGGCATGTCTGCAAGTAAGTATTCTAGTATTTTTTTTGATTCAACTTGATAACTGTCTGTTATCAAAGAGCAACCTGAAAAAAAGAAGAAAGTAAACGAGGCAACGAGAGTTTTAAAGTTGAGTTTTTTCATAGTAAAAATCTTTTAATTCATTATTTATTTTACACACAGTTGCGGCTTTCTGTTATGTTTATTTTTTAAATCTTTTAACTTATGTCAAAAATACTATTCTATTTTTTAGTCCTTTTATATTCTCCCTTTTTTCTGTCTGATGATGAAGACTTTTCATACTCCTATTTATCTTTGAGTTACTCTGGAGGTGACTTAGAAGGTCCTAAGGTTGAGGCATCTCTAGGACTCCCTTTTTCTTCTTACATAAGAGCTTCTCTTCATAATCCTGAAAACGAAGTTCTGGATAGTGATTTTAAAAAAGAAATTAAATCTTTACGACTAGGAATGCACCTTTCAATTGCTGATGTACTCAATAATGTATCTTTTAAAGGCCTTGTTTTTGATATAACTCGGTTTTTAGATGTTTATGCAGAGCTAGGCCCTAATGATTGGCAAATAAGCAGCCCTAATGGGTCAAAAGATTCTGGTACAGATGCTCTCTTAACTGCTGGAATAAGAATAGGGGACACAGATTCATGGGAAGCTGATATCTACGTAATTAATACTAAAGAAGTGAATATAAAACTTAATCCTATAAACACAGATGAAACCTATATTTTCTCTGATGAAACTGAAAATTCTTTTGGAATAAATTTAATTAGAAATTATTCAAAGCATACTTCTTTTACTTTTGGTTTTTCTAATCAAGGAGCATTGGGAGATTCTTACTCTCTTGGTTTAAGATTTAAACTATAAGATTATTAATGACCGTAAGAAAAACTGAAATCTTACAAGAGGGGCTGACTTTTGGAGAAGGTCCGCGTTGGTATAATGGAAAATTTTACTTTTCAGATTTCTACAGCCATAAAGTTTTTTCTTTAGACATGGATGGAAATTCCGAAATCATTACAGAAGTTCCCAATCAACCTTCAGGCTTAGGATGGATGCCGGATGGGACTATGTTAATAGTTTCAATGAAAGATAGAAAACTTCTTAGTTTTAAGAACAACTCTTTAACTGAAGTTGCTGATTTATCTCAACTAGCAGGTTTCCATTGTAATGATATGGTCGTTGACGATCATGGAAATGCCTACATTGGAAACTTTGGTTTTAATACATACTCTGGTGAAGAGTTAAAGGCTGCAAATATGATTTTGGTTCGCCCTGGCGAAGACCCTTGTATTGCAGCAAAAGATTTATTATTTCCAAACGGAACTGTTATTACCCCTGATGGCAAAACACTTGTTGTTGCGGAGACTTATGCTGCTCGTTTAACCGCTTTTGATATCAACCAAGATGCCACTCTATCAAATAGAAGAATTTGGGCTGATCTTTCTATCAATGCACAAGAGGGCGGTATTCCTGCTCCAGATGGAATGTGCCTTGATGCTGAAGGAGCTATGTGGGTAGCGTCTCCTAGTACGGCCGAAGTAATAAGGATTAAAGAAGGGGGTAACATATTAGAAAGAATACCTGTATCAACCAATGCCTATGCTTGCATGCTAGGAGGTGATGACTTAAAAACTCTCTTTATATGTACTTCCAATGCTTCAGGAGTGGATCCGGAAGCTGCACTGAAAGAAAAATCTGGAAAGATTGAAATAACCAAAGTTGAAGTACCAGGAGTTGGAAAACCTTAATTTCAAAGGAATTTTTAGGAAAAGCTTGGTGGAGGCGGCGGGAATTGAACCCGCGTCCAT
>TARA_B110000438_G_scaffold303719_1_pt1 | contig 10966 bp, 9 predicted proteins | sample TARA_B110000438 | Tara Oceans TARA_B110000438 (sample SAMEA4398413) | marine metagenome | biome: Polar Biome; feature: [MES] marine water layer (ENVO:01000295) within the mesopelagic zone...; material: water (ENVO:00002006), including particulate matter (ENVO:01000060) such as......
ACATCGTACTCACCCTCATCAAGATGTTGGAGCAGTCGAAGCATCTCATTGGGTGCATACGTACCATCTGCATCAAGCATCACCAACACATCATCATGATGTGCGAGGAAGCGTGCAAATCCTTCTCGCATTCCGAACCCTTTACCCGCAGCTGGGCCTTGAATAATCAATTCTAGACCCAATTCTGCGGCACGTTCCTGCGTCCCATCTGTGCTACGCCCATCAGCGATGACGATACGAGGTTCCCACCCAGCGGATTTGAGCGCATCCAGTGGTAACGCATCAACGACCTTTGGCAAAGCGTCAACCTCATTGTAGGTGGGCAGCAATATTGTCAAGCCACGTGTCATAGATTCCTCACCTCTATCCAATGCACCCAGAGCCCGTTTGTATCAATCATTTGGTCACTTCGACCTGAGATACCTGCAGGGTCTAACCACCAGTCCGGTTTGACCGCTACAGAGAGGTGGACTTCAATTTCCCCCATGAAATCACTGTGATGCAATAGGGTCAATGTGCTCACACCCCGTTCGACAGTTCCAGCGGTCGCACTGCAATTGACAGTGCCAACATCGCAAACCATGAATTCAACATCAATATATCCAGGGGCCGTAATTTGTAATCCAACCATCAAATCAGCATCACGATGCTGCCGCGGCAGTTCAATCGATGCGAAATCTAAACCCCCGCCCGTCAGGAAGGTGGTGTGATCAGGGCGTATACCCAAATGGGATGTATCCGCATGGCCCCAAGCATCAGGTCGCCATTCACAAGATTCTAAACAATCCTCTGCGGTGGGAAAAGTTGTGACACTTGTTTTGATAGAAAACGCAGTGGGAACGGGCTCAAATTGCCAGAGCCGACTTCCTTTCTCATCCGCCACTATCGCCCAATATTCACTCACAGCCAAGATGTGTCCCATCTGCCCTCGAGGAGATGTGACGGCATGTGTTATTCCAATATCACTAATCTTTCCTATATCATCAGCTAGAATTGCACGCTCCACATCCCACTGAATCCTCTCTTCCACAGTCAGTAAACCAAGGCTTGGGAAACTTGTCAATCCTAAATCTGTATCGACATCGTACAGGATACCCCAGTGTGCAGTTTCGGAATAGAGGACTGAGTCTGAGGGGAGACTTGAGATGGCAGATCGTAGCAGCCGGTCACCATCTGTTTGGGCTTCAAACTCTGGGTGCGAACCAATTTCAATCAGCACAATATGAGAAAGTAAAATGAAAGCCAAAGCCAGACTCATCAGTGTTTGAATCGGTCGTTTCGAAGCGGCTTCTGGAATCACCAGTTCAACGTAACTCATTTCACCTCCATCTGCAATTTCCTCATGCGCTTCATCCAATCGTCTTTCACGCATTCTCGGTGTGAGGCGAGGGACTTTTGCAAGAACGATTCCAGCTAAAACAGCCAAGGGGATGTGGAATCCATGTAATGCCATTGAGTATAGCATATAGGAGATGAGTGTAAGGGCCGAAATACCCACAAAACCGTCGAATAAATGAATCCATGTGAGCATCCATTGCACAGCAATCCAAAGGCCCAATAACCAAACTTCGAAAGAGGCGCGGTATCTCCACAATGCCCACCCTGCGAGCCCGATTAATAGAGGTCCATTGAAGACCAGCAGAGGCAAGCCACCTTGCCAACCATATTCTGCCCAGATAGGTGTATCCAACATCTTAGGTGCAAAGATTCCCATCACGGTGATGATGGCCCCCCCTACAACAATAGCGGAAATGATGGCGAGGCGGCCAGAGTGCGAACTTTCTCGTTGAGCCGACCAGCGATGTGTAACCAACCATGCGAGCAATAAGGTCCCAAGGTAGAGTGATCCTGTGGGATGAATGACTCCCACAAATACCACCCCTAATGCAAATACAATATCCATGCGTTTACTTCTTTCCCGAGGTGGTTTAACCAAAACCAACAATCCCAATACAAGTCCCAATTGGCTGGCAACGGTTGGATAACCACTGTCGAAGGCTTTGGCGAAGAGGGCTGGTGCAAGGCATAGTGCCAACAACGTCGTCCCTGCAGCACCCCAACGATCTGCAGCACCCGCAACACCCCAGATGATTGCAAGCAGTGTGAGTTGTCCCAGGAGATGAATACAATCACTCGGCGACAATCCAGTCGCTTGCTCTAGAAAAGCCGCAAGTGCGGGGAATCCCGGTGGGTATGTCCATCTCCCAACATTTGGTTCAGGCAGCATCAGTGAACCAGTTTCTGCCAAGCGATGTGAAAGGGTTGCGAACCCCAACCAATCAACACCCATTGGTCGATCTAGAATCAACAGTGGTGTTAGACAAACAATCGCCGAAATACCAAGCGCCCAAGGCAACCAAACAGGTCTACCCGTTTCGATGAGAGCAGCATGTTTTCTCTCGGCAATAACGTCATCTTCAAGTTCGACAGTTCCAGCTTCGGATTCAGCAGCAGCTTCGATTTCTTCAAGCCGCTCCCACGCGGATAAACGACGAACTCTGACACTTTCTCTTTGCCATCCTAGCGTTGCTGAGAGGGCGTTTAAAATTAGAATTACTAGCACTAGAATTCCAATGGAGTGTTCCCCCCTAAGTACGACTAACCATCCAGCCAAACCGTAGAGAATCAACAGGCTGGCAGCAGGAACAAGCATCAATTGTCGTAGACGATCGGCACCTGGATCCAGTATCCGAATGAGAGCAAGGCCGGGAATCAATCCGAGTCCGATAAGGAGCCCACTTCCAAGGATGATACTGAATAGACCTGCTTCCAATATGTCGCCTCCTATGGAGGCGATGTTGGCACACTCCACTTGAAGTCGGTGCATCCGAAGATGTGTTGAAGGGGTGGTTGTTCGACATTGCATGGCCGGCATCGATTTTTCCAAGGAGCATTGGCATCCAACAGTCGATTTACCCGATGAATATGAGGTTCGAGATTTCACAACAGGAGATGCTTCTCCGTCAACATTTGAATTTGACATCGGTCGATATGATGAGGTACGCCCTGGTCTGTACAATACTGATTTATTCACAGAAGATAGGTGTGTCCATGTTGGCCTAGATATCGGTGGTCCAATCGGCACGCCAGTGAAATCTATTGCTGATGGTGTGGTTGCATTTTCGGGATACAATCCTGCGGATGGAGATTATGGTCACACGGTCATCATCCATCATTTCATCCAAGGTCAAAATCTGTGGGTGTTGTATGGGCACTTGAATGCCGCATCCACAGAAAATTGTACACCAGGTAAATCTGTTTCAGGGGGCGAAATTATCGCTTGGTTTGGCGCAGAAAATGAAAATGGTGGTTGGCCTTCACACCTGCACTTTCAATTGTCTTACAGGGAACCAACAACCTATGATTTACCCGGAGTTGTGACACCCAGTGAACGAGAACAAGCATTACTAGATTTTCCAGATCCACGCTTGGTCCTTGGACCTCTTTACTGAGAAAGATGGTCTTTGAGCCCCACAATTGGTCCGATTGCAGTGGGGTCCTTTCCTCGCAGAAGTGCAACAGCACAAGAGAGCCAATCCATCAGAATGACGGCATAGAGTAAGACCTCGAGATGTGATTCACCTTCACACAGTAGACCCCAGGTTGGTTCTACACTGATATTTTCGAGGAACCAGTCAATGCGTAAATCATTGCGTTCATGGACTCCATCCCATGAGAATATCAACAGGCTCTGGTTGTCAGCGGCGTTTTCTTCACCCCAAGCGACAATCTCATTGTGATTCATTTCAGGGATGACATGTGATCGGGCAAAGATTCCACCATTCTCATTTAATTGGCAGGCCGCTCGATACGCTGTCGGTGCCAGAGATTGTGTGGCCAACACGCTAACCTCTCGACCGAGGATCGATTCAGCCATTTCAGCGATGACATCATCATCGCTATCGTGTGTAAAATCACATGCTTCCACAGCTTCGGTTAGGCGCACCAGCATCACTTCGATATCATCCGGGGCACTCATGATTCCCAATCGCCAAGCAAGCGCAACTTGGGCCCCAAAGATGTGGCCAAAGGCAGAACGGGGTGGCTGACCACTAGGCAATTCGACCCAAGTTTGGTTCGAATTTTGTAAAAGTGTCTGCAAAGCACCACCTGAAGACAAACCAACCACTGAACACCCCAGCCCAATCGCCGCCTCAACCGCATCGATTGTCTCCTCGGTATTCCCCGAATATGATGTCGCGAGGATTAACCATTTTTCAGACACCCATGTGGGTAAATCATAGCCGCGGTGGGCGATGAAAGGGAGACAACCATCGGCATCAGATAGGCATGAAAGGAAATCCCCTCCAGAGGCGGATCCACCCATTCCTAGGCAAACAACACCAGTGAATGTTGCATCTTCAATCAAAGATAAATCCCAAGATTCTGATTGAGCCCATACCTTGGCCAAATCCGTTGGGAAGTTACGAATATGACCTAGCATATCACTCCCATCAAGGTTTTTTACTCGCTCACTCAATGTCATCATTAACTCCTCCTAGAGGCATTCCCTTCATCGGGATTTCGCACTCTCGGCACAGCAACCCACTCATCTGTAATCCATCCCAGACGTAATCGAGGATGGGTTCCATCATCATCGTATGGTAATCGCACAGTCTGTATTTTGTAGTTCCGAGGATCCATGAATTCAGCCGCCGAAGCATCCCGATTGAGGATGTCAACTTCGATTTGCTCAACAAAGCGCGACATCACGACTGCTTTTTCTAAATCGCGCCATGTGGTGCCGATTTTTTCCTGTCGATCATGAGCCAAAAGAATCGGTCCATCTTTTTGCCATGAGCCCACCATCCAAAGACGTTTTCTCCATCGTAACACATCGCCTAAATCATACCCTGGTCGACGGTACAAAAGAGTGAGTCGGGTAACTTCCATTCCATCTTTCTGACCGACAACAGAGTGTGTTTCCTTGGTTTGTCCACCCCACCGCTGAACCATATGTCTGGCCCAATTTCGAGTTAGTGATTTACTCCCCATCGTCGCATCCCAACCCCCAACAACGGGGCCCTCTCTGGTGATGAAAAACATTGGATCAGGTTCCATTGTGGCGAGCAGGGTATCCAGTGAACCTCTCAGTTCCTCTAGTTCATCTTCCTCCAATTTTCGACCAGCACTGCGAATTTGCATGGTTGCTTCGTAGTAATTCCCATCTTTGCGAGTGCAGGTGGTGCAAATCATGTTTGAAGTTCGGACTATGACTTCGTGTTGTTCATCGAAATGGAATGCATCAATCTGTCCATCAACTTGAACATAAATTCTCACATTTCGCTCATCGATGGTCTCAGTATGGGTTGCGATACCAACCATTTCAGCTCTTTCATGGACTTGAAGTGAATCATCTAAACGGCGTTGAAGCAAGTCAGCGGTTTCTAGGTGACCCCAACGCCCGCTTTCAAAATTCATACCACATTTCGGGCAGCGATACGCCTGACTGGTTTCAGCGCATTCAGAGAGTGTATTTCGTTCGCGAAAGCAGGTTTCGCAAAGGCGGTCACTCGAGTGTGGCGAACCAGCCCCACAGGCAACGCAGAACGCTTCACCACGGGACATTCATACCACACGCCTTGTTCATGTTTCAGCAGCTTCTCGCTGCTTTCGTGCCCAGATAAATGACTGGACACAGAAGTATGTGTAGAGGCCACCGAGTACCAACATGATTGCATGGGATGCAATGAGGAGATTGGTACTGTCATCAGCCATGAGAATCATCGGTAATCGCAATCCGCCAAGTGCACAGAGGAGGCCAAAAATTGCGGATATATGCATGAATGTTTTTCGCTTATCTGGCATGACTTTCGCAAGAAGTCCCATGGTGGCGATTGGGCCGCCAATGAACATTGGAATCAGCGCTGTCCAACTGGCCATGTCGCTGATGATATAGGCTCCAATTCCCCAGAAGCCGAAGATATTACCTACAGCGATGGAAATCTCAGGCATATTTCTTCCAGCAACGGTATACGCATCTTCTGACATGAATCGCCGGCGGAGCCGTTTGGATTTGAAGCCGCCGGCTTATTCATCCGAATCCGCAGGATTCGTTAATGACTCTTCAACCGCCTCAATTCTTGCTTGGACATCTCTGAGGCGATCTAGCAATTGCCAAGTGAACCATCCAATCAAACCAATCATGGCAGCGTATGCTGCGGCCAAATATACGACATCACTCATCTCAATCCATCCTTTGCTGTAGTTCAGCGAGACGCTGCTCGCATTTTTGTACTTCCCAACTGACCATCGCTTGTCCAACCAGTAGAATGGTCATGCCAAGAAATGCCAAAAGCCAGATTTGTAAGATGATTGAATCGACTCCACTTCCATTTCCACCACCAATGACGGGGCCTGGGTGTCTTTCTTGCCACCAACGCGTCGCCATATAGGTGATTGGAACGAGTAGGAAACCGAACAACCCTATACCTGAAAAAACGTCTCTGAATTCGGGTGTGTCCGGCTGACTGCGACGAGATAGAACCAGAAAGAGGGCGATTGCTGAGAGGACACCATAGGTATTCAATCTGGCATCAGTCCAATCCCAAGGAACCCCCCACTCTGCAGCGCCCCAGATGGGGCCTGAAGTGACAACACACAATCCGAAAAGAAGACTCAATTCGGCTGCCACTCCGGCCAAAGTCCAACCCCATTCTGATCGTTTCCAAAACCAAGCTAAACTACCCATGAAAAGCATACCGAATGCAAGGAAAGAAGTCCATGCAGCTGGTACGTGCCAGAAGATGATGCGATACGAATCACCTTCGAAACCTTGAGCACCTGGTGCAACAACAAATCCGAGCACCATGGCCAAACCGGCAATGGCGAGGCCCAGTAACATCAGCCATACGCCTCGCATACCCATCTGCCGTTCCCCCCTGCTCATCAATTTGACGCTGTGCGTGGATGCAGTATTGGAAGGCTAAACCAGATGATGAGTGGAATTCCCGTTGCTACAATTAGTGGCAGCCAAGGGTCCGAGCACATCGAAGGATCTGAACAAGTGGCAATTGCATCATTTGCAATCAGCAGAGGCCATATTAGAATCAGTGATAGAAGTGGAGTATATTGCCCCCCTGTTCTCGGCAACTTTAGTGCCAATTCATGAATCGCCCCGCTGGCGAGGTAAATACCGACAAAGGGTAAACCAATGAACATCCAAATTGATGATTCATGCCCGATTCCAAAAATTGAAGTGGTTAGCAAAGGTGAGATCAAAATCAACAATATCGATAGTGAGTCGATTGTGAACAACCGCCCCCCCATCGCTAACCACCAATCTCCAGAGCGAGTTTCCTTTGCATGGTGTAATGAAGAAAGACAGGGGATTGAAGCCAAGAATGTCGGAACGAGAATGAGTGCACCAATATTGTTTCCAAGTAAGGCGAACAAAACCAGTATCGATGCGATGAGAGGGACACCCCGAGAAAGAAGCGGCCATTTCGTTCGACGGTCCAAAGTAGATGACCAGCGTGACAGTGAGAGTTTCGATTCGTTTGTTGAAAATTTAGGGGCATCTGCAGATTGGTGCGTCGGTGTAACGTCCGTTGAATTTCCATTCAGTTCCAACAGTGTTGTTGCACATTCGTGTAAACGCGCGTCATGGGTGGCGATTAGGAATGCATGCCCACGCGCACGTAGTGTAGCGATATCTGTGAGAAGTATCTCAATGGATGCATCATCCAATCCTTCCGAGGGTTCATCGAGCAAACAGATTCGAGATTGATCCCCATAAGCTGGCATCAATCCTTGCAGGACGGCCAATCGGCGGTACAATCCTCCTGAAAGTTGACCGATTCTGTCATGGCTGCGATGATCTAGGTTCCAATGTTTGAGTAATTCACCAGCATCTTTGATACCTGATGCTAGAGCAGCATAATCAAGGCGTTCATCTACCAATTCATCTCCATTCATACCTCCTGATTGGAGTGTGAGTCCAAAGGGGCGTTGGATTGTGACTTTACCCGATTGAATCGGGATGATTCCAGCGATGGATTCCAGTAGAGTTGACTTTCCCGAACCATTTTCACCAGTCAGAATAATGCAATTGCCTGATTCAATTTTCATATTGAAATTTCCAAGGATATCCCGGGTCCCTCTACGTACCGTTAATGCCTCGACATCGAGTAGGGCCACAATTCTTCGAATCATACACTTGGCTTGAGCCCTGCGGCGAAGAGGTCAAGCATCTGAACCAACTGAGTCAATGCATGGGGCTACCATGGTCGGAGGTGACGATAACCTACTGGATCTATGCATTTATTTGGCTTGCCGCAGCCCTCTCACCGTTGGTTTATGCTTGGATTAAGAAAACTCCAATGGCCCTTGGAATCGGGGCCTCTCTCATTCTCGCGTGGTTGTTTCAATCCATCCTTGCTTGGCATGTTGGGTTCGATCTAATGCGGGCACTTGGGGCACTACTTCCGGCATGGGCGCTTGAAACCAGCGAAATGCACCGCTACATTACGGCCGCTTGGTTGCATGCGAGTACGGTTCATGTATTGGGGAATGCACTCGTCATCATCCTTGTCGGAGTTCCTCTTGAGCAGCGCTTAGGACGTGGGCGATTCCTGATTATCTATGTGATTGGAGTATTGGGCGGCAATATCGGTTGGACTCTAGCCAATTGGGAAAGTACAACACCTTGTTTGGGTGCTTCCGGTGCTGCGTTCGGTTTGCTTGGATGCTATTTGGCTTGCTGGCCACGGGATGAAATTGAGTTCCCATTGATTCTCATTCGACGATGGCCCGTCGCTTGGATTGCTTTGTTCAAATTCGCGCTTGAAGTCATGCAATATCCAACTTCTACATCGAATGTTGCCCACCTTGCGCATATCACTGGATTTATCGCCTGCTATGTACTTGCCAAACCGATAGCAAAAGGGGGTTTGGTTCCGATTGGAACAGTGGATAGTGGTCCTTCATCCAAAGGCGGTATGGAAGCTCAGCACAAGGCAATCAAATCGCGAATGAGGGACATGTCCACCGATCCATGGGATGGGAAATTGACAGGCTCGGCACTGCGCACCATGCAGAGATTGCGTGAGGAAGGCGATGAACTTGAAACACGACAGGCGTGGCTTGAACAACTGGCAGAACAAGCACAGTGTCCCGTTTGTGATGCCCAATTATTATCATTAGAAATTGAAGGAATTACCGTCCTTCGATGCACAGTTCAAACCACCCATTTAGAGTGGCCTTGACAAGATTCGTCTACAGGACCTACGGTCCTGATTCGGTTGGTGTTATACGTCATCGGGGGGTGCCATCCCTTCGGGATGCATATGCCGTCGAGTGAATCCACCCTCAAGGCTCCGCTATTTGCGGTCTTGTTGATGCTCCTCACCTCGATGTCACCCCTCGCTCTTGGAGGTACTTCCGAAGGGTTTGAAGTTCACGAAGAACCGACTATTTTTGTTTCTGGACTTCCCGCCCTAATCTGTGAAAACGGTGAATCTTGCCCAACCCCTAACCGAGGCGCAGGACCCTGGCAAGCCTATTCCCCCGACCGAGATCACAACGGCATGGATGACCGGCTGCAACGAATCTTAGGTGGCGAATACGAATCGGTGAGCACGACAGCCATCGAAGGTCCGGGTGGTCGACTTACCGTTGCCATCCATGTAGATTATGCTGAGCACCCTGGGTCCAAGGAAATCAATGAACTCAAATCGACTTTGCTAGCAAATGGCTGGGTCGAAGAAGGAGCTTGGTTTGATGTTCTTGAGTCCATCCATACCATTTCAGTCGACCATGTACCGCTATCAGCCCTACTTTCGATTTGGCGGCTTGATGGTGTTGTCACCGTTGAGCAGCAAAATGTAATGATTCCATTTCTCGACAATTCTGTTCCAGCGATGAAAGTTCGTGAATCTGAAGAATATCGGGATACAATGCAAACACTTGGCCATCGCGGCGACGGGGTAGTCGTCGCCATTCTTGATACTGGTGTCGACAATGAACATCGTTCTCTGAATGATTTTGATGATGTAAACGATGACCCAGATATCGATGCCAATGGTTACGTCGACCAAAAATGGGTTGCAGGTTATGATGCAACAAACACCTTTTCGAACACAGATGGTACTGATGACCCTGATGATTCCAATGGTCATGGAACACACGTTGCCGGAACCAGTATTGGAACCGGTAGTAGTGACCGAGTCTTCGTGGGTGTTGCACCAGGGGCATTTTTGGTTGATGTGAAGGTACTCACTGACGCCGGCGGCACAAATTCGCAGGCCACGCTGAGTGGTTTGCAATGGGCCATCAACAATGTTGATACGGACTGGGGTAACAATCAGTCCAGCAACGGCATTGACATCCTGTCCATGTCATATGGCAGTGTGAGCAATCCAAATTCGGATGATCCAGGTGACAATGGAACCTCTGCCGAGTCAACTCTGGTGAATTCGGCTTCAGATGCTGGCCTCATTTGTGTCATTGCAATGGGCAATGATGGTATGCGGAGAGTGCCTAGTCCAGCGAGTGCCGATTCATCGATTGCGATCGGAGCAATCGATGAACAAGATTCGCATTCTCGTTCCGATGATGAAATTGCAGATTATTCCAATTGGGGGCCACGTGAAGACGATGGTGATGATGATACATGGGATGAAATGAAACCAGATGTTGTTGCTCCAGGTTCGGGAATCAATGCACCCCGGCATCAGGAAGGTTCTGTACAATTGCCAAATCAACCTCGACCGTTGGCTGACAACGATTACCAAGATATGGATGGGACCAGCATGGCAACACCGCATGTGAGTGGATTAATCGCTATCATGTTGGGTATTGATGGTGAATTAGAGCTTGATGATATTCGCGAGTTATTACGTGAGAATTCAGAGGTGAGGGGTAATCCATATGACACGGAATTGGATCCAGTATGGAATGAAAAGTATGGATTCGGAATTGTAGACGGTTCTCAATTGCTCTCTGGACTCGGTGGCGGCGGCGGCGG
>TARA_B110000438_G_scaffold33918_1_pt1 | contig 10947 bp, 9 predicted proteins | sample TARA_B110000438 | Tara Oceans TARA_B110000438 (sample SAMEA4398413) | marine metagenome | biome: Polar Biome; feature: [MES] marine water layer (ENVO:01000295) within the mesopelagic zone...; material: water (ENVO:00002006), including particulate matter (ENVO:01000060) such as......
ATCTCCTCAATCTTGTTCAATTTATCTTTAATTTTGATTTCTAAACCTCGGTCTACAGGATGATAATACTTCCTTGGCTCCATGTCGTCAGGAAAATATTTTTCACCATACACAATGCCATCTTTTTCATCATGGGCATATCGATAACCATGGCCATAATCCATCTCTTTCATTAATTTTGTGGGTGCATTTCGCAATTTTTTTGGTACATGCATAGTGCCAAATAATCTAACATCTTCCTTGGCTAATTTAGTTGCAATATAAACAGCATTACTTTTTGGCGCACAGGATAAATAAATAACTGCTTGAGATAAGGCCAACTCCCCCTCTGGACTGCCTAATCGCTCTAAACACTCCCACGCATCCAAAGTGATTCTCAATGCTCTAGGATCGGCATTCCCAATATCCTCTGAGGCAACCCTAATCATTCTTCGGGCTATATATTGTGCATCACAACCGCCATCGAGCATCCTCATAAGCCAATATAAAGAAGCATTTGGATCCGATCCTCGAATTGATTTATGCAATGCAGAAATCTGATCGTAAAAATGCTCTCCTTTATTATCAAACTGTCTAATCTCATTTCCTATTACTTCTTTAATGTCACTATGCTTGATAATATTTGACTGACCATCATTTGAAACTGAAAATGCAAAAGCAATCTCCAGGATATTTAATCCTTTTCGTGCATCGCCATCTGCCGCAGCTGCAATCAAATTGAGTGCCTCATCTTCTAATTGTGGTGATTTGTTATGCTGATCTAGTTTAGATAAAGCATTTTTTAAAATTAATTTTACAGAAGATTCTGTTAACTGTTTTAATACATATACACGTAACCTAGATAATAATGCATTATTTAACTGAAAAGATGGATTTTCTGTAGTTGCCCCAATTAAGATTAAAGTGCCATCCTCTAGATATGGTAAAAAAGCATCTTGCTGTGATTTATTAAATCTATGTATTTCATCTAGAAATAAAACAGAAGCATTACCTGTCTTGACTCTTAATTCTTTAGCTTCTTTAACTGTTTTTCTTATATCCGACACCCCAGCCATAACTGCAGATAAAGATACAAAGTTAGCTTTTATTTTTAATGATATTAATCTTGCTAATGTTGTCTTACCAGTTCCAGGAGGACCCCAAAAAATCATTGAATGTAACATCTCTTTTTCAATAATCTCTCTTAAAGGTTTTCCTTTGGAAGTAAGATGATCTTGGCCTAAAAACTCATCCATGAAGAGTGGACGAACTTTTTCAGCGAGCGGTAAATGATCTTTAATATCGACATTTACCTCTATGTGATTTTCAAATAAATCACTCATTTCTTTTACTACTAAATAACATAGTAATATATCCCTCAAAAATAAGAGACCAGCCAGTCAGGTATTTCATAGCAATGATAATCCCAATAATTATTCCAATCTCATTAGCTAAAATATCTAATAATTCAGCAGATCGATAAGGAGTAAGTCGCTGAAGGAATTCAATCAAAATACCATATAAACTTATAAAGAAAAGAAGCTTTATATTCGATTTAAATTGCCCCGACAACCAACAAGATAAAAAAATAAATATACAAATATGAATAATTTTATCTGAAACAATATTAGGTAGCTCTATATCATCTGAAAAAAACCAATCAGGCGGGATGATGAAGAGACACGAAAGTATGAAGATAATTATAAAACTAAGTAAATTCCAATGTAATTTGTATTTCAAATCATACATATGATCATTTAACTAAAGCCAAAGGTGCGCCTATTATATCGACACTTAAGGGTAAATCTAAATCAAATATTTTTGCTTGTATTTTATTATTCAAAACTAAATTTCTAATACTAATAACTATAGTTTGATCTAAGGAATCTACTAATTTTATCTCAGATAAAGTACTCTTCACAAAACTAAGAACAATCTCATTGCCAGATTCATTTATTTTTAGTGGTTTCAAGATTATTGTATATATTTCCTCCTCAAGACTAACAGCAGCAATCTCAAATTCAGTCATTAGTTCTTTGTTATCATAAAATAAGATAAATCGAGATCTTGCCAAAAACTCTTCTTGTGGCTTAACAGTAGCTTGCTCTAAATCAATGTCATATGTCCAAAAATTAATGCCATCAGCTAAGAAAATTTGCTCATAAGGTTTCATATAATGCCATCTAATTTTATTTGGTTTTTCAATAAAAAATTTTCCTTCCATCGATTCTTTTTTAATATTATTGATGAGAGTATATTGAGCAAAATCACCTTGCAAAGTGATAGCTGAACCAAAATATTTATTTATTAAGGCATTTGCTTGGTTAGCGTCTTCGTTATCGGCAAAAATAACAAGAGGTACCAAAAGGAAGAATGACAATAGGAGGTTTTTTTTCAACATATCAAAAGAAATATTTCACTAAATCAATCATCTGTTAATGAGTTTATCAAGATCTCTCTACTTCCATTAGATTCTAATGGGCCGACTAAACCAGCCACTTCCATTGCTTCAACCATTCTAGCGGCTCGGTTATAACCAATCTTTAATCTTCTTTGAACGCCTGAGATAGAAGCTTTTTTTGTTTCAATAACAACTTGAACGGCTTGATCATATAACACATCTTTTTCAGCATCTGCATCATCAACTAAAGCTAATCCGGGTAATTCATTCGCTTCTAGTATTTCTTCAATATACATTGGTTTTCCTGCAGTTTTAAGACTTTCAACCACGGCATGAACCTCATTATCTGCTACAAATGCACCATGCACTCTGGTTGGCAAAGATGTTCCTGGTGGCAGGTAAAGCATATCACCATGGCCGAGTAAAGTTTCAGCACCCATTTGATCTAAAATTGTTCTTGAATCTACTTTTGCAGATACCTGAAAGGCAATTCGACTCGGCACATTTGCTTTTATAAGACCAGTTATAACATCCACCGATGGTCTTTGGGTGGCCAAAAGCATATGTATGCCTGACGCTCTTGCTTTTTGAGCTAAGCGCGCAATAAGTTCTTCTGTTTTTTTACCAACAATCATCATCATATCGGCAAGTTCATCTATAACTATGACTATGAATGGTAAAGTTCCAAGTGTTGGGTGCTCAGGAGTGAGATCATCATCCATTAGATCAGGTGGCTTATACAGTGGATCTGGTATGGGTTTTCCATCGGCAATAGCATCTTTTACTTTTCTATTATATCCACCAATATTTCGCACGCCTAACGCCGCCATTAAACGATACCTTCGATCCATTTCTGCAACACACCATCTTAAAGCATTTGCTGCATCTTTCATGTCTGTCACAACTGGAGTCAAAAGATGAGGGATGCCCTCATAAACAGACAATTCGAGCATTTTTGGATCTACCATTATTAACCTAACATGCTCCGCAGTTGCTTTATAAAGCAAACTAAGAATCATGGCATTAATCGCTACCGATTTACCTGAACCTGTTGTTCCAGCAATCAACAAATGAGGCATTTTTGCTAAGTCAGCAACAACGGAATTTCCTCCAATATCCTTTCCTAGTGCTAATGTTAAGGGCGAGGCCATGTCATCATAAACTTTTGATTTTAAAATCTCACCTAGAGTAACCAACTCACGATTTTCGTTTGGAATCTCCAAGCCAATAAATGATTTTCCAGGAATTACCTCGACAATTCTGACGCTCACTACCGATAATGACCTTGCTAAATCTTTAGATAAAATAGATATTTTATTGACTTTTATTCCTGGTGCAGGATCTAATTCGAATCTTGTTATTATAGGACCCGGTGAAACTGAAACTACCTCAACCTCTATACCAAAATCTTTTAATTTGAGCTCAACTAGTCTAGACATTGCCTCTAGCGCATCACCAGAAAAGCCTTTCTTCTGTGGTGGCGGGTCATCAAGTAAAGATAGTGAAGGCAATTCTCCCTCATTAGAAGGCTCAAATAATGCAACTTGACGCTCTTTTTCAGCGCGTCCACTAGTTTCTAATGGAGAAATAACTGGTTCTATTTTTGGTGGTGTACGTTTAGCAATTCGTTTTTTTTCTGCCTTAATTATTATTTGACGCTCAGCCTGGATTCGTCTCCCTTCCATTTGGTCCTTCAGAGTATCAATTTTTATTACTATTTCATTCCAGCCAAATAAGGTAATCCTACCTATCTCATCCATAATCTTAAGCCAAGAAATACTTAAAAATAATGAGACTGAAGTCAACCAAATAAAGAATAATAAAGTGCTTGCTCCTAGAAGTTTCATCATAGATTCAAGGTACTCTCCAACCACTTGGCCTAGAACCCCTCCAGCTGTTTGATTAAAACCCTCAGCCGAAAAATGAAGAGTTGCCAATGCAGAGCTTGAAATTAACAATAAAAGAAAACCACTTATACGAAGAAAGAGATCGGCACGTGCCGTTGTATCTGTATTCTTTAAATCAACGTATAGCAACCAACCATAATAAAAAATCATCCCAACAAAAAGATAAGCAGAGATACCAAATAAATTGAATAATAGATCCGAAACAAAGGCACCTAATTGGCCTATTGCATTGTTAATCTCAGTTGAATTATTAATTTGAGCAATACCAGGATCATCTGCATGGTAAGTTATTAAAGCTAGCCATAGTATAAAAGCCAATGCGCCCAGCATCCATAGAGCTGACTCTCTTATACTTCGTTTGACTTTTTCTGAAAAACTTTTATTGTTAGATTTAGACATCTTTTGTATTAATTTTTTAAAAAGAAGATAATTTATCTAGTTGCCAGCTTATCATTATTAGACTATTTATAACTATAACTTATAGCTCAAAAATACAATTATTTATTCATAGGTAATATCTTTAATCTGTGTTTATAATTCGAATTACTACTTTAGAATAAAAAAATAATATTACTGGATAGTAATTAAAAAGGTGCGGTTAACATGAGTGAAAAACAACATTTTAAGCTTCTAATTTTAGGATCTGGTCCAGCCGGCTATTCAGCTGCTGTCTATGCGGCTCGCGCTAATTTAAATCCAGCAATTATAACTGGTATAGAGCAAGGTGGACAACTTATGACTACAACTGATGTTGATAATTGGCCAGGTGATATTGAAGGGTTACAAGGTCCAGCATTGATGGATAGAATGCTGAAACATGCCGAAAGATTTGATACTCAAATTATCCATGATCACATCAATGATGCCGATCTTTTGTCTCGACCATTTAAACTCCAGGGAGACAGGGCAATTTATACCTGTGACGCTCTAATTATTGCAACTGGTGCAACTGCGATGTATCTGGGCTTGCCCTCAGAGGAAGCATTTAAAGGTAAGGGTGTCTCCGCTTGTGCGACATGTGATGGTTTCTTTTATAGGGACAAAATTGTTGCGGTTATTGGCGGTGGAAATACTGCAGCCGAAGAAGCATTATATCTTAGTAATATTGCTAGTGAAGTTCATTTAATACATCGCAGAGATAAACTCAAAGCCGAGAAAATTCTTCAAGATCAACTCTTTAAAAAAGAAAAAGAAGGTAAAATAAAAATCCATTGGAATCATGTTGTAGACGAAGTTATTGGGGATGATAAAGGTGTTAATGCACTATCTATAAAAGGCTCAGTCAACCAGATAAAGCAAAGTATCAATCTATCTGGAATATTCATTGCGATTGGGCATAGCCCCAATACGAATCTTTTTAATAATCAACTCACAATGAATAATGGCTATATCAAAATCAAAGCTGGGCTAGAAGGAGATGCTACCTCAACAAATATTCCTGGTGTATTTGCTGTAGGGGACGTATCAGATCAAATTTACAGGCAAGCCATTACATCAGCAGGCGCTGGTTGCATGGGTGCACTCGATGCTGAAAAATATCTAGATGCACTTATCAACTAAATCGTATAATTGTGCATATTGAAATATTTGAAAAATTTTCAGATTTTACTAAATCAGACTGGAGTACTCTTTCAACCAAAGACAATCCATGCCTTTCTTATGATTTTATTGAAAATGCAGAAATTACTGGTTGCGTATCAAATGAAACTGGATGGAGGCCACGCCATCTAGCGCTTTTCGATAAAAAAGGATCAATAAAAGCAGCTCTACTTCTTTATGAAAAAACTCACTCATGGGGTGAATTTGTATTTGATTTTACTTGGGCACAGGCATATCGAGATAATCAGTTACCTTATTATCCAAAACTAATATCTTGTATACCTTATACGCCAGTCAGCAGTAATAAAATTCTACTTAAAAACCCAAATGATAATGAATCAGCTGAAGAAATTGTAAATCAAGCGATAAAGCTTACAGAGAATCATGGGTTTTCTTCTTTACATTTTCATTTTTTAAAACCGGCTGATCTGATATTACTTGAATCTAGCAACCTACTCAAAAGAGTGGATTGTCAATTTCATTGGTTTAATCAAAATTATCATTCTTTTGATAAATTTTTAGAAAGACTAACATCAAGCAAAAGAAAAAAAATAAAACGTGAGAGGCGAAAAATTGCCGAACAAAACATAACTTTCAAGTGGCAAAATGGTTCTGAGATTAGTAGTGAAAAATGGAAAAAGATCTATGAACTAATATCGATGACGTTTTATAAAAAAGGCTCATCACCCTATTTTAGTAATGATTTTTTTATAGAAATAAGTAATAAATTACCTGATAAGATAATGGTAATAACGGCAAATATTAAATCAAAAATTATTGGGGCAGCTATATTTTTCGTTGGTATAGATAACTTATATGGAAGATATTGGGGAACAGATGATGGCTTTGACTCTCTTCACTTCGAAACATGCTATTACCAAGGAATTGATTATTGCATTAAAAATAATATTAAATGTTTCGAACCTGGAACTGGTGGTGAGCATAAGATTAGTAGGGGCTTTATACCAAAGAAGACTTGGTCTGCACATTATTTGAGCAATAATGATTTTTCTAACGCTATTAAAAACTATCTATCCAAAGAAAGCCTTTACATAGATAACTATATACAGAGCGTTGAAGACCACAGTCCTTACAAAACAGAAAAAAAATAAATAAATTAGAATATTCTTATGATTGATAACCTCAAAGAAGATTACCCAGAGGCAAGTAATTTTCAGTGTGATTATGATGTGCCAAACAATGAGTATGGTATTGTCGCTATAGGTGGAGACCTCAGCAGTAAAAATCTAATAGCCGCTTATTCTAATGGAATTTTTCCTTGGTATAATGATGATGAAGATATTATTTGGTGGTCACCTAACCCCCGCTGCATCTTACTTCCTTCCGATATCCATATCGCCAAACGATTATCACGTGATATCAAAAAAACAGTAATTCGCATATCTTTTAATACTGTTTTCAAACAAGTCATAATCAACTGTGCTGCTCCCAGAAAGCATCAAGATGGAACTTGGTTAAATCAAGATATGATTAATGCTTATGATAACTTACATAAAAAGGGATGGTCACATTCGGTTGAGGTATGGGATGAAAATAATCTTATTGGAGGTCTTTATGGTGTTGCTATTGATAAAATATTTTTTGCTGAATCCATGTATAGTCAAAAAAATAATGCCTCAAAATTTGCATTACTCGCACTATGTCATGTCCTAAAAAAGAATAATTTTGCATTGGTTGACTGCCAAGTAGCTTCGCCACACCTTTTTACTCTTGGTGCAAAAACAGTAAAAAAGGAGAATTTTTTAGAAATACTGGAAAATAACTGTTCCTCCAAAAATAAATTTACTCAATGGCCTACTGGAAAAATTAATCTAAATAATTTCTTTTAAAAAACTAAATACCAAAACTTGATTGCAATAAATTAACTAATTCTGCACAATCCGATACTAATTTAATAAACTTAAGAAGAAAAAATTGGCAAAAGAAGAACCCATAGAAATGGAAGGTGTAGTCACTGAGACACTTCCTAATACAACATTTAGAGTCGAACTCGAGAATGGTCACATAGTAACAGCTCATATCTCAGGTAAGATGCGCAAGCATTATATTCGTATCTTAACCGGCGATACCGTTACTGTTGAATTGACTCCTTATGACCTAAGCAAAGGAAGAATTACATACAGAGGTAAATAGAAACTATACTTGCTCTGTTTTTGTATCCTTCTTTTTACTTTTCTTTCTTACCTTGTAGCTTAGTTTCAAACCTAATTTATTCTCAGCTAAATCAACAAGAGCGCTCCCTCCATTCATTAGCTTTCCAAAAAGTAATTCATCTGCGAGCGGCTTATTAATATGCTCTTGTATTAATCTTGCCAGTGGACGGGCCCCCAATTTAGCATCATAACCATTTTCTGCAATCCAAGATCTCGCTTTAGTGCTTACTTCTATATTCACATGGCGCTTCCCTAATTTTAACTCTAACTCGATAATTAATTTGTCAATTACACGACTTATAGAATATTCATCCAAGGAGGAGAATTGGATGATCGAATCAAGCCTATTTCGAAATTCAGGAGAAAAAACCTTATTAATTGCAAGAACGCCATCTGAGGCATGATCTTGACTAGTAAAACCAATAGATGATCTTGACATTTCATGAGCACCTGCATTGGTTGTCATTACAATTAAAATATTTCTAAAATCAGCTTTTCGGCCATTACTATCTGTAAGTGAACCATGATCCATTATTTGTAATAATAAATTATAAACATCTGGATGAGCTTTTTCTATCTCGTCTAATAGTAAAACTGCATAAGGATTTTTTGTCACGGCATCGGTTAACAACCCTCCTTGCTCATACCCTACATAACCTGGAGGAGCCCCCAATAGTCGAGAAACCGTGTGTCTTTCCATGTATTCAGACATATCAAAACGAATTAATTCAAGCCCCATTATCTCAGCAAGTTGACGGGTGACTTCAGTTTTTCCCACACCAGTTGGTCCAGAGAAGAGAAAAGATCCAATTGGTTTACTATCGTCTGATAACCCAGATCTTGATAATTTAATTGCACTGCAAAGCATACTAATTGCTGGATCTTGGCCAAAAATTACAAGCTTGAGATTGCGATCAAGCGTACGCATAACATCTTTATCGGATACGGATACATTTTTTGGAGGTATCTGGGCCATTTTTGCAATAATATTTTCAATATCGATCTCAGTAATTTGTGAATTCCTTTTGCCATTAGTCTTAAGTTTCATATTAGCGCCAGCTTCATCAATAACATCTATTGCTTTATCAGGTAAATTACGATCATTTATATACTTATTAGATAAAATAACGGCCGCCTCAATTGAGGCATGTTCATAAGTAACATTATGATAACCCTCAAATTGCGGAAGCAGTCCTTTAAGTATTTCTATTGCCTCCGAGTTTGAAGGTTCTTTTACATCAATTTTTTGGAATCGTCTTGATAACGCCCTATCTTTTTCAAAAATACCTCTATACTCTGAAAAAGTGGTTGATCCAATACAGCAAATATTACCATTTGCTAATGCCGGTTTAAGTATATTTGATGCGTCCATGACACTACCAGAGACTGCGCCGGCACCAATGATGGTGTGAATCTCATCAATAAATAAAATCGCGTTAGGATCTTCTTTTACCTCTTTGACGACTGATTTAAGACGCTTCTCAAAGTCACCTCGATATTTTGAACCAGCAATTAAAGAGCTCATATCAAGTGAATATATGATCCTATCATGCATAATTACAGGTGTGCTTTTTTCTACAATTAGTTTAGCGAGTCCTTCAGCGATTGCAGTTTTTCCCACGCCCGCCTCACCTACGAATAATGGGTTATTTTTTCTTCGTCGGCATAATATTTGAATTGTTCTTTCTACCTCTTTTTGGCGGCCAATTAATGGATCAATTTTACCTTCTTTAGCTAACTCATTAAGATTTGTTGCAAACTTATCTAATGCAGTTGAGCCATTAACTTCGTTAACCTCATTTTCAGTTTGTTCTGATACGCCAACCGGATCATTTCGCTCCATTTCATGAGAGATATAATTAACAACATCTAACCTAGTTATGTTTTGTTTTGTTAAGAAATATATCGCCTGAGACTTCTTCTCGCTGAAGATTGCAACTAAAACATTGATACCTGCTACTTCCTTCTTTCCAGATGACTGGACATGAAAAACCGCTCTTTGCAAAACCCTCTGAAAGCCCAGTGTTGGTTGTACTTCGGTATTATTGCCATTATCAATAACTGGAGTAGTTGAATCAATATAATCAATTAGTTGTTTTTTTAGTAAATTAATTTCACCATCACAGGAAGCAACAATATCGATTACATCATCCATATCAAGTAATGAAAGTAAAAGGTGCTCGACCGTTATGAACTCATGTTGCTTATCTCGTGCCATCTGAAAAGCCTCATTCAAACAAAATTCTAATTCACTATTTAACAATTCGATTCTTCCTTGGTTATTTTAAATTTAATCTTCTTCAATTGAACATAAAAGCGGATGCTGATTTTCTTTGGCAATTTTTATTACCTGCGCCGCTTTTGTTTCAGCAATTTCGTAAGGATAGATGCCGCAGACACCTTGACCTTTAGTATGAACATCTAGCATGACTCTTGTTGATGTATTTTTGTCTAATGAAAAAATATTCATCAAGATATCAACCACAAATTCCATAGGTGTATAATCATCATTAATTAGGATAACTTTATACAGTGACGGCATAGAAAGATCTGTCTCTGATTCCTCAAGCGCGATATCGCTGAACTCATTATGATTTTTTGGATTTTTTTCAGTCATTCGAAGGTTATTTTAATTGAAATAATATTTTATGATTATCCTAAAAGGGTCTTTACAACATTGCAATATCTTAATAAAAAATTATCACTTAACAAATCATACTTTATTAAATAATTTTAAATTTTATCCTTTGTATTATTCGTATTAATATTTTAAATTATAAGCGAGTACAATATGAATATATTCGTACTTAAAAAGTACAATTCATGAAACAATGGTTCAACTAAAATTAAATTTATAAGTAAAAATGCCCTTTAAAAAAATCAAGAA
>TARA_B110000438_G_scaffold70801_1_pt1 | contig 10928 bp, 10 predicted proteins | sample TARA_B110000438 | Tara Oceans TARA_B110000438 (sample SAMEA4398413) | marine metagenome | biome: Polar Biome; feature: [MES] marine water layer (ENVO:01000295) within the mesopelagic zone...; material: water (ENVO:00002006), including particulate matter (ENVO:01000060) such as......
TCTTTGATTGTGGGGTAAGATGCTGCGATTAGTTGAGATCGTCAGCAATTTACCCGCTGACACAACGTAGATGAGGAATACCGATGGCAGAGACAATGCGAGCAGCACTGGATGATGGAACTGGTCAGTACGTAGTTCAGGACGTGCCGATGCCCGATATGTACGACGGTTCGGCTATGATTCGAATTCGCCAGACGGGTATTTGCGGTTCTGACTTGCATATGACCGCCGACAGGACAGAAGCACAAGAAATGGCTTCGGGTCACGAGGTTGCTGGAGAAATCCTCGAACTTCCAAAAGGCGAAACCAAACTCAAAGTTGGTGATCATGTCGCTGTCGAGATGATTGGTGCCGGTCGAGCTTGCTTGAATTGCCACTTTTGCCGATATGGCCAGTGGAAGCATTGTTTGGATCTTGCCCCTGACACGGGTGGCGGCTTCGCTCAGTACATGACTCGTAAAACAGCTGGAATTTTCAAACTGCCTGACTCGATGGATTGGGTAGATGGTGGTGTTGTCGAGCCGATGGCTGTAAGTGTCCACGGATTTCGCTACGGCCGAATGCAGCCAGGCGATGTTGTTGGAGTTGTTGGTGCGGGAACGATTGGTCTATCTGCAATCGCAGTTGCAAAGGCGTACGGAGCACGAAAAGTAATCGTATCTGCTCGTTACCAGCATCAGGCTGAAGCTGCGAGGAAGATGGGTGCGGATATCGTTGTGGGATCGGAAGCGGGGGCGTTTGAAGCGGCATGTTTAGATGCTACGGATGGTCTTGGTGCCGATTTTGTTGCCGAATCGGTTGGTGGCAATCAAACGGTTTCATTCACACAGGCGATAAAAGCGACACGAAATCAAGGCACTATGTTGTATTTGGCGGCTATCAGATCTCCCATGCCGGTAGATTTGCTTGAGCCGATGCTTCGTGAAATCCGAATGCAGTCGGTGATTTGCTATGGCGTTATTGATGGGCATCACGATTTTGAAGTCGCAATCGATTTGTTGGAATCAGGCGATATCCCTTATCGCGACATTGTTACGCATCAGGTTGAACTTGAAAACATTCAAGAAGGTTTCGACCTTGCAGGCGACAAGACTTCAGGCTCGATCAAGGTGCATGTGAATATTTAGTCGCTAGCACTATGATCTATTTCTTCTGTAGCGATTTCTTCCCATATTTGATCGACGTATCGATATGAGATGCCGCAGTGGCTGCATGTTTTGAATATTAGTGTCGCGTTTGCACTAACATCGACAGGTACAACCGAGAAGTTGTGTCTGTTGTCGTTCGAACCAAGAATACAATCGGTCATTATTTCTCTAACTCCATTTAATCGCGCCCATTATCTTCGAAAAATATTGTTAGACCGCCGTTTATTGCGGTTACGGTTTCATACGTTATTTCGGGTATCACAGAAAGATTTCCTATAAGGCCTACCGGCACCCATTTGGCGACTATGTTAATCTCGATATCCGTCTATTGCGTTGGCTCGCATATAGTCCTTGTCGAGTTCGATTCCGAGGCCGGGTCGGTCTGAGAGATAGATTTTGTCGCCACGGATATCGAGCGGGTGATCGATCATCATGTCGTACGCGTTGAGTTTTGCTCGTGATGTTTCTACTCGATAATGGTTTGGCACTGATGCCATGGCGTGTGCACCGGCTAGGACGTTGATGGGTCCACTCGCGTCGTGAGGCGAAATCGGAATGTAGTACGCCTCAGCCATCGTTGCGATCTTCTTGATTTCGCTGATTCCGCCGGTCCACGTTACGTCCGGCATTATGAAATCGGCAAGTTCGTTTTCAAGAATTGGGATGAACTCCCAGCGGGTGTGAATCCGTTCGCCGACACAAATCGGAACGTTCACGTTGTCACGGACCTGTCTAAGGGCGTGGATGCTTTCAACGGGAACCGGCTCTTCAAACCAGAATATCTTGTACGGCTCGAGCGCTCGGGCAAGTCGGATGGCGGTTGGGGCATCGAATCTCCCGTGAGCGTCGATGAGGATTTCGAAATCTGGACCAACCGCCTCTCGAATTCCGGCAATTCGTTCGATTCCGAGGTTTTCAGCCTCGGCGCTGAGTTGTCCTGTTAAGTAGCCATTCGATTCTTCAATGTGGTGTGGGTGGAAGGGGTCGGTTTTCAGAGATTTTTGTCCGGTGGCAACGATTGCTTTGGCGTGCTGGATCATGTCTGCGACGGATGAGCCGTCTTCAGGGTGGCAGTAGATCGGAATGCCTTCCCGTACGGGACCGCCGAACAGTTCAGATATTGGCAAGCCGAGAACTTTTCCTCGGATGTCCCAAAGAGCGATATCGATGCCAGATATGATGTTTGTTGTTGCTCCACGTGATCCCATGTACGTGAATGACCGGAATATTTTGTTCCAGATCATTTCTATGAGTCTTGGGTCATCACCTGCGATTAGGTCGCTCACGTGCCTGAGTGAGGCGCAGACGGCTCGGTTGGATACTGCTGACGTTCCGGTTATTTCACCCCATCCGGAGACCCCTCCATCGGTGTTTACTTCGACATAGACATATTCTCTATCGCGTATTCGACTGTCGTTGGCGGTGTCGAGATATGGGCTTGGTGCTGATACTAACCACGGAATGACTTTGGTGATTTTCAAGAGGGGATTGGCTCCGGGCGATGGTGGTGCGAAATGCACGACGGAATCGTATGTCGGAAGTGACAGATTGTCGAGGGAATTGTGCCGAATGAAAAAAACCCCGCATTATGCGGGGTCTTTTTTTATTCGAGATGGTAGCCCCGCGGAGAATCGAACTCCGGTCTCAGCCTTGAAAGGGCTGTGTCCTAACCGCTGGACGACGGGGCCGTGCATTATGAACGAGCGGCTTCGCAGCATCGGTCATTTTTAACACTAATTATCAGCATACCGCAGAGTCGGTGAAACGGCGATTTGTGGAGGCTACCAATTTTGGGTTTTGGTTGCGGAATTGCGTTAGTATCGGTGGCGTTAGCTTTGAGCATTGTCGAACGACTTGGTCGTTCATCGGAGTACGTTAAGTTCCATCGTCATCGTACGACTCAGTCAGGTCTCGCAGTCTCCTACCCTATCCCTTCCCTCACCCCGGGTACTGTTATTTCGGGATCGGCTATATAGATTAGAGAGTGCTCGCAGGGCATTCGTTCGCCAAGGGGCAGCGCGAGCATTGGGCGATGCGGGCTTTGCAGATTTGGCGACCGTGGGTGATCAAGAGCACGTGCATTTCGTAGCGATCATCTTCGGGGATGAGATCTTCCATGATCGGATGCGCTTGGTCGGCAGTCGTTTTTTCTTCGATGAGGCCCAGCCGTTTAGAAACGCGATGGATGTGTGTGTCGACCGGGAATGCTGGCATTCTGAGCGAAAACGACATTACTACTGCAGCAGTTTTTGGCCCGACGCCCGGAAGAGATGTGAACCATTCTCTAGCTTCTTCGAGTGGCTTGTTTGATAGAAACTCTAGTTCAAAATGCCCCAGTCGTTTTAGAATTTCGACAAGGATTTGCTGAATACGAATGGATTTCTGGTTTGATAGGCCGCCGTGTTTGATTGCTTGGGCGACTTGCGACGTTTCAGCTTCGATAACCTCACCCCAAGTCGGTAGGACTTTGCGCAGTGAGTCGTAGGCGCGTTCGGCGTTTAAATCGGAGGTGTTCTGAGTGAGCACCGTAAAGATCAGCTCGTCGATGGCTATCATTCTCGGCCGCCATTCGATTAAGCCGTAGATTGAATTCAGGCGTTCTTTGACAAGTGTCGGGGCGACGGTCGGTGTCCGATTCTTGGCTGATGTGGAGTGTTTTGGTGACCGTTTTTGCGACGAGGAAGGCATAGTTGCCTAGTAGTTGCGTGACTGAACGTACTCAGCGAGTGTGATCAGGGAATCGAGCGATTCTGATGCGGGTATGCCGTCGAGATTGTTGACGGCTGATTCGATGTAGTCGTTCGCAACTTTGAGGGTTTTGTCTAGTGCACCAGTTTGCTTGATCGCTTCAACCGCTGCCGGTAGAAGATCGTTTCTGCCTTCTTCTGGGGCATCGAACAGTGCCAAAATTTCTTCCGATGCTCCGTTCTCGGCTGCGATGATTGCTGGAAGGGTGAGAATGCCTTCTCCCAGATCATGTCCGGCAGGTTTGCCTAGTTCTTCACTGGTTGCGCTGTAGTCCAATAGATCATCGTAGATCTGATATGCCATGCCGATGTTGTAGCCGTAGTCGCGAACATTTTTGACAGCTGACTCATCGCCACCGCCTAGCACAGCACCGCTCTCTGCAGCTGTGCAGAACAGAGAGGCTGTCTTGTCGTATATTCTCTGGTAATAGTCCTTGAGTGGAACTCCGGGCTTCCAGGCTGTGTAGATTTCGTTTAGTTCGCCGCGTGCCAGTTCGGTGATTGTTTCTGCAAATCGTCGGACGAGTCGGACGTTGTTGGTATCGCAGACGTACATAGCGGATGTGGCAAAGACAAAATCGCCTATCAGTACTGCAACGTTTCGACCCCAGAGTTTGCTGGCTGTCTGGTGCCCCCGTCGGGTATCGGCATGATCTACGGTGTCGTCGTGGACGAGAGTAGCGATGTGTAATAACTCGACAGCGGTAGCCATTTTGATTGGCATTTCGCCGCGCCCTTCGCCGAATAAACTCGAAGCGAGAAGGGTTAGCGCTGGGCGAACACGTTTGCCTGGCGTGGCTAGAACGTGACCGAGTTGCGCGTCTAGATCATCGGCTTGCTCGGGAGAATTTTCGGGTGCTCGATCGGCGATGGTCGCAATTTCAGCAATAACGGCCTGAATGTCGTCGGCGACCGGCTCGTAAATGCTTTCTTGCGTAATTGCTTCAACCATAAGTAATCTCGAAATTGTTTCTGAGTTTGCTCAACTATTTGCCGGTTAGTCGGGCGTTTTCTTCTTCGATTATCGAATCATCAAGCTTAGTGAACAGCCGTTCTGGCTTTTGGATGGGAGTACCTGCAACGATTTCTCGTCGATTCCAGCCATCGGCCAATGTATCGCTGCTCTGGAACAGCATACTGTGTATTTTGTCGGCTGACGTTGGTAGGTACGGGTAGAAGACGGTACGAAGGGTAGATATTACGTTCAGGCCGACCCATAAAGCGGTTCCGGCAGCTTCTTTGTCGTCCTTGACAACTTTCCAAGGTTCTTTGCTGTCGACGTACTGGTTGCCGTGTCGAGCTAGTTTCATGGCAGCGCGCAGACCGTCACGGAATCGACGAGCGTCGATTGCTCTAGAGACTTCTTCAAGCGCGGTGTCGCAGGCAGCTAGCGCTGTTTTATCGTCATCATCGAGTTCACCGGGAGTTGGAGTTGCGTTTTCGAAGTTTCGAGTCGTGATCGTGAGCACCCGATTTACGAAGTTTCCGAATGTAGCAACAAGTTCGTTGTTGTTCGCTGCGTGGAATCCTTCCCAAGTGAAATCGGAGTCAGACGTTTCCGGCATGATCGACGATAGGTAATAGCGGAGCGGGTCGGCTTCGTATCGTGAGAGAAAGTCGGTCACCCAAATGGCGTTGCCTGTGCTCTTCGAGAAGTCCGCTCCACCAATGTTTAGATATTCGTTTGCGACCACATCGGTTGGTAAGTTGAGATCGCCACTGCCCATAAGAATCGAAGGCAGCATGATGGTGTGGAACGAGACGTTATCTTTGCCTTGGAAGTAGTATGACTCGCCTTCAGGGTCGACCCAGAATTTCTTCCATTCGTCGGAAGTTCCCTTTTGTTCGGCCCATACTCGTGCAGCTGAAAGGTAGCCAATGACGGCTTCGAACCATACATATATTCGCTTCGATTCCCAGCCTTCAAGAGGGACCGGCACACCCCAGTCTATGTCGCGTGTGATAGCTCGGTCGTGGAGCCCTTCGCGTAGCATTCCGAGAGTTTGGTTGCGAACATTGGCTCGCCAATCGTCCTGACCAGTGACCCATTTTTCTAGCTTTTCTTGGAAATCGCCAAGTTTGAGCATGTAGTGGGTGGTGTCTTTGAAGACCGGAGTCGAGCCATCGCGCTTGCTTCGGATGTTAATCAGATCAATAGGGTCGAGCGTTCGGTCGCAGTTATCGCATTGATCGCCACGGGCCGATTCGTGTCCGCAGTGTGGACAGGTGCCTTCTACAAATCGATCAGATAGAAAGCGCTGTTCGGTTTCCGAGAACGGCATCGATTGAGTTGATTCAATTAAGTGACCATTTTCAAGAAGCTTGGTAAATAGCTCTTGAGCAACTTCGATGTGACGATCTGTGTGCGTATGGGTGTATAAATCGTAAGAGAACGACATATCGGTGAGGGCTTTGCTCCAGATGTTGTGGTAGCGCGTTGCAACCACTTCGGGAGATACGCCTTCTTCGGCCGCTTTTAGGGCGGTCGGGGTTCCGTGCATGTCGGAGCCGGAGACCATTGCGACTTCATTGCCGATGATTCGGTGGTATCGAGCAAAGATGTCGGCTGGGACGTTCATGCCTGCGATGTGGCCGAGGTGAGGTTCGCCGTTTACGTACGGCCATGCAACGGCGACAAGAATTTTACGAGGCAAGTGAATTTCCGGTTTGTTACTGGGCTAGCTGAAACGGCTGGTCGATTTCGCCTGCCGACAATGGTTTAGTTCTGAGATTTATTATAGCGTCGGTCGTGTTGGAATCATCATGAATTCGTGATTATTAAGTTGTGATGGAATTCGACCAATTCACTCACTTTAAATCTTTGTTCAGTGAGAGTTGATAGACACGGTTTTTAGGTGACCGAGTTATCTCTACGGCGCGTTCGACGAGGGTTCGCCCGCTGAGTCCGTTTTCTTTTAGATTTCCGAGGATTTCTGATATCTCATCGTCAGAAAGATCGCTGCTTATCGCTTTGCCTGCGCCTTGAATGACAACGACGAACTCCCCTTTTGGTTGCTTATCGAAATGAGAGATCGCTTCGGTGGCTGTCCCACGGAAGGTTTCTTCGTAGAGCTTGGTTAGCTCTCGGCAGATGACCAGTTGGCGATCTGGTAACACTTGGTTGATGTTTTCAAGTGTTGCTTTTATTCGATGCGGCGATTCGTAAGCGACTACGGGGCCGGGTTCCTGCTCAGCGTTGTTTAGTGTCGTTAGTTGTTCATTCTTTTTTCGCGGTAAGAATCCCAGAAAGAGAAACCGATCGAACGACCAGCCGGTAATGGACAAAGCGCTGACTATCGCTGATGGGCCGGGGAGTGGGATGACATCGTGTCCGGCTTCAACTGCTGCGGCGACTAGAGCCGATCCGGGGTCACTGATTCCGGGTGTGCCGGCGTCAGATACGACTGCCATATCGCCGAGTTCAAGTTTTTCTACGAGGGATCGAAGTCGCTCAGGAGAGGTGTGCTCATGGAGACTTTCCAGTCTCGGCGTTACGCCTAGGTGGTTAAGAAGTTTCCGAGAGACTCGGGTATCTTCGGCGGCGACGGTTGATACTGTCGAGAGTATCTCGATAGAGCGTTGAGAAATGTCGGAGAGGTTTCCAATTGGCGTTGCGACAACGTAGAGGATCGACACAGGTTAGTTTTTAGCGTTTGCAGAATCGAGGATCTTATCGATTGCGGCGTTGTGCTGATCGTCGGCATGGTACGAACTGCGGACGAGTGGGCCGGCGGCGACATGCTTGAATCCCATCTTCAAACCTTCTTCTTCGAGCTCTTTGAACTCTTCAGGTCGGTAGAAGCGGATGATCGGGTGATGTCGCTTGGAAGGGCGGAGATATTGGCCAATTGTAAGCAGGTCGGTGTTTGCTTCGCGTAGGTCGTTCATGGTCTGAATGATTTCGGGCTTCGTTTCGCCAAGACCGACCATCATTCCAGATTTTGATGGGATGAACGGGTTGATCTCTTTGACACGCTTCAGTAGTTCGAGAGATAGATCGTAGTTCCCGCGGGGTCGGACTTTTTTGAATACCCGTCGAGTAGTTTCAATATTGTGGTTCAGAACGTGCGGCCCGGCGTTGATGACGCGTTCGAGTGATTTGAATTCGCCTTCAAAGTCGGGGATCAACACTTCGATTTTGCAATCGGGAGTGGTTCGTCTAACTTGCTTTATAGTTTCCGCGAATATTCCTGAGCCATAGTCGGCTAAGTCGTCACGATCGACTGACGTGATCACGGCGTAGCTGAGTTCCATTTGCTTCACAGTTGAGGCAACACGGATGGGTTCGGCTTGGTCGACGGTTCCGGGCCAGCCAGTTTTCACGTTGCAGTACGAGCAGGCTCGCGTGCAGGTGTCGCCGAGGATCATAAATGTGGCGGTGCCACGTTCCCAGCATTCGCCTATGTTTGGGCACGCTGCTTCTTCGCAGACTGTGTTCAGGCTTGCGCCTTTGATCTTCTTACGAATTTCAAGGAAGTTTTCACTGCCGGGGGCTTTTACTTTAAACCAGTCAGGGAGCCGTCGCTCGACTGATGGTGATCCTGAGTTTTCTGACTTTGAAACCAATGATTTGTCTTCGATTCGATTAGGAATAATTGACCATTTGGTGGCTGTGGTTTGCGCAGAGCTAGGCGCATCGTGGCCTGAACTAGTTCAGAATAACAGACAGGACATTTTTTTTATCGACCATATTTTGGTTTTGTGAGTCTTGTGATTCATGTTTGAGGCTCGAATTTCGTAATGGCAAAGCGTAAGCGGCGACAGCGCTATAACGGTCAAGATTTGACCGCACATATCGATTTGAATCCGGGTGACAATTTCGAGATTACTTTGGGTGAAATTAATGATGCAGGTGATACTGTTGCTGAGATCGACGGTGCACCAGTTATTGTGTCGGGCGGACTTCCTGGTGAGATAGTAATTGCAGAGGTTCAGAAGAAGTTTCCAGAACGAATCGCTGCGATTGTTGCGGAAGTTCTTGAGCCGGCTGCTGAACGAATCGAGCCGGAGTGTAAGTATTTCCTAGCTTGCAGCGGGTGCCAGTGGCAGCACGTTTCGTATGGTCATCAACTTCAACTAAAGCGTGAGCGAGTGCAGCGCGAAATCGCTAATTACGAGAATCTCTCTGGTGTCGAAGTCGATATGACGGTTGAGAGCGAGAAGCGACTGAAATATCGGAATCATGGTCGATTTACTATTGGTAAGTACGAGAATATTGGCGAGGTTGGGTACAAAAACGCTGTGACTCGGCAGTTCATCCGCATTGAAGAGTGCTTGCTGATGGACGTGAAGGTGAATGACACGATTGCCCTTGTTCAAGACAAGATGGAGGGGCAGACTCAGATGTCTATCCGGGTTGGCGTGAATACCGATTCGATGCTTGTTCAACCGAAGATGGAAATTCCTGGATTGGATCTTGTGACGGGTGTGCAGCATTACGAAGAAGAGGTACGAGGTTCACGATTCACTGTGGCGGCGTCTTCGTTCTTTCAGGTGAATACGGGTCAACTTTCACGTGCTGTCGATGAAGTCAGAGATCTGCTTGAACTTAGCGGAGATGAATTGATGGTCGACGCGTATTGTGGCGTTGGAGTATTCGCTGTTTTGATGTCGCCGTATGTGAAGCGAGTCATAGGAATCGAAGAGTCGGCATCGGCGATCGAGGATGCAAATCGGAATTTGAATGGCGCTACCAACGTCGAATTCATTCAGGGTAAAACCGAACACGTGATGGCTGATTGGCAGGATGAAAATTCAGTTGATGTGCTGTTGCTTGATCCGCCTCGGGTTGGTTGCCACCCAGATGTTTTGGAATCGGTCAAGAAGTTACAGCCCAAGAAGGTGCTGATGATTTCCTGCGAACCTTCGGCGATGGCTCGGGATCTCGATCTTATGTGCGAAGGCGGGATGTATAAGCTGGATACTATTCGGCCAGTCGACATGTTCCCACAAACTCGACACGTTGAGACGATTAGTGTGTTGTCGTTTCAAGGGACTCAGGATTAGCTGGGATGGTGAGTTCATCCGGCATAAAATTGGTACTTGCTAGTGGTTCGCCGCGACGCGTGGAAATTTTATCTGATGCCGGGATTACTTTAGCTATTGAGCCAGCTTCTGTAGATGAGGACGCTATTTTGGCCAAAGAGCCTGATCTTTTTTCGGCAGTGCAGAAACTGGCGCTGGCGAAGGCAATGTTTGTAGCAGAATTGTCCGTTGGTGAATTTGTGCTTGGTGCGGATACGATCGTTGTTTTCGAGAATGAAGTGTTCGGAAAGCCTAAATCGTCCACTGAGGCCTTGTCGATGCTGAATCGATTGAGTGGGCGCCGGCACGAAGTTATTACCGGGGTTGCTGTTGTGAATCCCGCTGGAGAATCTCAGACTAAGTTCGTGAGCACGTCGGTTGTTTTTCGTAATCTAGACGATAGTGAAATTTCTGAGTATGTTTCAACTGGACTGCCTCTGGATAAAGCAGGCGGTTATGGGATTCAGGATTCTTCCTTTGCTCCCGTTGCGAGTTACGATGAGTGTTATTTGAATGTTGTTGGGCTACCTATGTGTGCATCGAGTGATTTGTTAGAAGAATCTGGTTTTGAGATTGGCGTATCCCTTGCATGCGCTGGTCATGCTGTGTCTGGTAATTCGGACTATACGGAGTCGTTGTAGTGGGCTTCATGGGACTTGGCGGATTAGAGGTATTGCTCATTGGAGCGATAGCTTTCTTCGTGGTTGGTCCTAAGCGTTTGCTAGAAGGCATTCGTGGTGGCCGGAAGATTTATTCAGACTTGAAGCGGCAGCGCGATACGTTGCAGTCGCTGATTACCGAGGCGATTGATCTTGAGGATCTAAAAGAGCAGGTAGGGATTGATGACATCAAGGAGAGTGTGAAAATACTTGAGGATGATTTGAAGCTCGATCAGGTGTCCGAGGAATTTCGTAATGCGAACGAGGTGGTCGACAAGTCGATACCACGTGATTGGAAGTTCAACCGACCGCCTATTGAGGTCGATCCTGAAGTCCGTAACGCCATTCCT
>TARA_B110000438_G_scaffold301871_1_pt1 | contig 10927 bp, 8 predicted proteins | sample TARA_B110000438 | Tara Oceans TARA_B110000438 (sample SAMEA4398413) | marine metagenome | biome: Polar Biome; feature: [MES] marine water layer (ENVO:01000295) within the mesopelagic zone...; material: water (ENVO:00002006), including particulate matter (ENVO:01000060) such as......
TCATTTAACGCCTATTTTAGACTTGATGAAATAGATGCCAATTATGATTTTTTTAAAAAATTATGTAAAACTTGTCCAGAGCTTGGGAAGTTAAATGCAAATATATGGTTTTCTTTTCTAGACAAAGATCTTGTTAGTTTAGATGGTTTCATGAGTCTTCAAAAAACAAGTTTATTTAACATTCAAGGTGATTGGAATTCATCGATCACTCTAACCTCTTCTGTTAAACCAGCATTTATAGTGAGTAGTAATTTTACAGATTTAAGCGGTAATCTCTATGAACTCCCCAATTTCTTTTTGTCTGGTTCTAATAATAAAATTAATATAGATCTCCCAAAAATTAATCTAGGAAATTCCTTCATCAGCAATCAATTAGATAACATCTTTCCCGGATTCTCTGATAAATATGCTTTGCAAGGCTTTATAAATAATCTTAATGTCACTAAAGTTTTTAAAGAGGAACTTGCCATCTCAGGCAAGCTAGAAGATACAAGTTTAGAAGGAACATCACAAAATTTTCTTTATGAAGGCCTATCTGGAGATTTTTATTATCAATCAAGAGAAGCTCTTTTTAGAATAGACAGTCCATCTTTATCTATTAAAACTAATAATTTTTTTGATGAGCACTTGATCTTGAATAATATTTCTGGCCTTTTTTTCTTTGATAATAAAAATAAAAATATAGAGATTTTTAATAATAAATTCAAAGCCACATATGATAAATTTCCCATCAATGGTAAGTTTAATTTCACTCCTTCTTCTATAGATACACTAGGAGATTTATCTATTACTTTTGATATCATGAAGCTGGATGAGGTTGCAATTCTAAATCTATTTCCTAATTTAAAGGCAACAGAGCCTTTGAAATCATGGATTAATGCAAATGTTGATTGTGGTTTATATGAAGATATAAAACTCTTATACCGAGGTCCATTAGATTATCTATTTCTAGACACCAGTTCTGCTTTTCAAATGCAGTCTAGTATTGCAGATGCTTGTTTAGCTATAGGTAAATACAGAATTAATAAAATAAACGGCTTCTTGGAAATCGATAATTCAAGTATTTCTATTGATTTACTGGATTCTAATTTTTTAGGATCTTTGCTGAAGGGCAAAATACAAATATATAAAGATATTGAACTATATAAAATTTTCCTTGATGGAAGTTCATCAGGGCCATTTGAGTCTATTGCAAGATTTTATTCTTCTGCAACCAAAGTCTCTAATTTTAATAACTTCAAAGAAAATAGAATAGAAGGAAAGCACCAAACTAGTTTTAATTTTTCTGCCCCTTTATTTTATTCTATGGACATTCTTGGAAAAGATGCATTACTGATATTAGATTCTAAGATCACAGATGCTGGCTATGTATCAAATGATCTTAATTATTCTTTAAACAATATGTTTAGTAACATAAATTTTAGTAGCGCTGATGGTTTTAAAGACAGTTATTTTTCTGCCCAGATTAATTCAGTTCCCTTGCAGTTCAACATAAATACGATATTTAGAAAAAAAAGTCAGTTTACGCTAGTAAGTACGGAAAAGAATCTGGCTATTAAGAAGTTATTTCCTCATTTAAATTTCTTCTCCCAGTCAAAAGGTAGTTCAGATTTTAAGTTTGATCTTATTACTTCAAGTTTTTTAAGAAATACCAACTATTTAGAAACAAAAGTAGAAATAAGCACAAATTTGAGAGGAACCATGCTTAAAGGCTATGAGCCTTTCGTAAAAACAAAAGAAGAAAAGATAAATTTTAAAATCAACTTATTACAAAAAAAGGAAAATAACTATACTGAGCTATTATTTTCTTATGGAGACTTGATAAGAGGTAAGCTGAATTTAAAAGACGAATTCTTAGAAGGCTATTTAATTGCAGGTAAGAAAAAACAAAATATTATTATAGAAGAGGGGGTGGTTTCCTTAATGGGAACTTTTAATGAGTTAGATATTGCAAAACTTTCCAAATACAGTTCTGGTGGTAAGTCTTTTCCCGGAACAAGTTATAAGATTAAAGATCTATTAATAAAAAAGACCAAGTTATCTTCTCTAGAAATAAAGAACACGACTATTAATATGAATCAAAAAAAAGATGAATATAGATTTATTTTTTCTAATTCAGATTTTAAAACATCTCTTGTCTACAATAATCGATCAAAAAATCTTTTTTTAGATTCTGAATTTATTTCTTTAAAGATAAATGGAAAAGAGTCCGAAGGGACTTTTCTTTCTTTATTTAACAACCTGTCTATTCCTATGAAATTTAAGACAGATAGCTTTAGTGTTAATAATAAAGAATATGGAAGTTGGAGTTTTGATATTGTGCCAGGCAAGAAAAAATTACTCCTTGATAACCTTTCAGGGAGATATGATATTTGGGAGATTGGATATAGGTTAAAAGATGCCAACTCATTTTTGTCTATAGATCAAAACATTTTAGGATGGACCACTACTCTAGAGACAAAAATGAAATCGATGGACTCAGAGAAAGTAATCAAGAATTTTGAGCTAAATGATCTAGTGAATTTAGATAATTTATCTTTTTATCCTGCTTTGTCTTGGAAGGGATTACCTAATGACTTTGATCTAAATCAAGTTCAAGGCTTATTGGGTTTTGAAATTGAAGGTCTTGAGATAAGTGATAAAGAAGAGGGCTATGTTGCAAATACAAACATGTTAAGGCTCGTCAGTATTTTTAATATCACTGACACATTTGAAAAAATAACTAATTTGAATTTTAAAAAACTCTATAAGTCAGGTTTTGAAGCAGATAGCGCGAAGGGTTCTATAGCTATAGGAAAAGATTCTTATAGCACTCATGACCCTATTATCTTTAAGAGCGGTTCAAGTGAGTTTAAATGGATAGGTACGATTGAAAAAAATGAAGCAGGGTCTTTTGGAGAGTTAGATTTTGAGATAATTATGACTCTTCCCTTGCGAGAATACTTGCCTGCGTATGCCTTGCTATTTGGAGGTCCTATAACTGCAGGGATTGTATATATAGCAGGAAAAGCTTTCAAAAGAAATCTAGATAAGCTTAGCAGCGGTAGATGGTCTTTAACAGGAACGCTTCAGGAGCCAAAAACGAATTTTGAAGGCTGGTTCGAAGAGCGGTCTTAAGAGAAAAACTTTCTAACTGCTTAGAAAAATCTGTAAACATACTTTTCTAAAATTCAGGATGTTACCCTTTATTTTTTTTTAGAATATAACTCGCAAGATAGCCTTCATTGCTCTTACGGGTTCTTGAACTCTCTATTTTAGCCTCTTTTCTGTATTTCGTAATAGTTCTGCGTGCTATTTCAATTGAGAATTCTTCAAAAAGAATTCTTTTTAATTTTTCATCGCTATGTGGCAATTTCTTATTTTCCTTCTTAACAATATTAGTTATTAATTGAATGAGTTTATTTGAAGAAATATCTTCACCTTTTCCTTTTTGGTTAACCCTTTTAATAACCAAGCTTTCAAGCAACAAAAGTGAATTCGGGAGTTGTAAGTATTTAGATTTAATAATCCTTGATATAGTCGATATGCTTAATTTAGTTCTCTCAGAGACATCAGATAAACTTAAGGACTTCAAGGGGGCTAAATTATTAAGATATTCCCCTTGCTGATTAACTATAACCTCACCTACTAGTAGTAAAGTTTTTTGTCTTCTGTGTAGTCCTGTTAAAAAAGATTTAAATGCTTTGTCATCATTGGAGTTTGATTCTCCAAGGCTTGTATTGATTTTTTCTAGGAGTTGCTTGGGCATGTAAGAATCATTAAGTGAAACAAACCATTTACCATTTTTATTAAAACAAATTAGGTCTGGTTTAGTATAAACATCTTGCTGCGAGACCACCTCAACTCCTGGATAAATCCTCAATCCTTTAATCAGAGAGTAAACTGCATTATCTATATCTTTAATTTCCTCTTTTTCTAGCGCAATCTTCTTTAGAGCCTCAATAGCTTTTAACTTTAAATCTTCATCACTGTCTGAGTTATTTACTTGGATGATTAGGGATTCAGTTATATTCCTGTAGCCACATCCAACAGGTTCAAGATTCTGGATTAGAAAAAGAATTTTTTCTATCTCTGAATATAAAATAGACTTATTAGTATTTTCTTTCACAAATTCTTTCAGATCTTCATAATCTATCTCAGGGTCTAGTCTGCCTTGATTGTCTATTGAATCTATAAGATAGGTCCCGGCAATTATTTCTTTATCTGTAAGACTTATAAGACGAAATTGATCTTGTAATTCTTCACGTAAATCCTTTGTCTCTTCTTGTTCAAAGCGTAGGGGATTATTTGTCTCATCAGCAGAAAAGAAACTTCGGTATTTATCAATTAAACATTCATCTTTAAAATATTTAAATTCTTTATCCTTGTCTTCATCTTCAGAGAACTTATTTAAGAGTGAATAGAGATCTTTTCTGATTTGTATACCTGGCAGAGATAAGAGTTTAATTTGATTTTGTAGGAGTGGTGTTAGCACAAATGATTGTTTTTGACTTTGCTTTATCAGCTGCTTCATATTCAAATCTCGAAGTTATCTCCCAGATAAACTTTTTTAACTAAACTGTTGTTGGCAACTATATCTGGACTGCCTTCAGCAACTATTTTTCCTTCACTAAGGATTATGACTTTGTCGCAAATTCCCATTGTCTCTCTAACATTATGGTCACTGATCAGAACCCCAATTCCCTTCTTGTTTAAGTTTTCGATTGTCTTCTTTAGTTCTGATACTGCTATTGGATCAATTCCTGCAAAAGGTTCATCAAGAAGTAGAAATCTTGGATTTAATGCCAATGCCCTGGCTATCTCTGTCCTTCTTCTTTCTCCCCCAGAAAGCATAGAACCTTTTGTGTTAGAAAAGTTATTTAAATTGAATTCTTCTATAAGATTTACACATTCTTGGGATTGCTCTGCTTTGGATAGATCTTTTCTTTGTTCTAAAGAAGCCATGATATTTTCTCGCACTGTTAGCCTTCTGAAGATTGAGTTCTCTTGAGAAAGGTAAGAAAGTCCTATCAAGGACCTTTCAAATATATTTTTGTTTGTTATTTCTTTTTCATCTAAGAATATACTCCCTGAATCCGTTTTTAACAGCCCTGTGATTAAATAAAATAATGTTGTTTTTCCTGCGCCATTGGGCCCTAATAGTCCTAAAGTTTCTCCTTCAGACAGCTCAAGACTAACATTATCAACTACTGCTTTGCCCTTATATTTTTTTAAAAGTTCCCTTGCAGATAATTTCATTTTAATTTGTTGGTCATCTTTGATTCTACTGACTTCACTATCTCCTTTCTCTTCAAATCATAGTATATTTCTTTTGCTTTCAAGGTAAAATTATCTAATTCAAATTCAGCATTTCCTTTAAAAACTAATAAATTCAATGAATGCTGGTATTCAATAATATTTGCTTTACCTATAAGTTCTAGAGGCTTTCCTCCTTTTGTAAAGACTTTGGGTTTAAAAAAATCTAACTTTATATTGTTGACTAGATTTTCTAAAGAAAATCCATCAGACTCTATAAGAAGATTATCTATTTCAAAACTTGATGATTTGCTAGAAACAAGACTATCTTCTTTCCTCTTGTAAACCGCTTTTTTTGAAATAAGACTTACTATTTTATTATCTGATTGCTTTAGATTTAGCTTTAAGTCGCTTAAGTTAAGATGATTATCATAAGTTGATAGAACAGCTTCAGGAGATATTAATAATATAGTTTGATTGTCGGTATGCGATTTGATTTTCCATACTACATCCCGAAGATTGAATTTAGTATCTCCTGTATACACCACTTTGTAATCTTGATTAGTATCTGTTGAAATATTGAAAGAGATTAGAGCTAATATGCAGGCAAATAAAAAGGCTGAAAGAGATCTCATAAGGACTTATATCAGACCCGACTCAATTAGGTCATGCATTCTTATTATTCCAATAGGATAATTCTTAGAATCAAAAACTACTAGAGAATATATTGCATTACTTTGCATTATATCTAGTGCATTGATAGCGAGTTCATCCTCTTTAATTGTTTTGGCTTTTTTTGACATTAATTGAGAAATTCTAGTTGCATGAATATCAATTTTTTTATTCAAGGCTCTGCGTAAGTCCCCATCTGTAAAAACACCTTTCATTTTATTTGATGAATCAATTACTACGGCTATTCCAAGACCTTTAGATGACACTTCTAACAAAGTTTCAGATAATTTACTATCCGATCTTACACAAGGAAAGTCTTTACCTGTGTGCATTAGATTTGAAACTTTAAGCAGAAGTCTTTTTCCTAATTTCCCACCGGGATGGGACTTAGCAAAATCGTTTGAATTAAAGCCTCTTGCCTCTAAAAGAGCAATTGCTATTGCATCTCCTAAGGCTAATGAGGAGGTAGTGCTAGTTGTCGGAGCCAGGCCTAAGGGGCAAGCTTCTTCAGGCGCGCAGGTGTCGATGTTTAATTTAGCACTAATTGCTATCTTAGACTCGCGATTTCCAGTAATAGAATAAAAATCACATCCGATATCTAGCAATGTTGGCAGAAGATCAATTATCTCTTCTGTTTGGCCGGAATTAGAAAAAATAATAACCTTATCTTCTTTTTTAATAGACCCTATATCTCCATGCAAAGCCTCTGCTGCATTGATAAAAATAGATGCAGAGCCAGTGCTAGAAAGTGTAGCAGCTATTTTATTTGCTATATGACCTGATTTTCCTATCCCCAGAGTCACTATTCTTCCTTTTGTTTTTAGAAGGTCATCACATAAGAGATTGAATTCTTTACTAAGATTTAAAGATAGATTGTTTAAGGCGGATGCCTCAATTTCAATTGTTCTTTTTGCAGATTCTAGATGATTAATTTTTTTCATTTCTGTAGATTATTAATAAGCGAAACCAAGGGCAAGGAAGTATGCACTTAAGAACACTAATGAGACAAATAGATTAACTTTTTTATTCTTTTTAGTCATTGTGTATATATATCCACAAAACATTAGAGTTATTATAAGCAATAAGGCTAAAAGAGGCTCCCAAGTTTTGTAGTTCCAGGAGTTTGAAATCACTTCTGAATTAAAAAGACCTGGAATAGCCAACACACATAAGCCATTAAAGATATTAGACCCTATTAAAGTTCCTGCTACTGTTTCATATCTCCCTTTTAGAGCAAGAGAGGTGGATGCTGCAATTTCAGGTAAGCTTGTTCCTATAGCCAATACGGTATACCCAATAAACATTTCACCAAGATTAAATTCAGTAAGTAAATTCATTGCTCCAAATGTAATCAGCCAGGCTGCTAAGACTAAGAAAATTAGGGACAATACCAGTTTTAACAAAAGATAGTTCTCATGAGTTTCTTGAGAGAAAGCATCTGAATAGTTTTTTCCGGAGGTATACCAAAAAAATATCACTCCCAAAAGACTCAATAAGAGTATTAGTGAAGAAAATATTGAAAATGGATCAATTGAAATTACTAACCACACAAGACCAGTTGAGATTAGAAGTACCATTAGATTTTTCAGAACTAATTTCTCTTGTATGAAAGTAAGTTTCTTAATGCTTATAACTAGAAGAGTAGCACCAAAAACTAAAGATAAATTAGCAATATTTGAACCTATAACATTTCCAATAATCATGGTCCCTTTAGCTTCCAGGGCGGCAAAAAAAGTTGTAAGCATTTCCGGGGCGGAAGTTCCAAAAGCAATTACTGTAGAGCCAATTAAGAATGGAGAAAGTCCAAAATTTAGAGCAGTAGAGACTGAATATCTTTCTAATCTTTCAGCACTTATCCAAATAACTATTATTCCTAGTAGGATTGGGATAAAGGCATTCAGTAACATATTCACTCCTCGACTCTGAAGAATTATTCATCAAAGTTTATTTTCTCAAGTGCTATAATAAATTAAATTCAAAATTACATTCAATTTATCTCTTAAAGTATGAAATTTTTACATATTAAGCTTTCATTATTACTTATTCTTTTATCGCTCTCTCAAAATGAGTTGTATGCAAAATCTGCTCATGATTATGCGGATAAAGTTCATAAAGATATTGTGCAGGTTATAAAAAGTCAGCAAAATCTTTTAGATGAAAACCCAAAAGAATTTACATTCTTAATCAGTCAAGCCTTTAGCCCAATAGTAGATTTTGAAAGAATCTCTAAGAATGTTATGGGCAGGTATTATAAAGATGCAAGTAGTATTCAAGTTAAAAAGTTCAATGAAGTTTTTCAATTGAGTTTATTGAAAACCTATTCTAGGTCTTTGGTGGAATTTCAAGATGAAAGGATAATAGTCCTTCCAGAATTAAAGCCTTCAACTAAGGAAGGTAGAGCGAAAGTATACATAGAAATTATAACTTCAACTAATACATACCCAGGTATGTACAGTATGTATTTAGACAAGAATAGAGAATGGAAGATAATCAACATTGTAATTAATGGGGTCAACTTGGGCATAACCTTCCGCAATCAATTTTATTCTCTAATGAAAAAAAATAACAACGACATAGATAAATCAATATCCTTATGGGAAAGCTCCTTATGATAAATTATGGATAAATTGCTAATAAAAGGAGGCAAAACTCTTAATGGCGAGATTTATGCTTCAGGAGCAAAGAACTCTGCTCTACCTATACTTGCTTCTTCTTTGCTAGCCGACACACCTTTAAAAGTGTCAAATCTTCCTCACTTAAACGATGTTACAACTATGATTGAGCTCTTAGGTTCAATGGGGCTTGATATTATGTTGAATGATGACATGGAGGTAGTGGTAGATGCGTCGACTATTAAGAATTTAAATGCTAGATATGAGTTAGTAAAAACAATGAGGGCTTCAATATTAGTACTGGGACCTATGTTAGCAAAACATGGAAAAGCAGATGTGGCACTTCCAGGAGGATGTGCAATAGGAAGTAGACCGGTAAATCTTCATGTTGATGCCATGAGATCAATGGGGGCTGAAATTATTTTAGAAGAAGGCTATATTAAAGCCAGATCTAATGGCCGCCTTAAGGGGGCCCAAATTGTTTTTGATCCAGTAAGTGTTACTGCTACTGAGAATGTTATTATGGCTGCGTCTTTAGCAGACGGAGTAACAACAATTGAGAATGCAGCTAAAGAGCCTGAAGTGATTGATTTAGCAAATTGCTTGATTAAAATGGGTGCTAATATTCAAGGTGCAGGAACAGATATTATTACTATAGAAGGAGTTAATAATCTTATTGGTTGTGAGTTTTCTGTAATGCCTGATAGAGTTGAGGTAGCAACTTATCTAACCGCTGTAGCCATGACTGGAGGCTATATAAAAATTAAATCTGTGATACCTCAATATTTAAGTGCCGTTCTCAATAAACTGCGCCAATGTGGTGCCGAGATAAATGAAGGAACTGATTGGATATCATTAGAAATGAATAAGGCTAGGCCAATACCGGTAAGTTTAAGAACTGGTCCTTATCCTTCTTTTCCAACTGACATGCAAGCTCAGTTCGTTGCTTTAAATTCTATAGCAGATGGCAATTCAACGGTTACAGAAACTATCTTTGAGAATAGATTTATGCATGTTCAAGAAATAGCAAGAATGGGTGGTGAAATTTCCTTAAAAGGTAATACTGCTATAATTCAAGGAACTGATTTTCTTGTTGGGGCACCAGTTATGGCAACTGATCTGAGAGCTTCAGCTAGTTTAGTTTTAGCAGGTCTTGTTGCAAAAGGCTCTACGACAATTGACCGTATTTATCATATCGATAGAGGCTACGAAAGGATTGAAGAAAAATTAAAATTACTTGGCGCAGATATAGATAGAATTTCTTAACTTTTATATTTATGACTATCAAAGAGAATTTAATAATAGCCTTACCAAAGGGTAGGGTTTTTGAAGATTTTTTACCTCTACTTGAAGGGACAGAGTTTGCTCTTATCCAAAAACCAAATGAGACTAGAAAAATTCTTCTTGATACACAAACTCCAGAAGTAAAAGTTTTAGTGATTAGAGGCTGGGATGTGCCTACTTATGTTACTTTTGGAGCCGCTCATATAGGCGTGGTTGGTAAAGATATATTGCTAGAAAAGAAATCTGATGAATTTGCTGAACTCGCTGATCTTAAGATTGGCTTATGTAGAATTTCTCTAGCAGGCAATAGTAACGCTATTCATGGGAAAAAAAGACTTAAAGTAGCTACTAAATACCCTGATACAGCTAGAAAATATTTAGAATCAAAAGGAATTCAATCTGAAATAGTTTATTTGCATGGCTCTCAAGAGATAGCCCCTTCACTGGGATTGGCAGATGCAATAGTGGACCTAGTTGATTCAGGAAAAACATTAACAGAAAATGGACTAGAGGAATTAGAAATAATTAGAGAAATCTCCTCTAGAATGATAGTTAATAAGGCTGCCTTAAAAACAAAAAGTGCCTTGATAGAAAAGATAAAACAGATTCTTACACCCTGAAAATCTTATGTTTGGTTTTAATTTAAATGGCAGAGACAAAGATTTTAAAAGTAATCTTAATAAATTTATAAGTTTAAGAAATAGTTTTTCAGAAAGTACTCAGTCCAGTGTTTCTAGAATAATAGAACGCATTAAAAATGAAGGTGATTCTGCTTTGATTGATTTAACTAATCAATATGATGGATTGGAGATAAGTGATATTTCTGATTTATTTATAAATGAAGAATCGATAAATAGTAGTGTTGATAAAATTGATAAAGTTATCACAGAGGCCTTAATTGAATCATATAAAAGAATAGAAAGCTTTCATCAGGAATGTTTTAAAGAAATAGATATCTCTTTTAAAGAGAAGGAGATATCAAGAAAATTTAGGGCTATAGAAAGCGCCCTTTTGTATGTACCAGGAGGTAAGGCTTCTTATCCTTCAACTGTCTTAATGTCAGCTGGTCCTGCAGTGGCTGCAGGAGTCAAGAGGCTTATTCTTACTTCTCCCAGACCAGCCGG
>TARA_B110000438_G_scaffold110895_1_pt1 | contig 10920 bp, 8 predicted proteins | sample TARA_B110000438 | Tara Oceans TARA_B110000438 (sample SAMEA4398413) | marine metagenome | biome: Polar Biome; feature: [MES] marine water layer (ENVO:01000295) within the mesopelagic zone...; material: water (ENVO:00002006), including particulate matter (ENVO:01000060) such as......
TGGCGATCATAGTCACCACCAATTGTTCAAATGAGCGATCGATAAACAGTACTCCCAAAAAGAATGAGTTTTCTACTGTTCTAGATAATCCAATGTCTTTGTCTGATTTCAATCTTACTGCGGATGATGGCTCTAACTTCAATCTAGAGACCCTTAAAGGTAATTGGAGTTTATTATTTTTTGGTTATACACATTGTCCTGATGTATGCCCCTTAACTCTGCATCAACTTGGTCAAGCTAACAAAGCTCTTAATGAATCAATGATTGAGTTACCAAATATTATTATGGTCAGTGTTGATCCTGATAGGGATAGTATCGAACTGCTTCATCAATATGTTAATTCATTCAGTCAAAAAGTAATGGGTGTTACCGGCCCTCTAGATGAAATAAATAAACTAACGACTCAACTTGGTATTTTTTATCAAGTCAACAAAGAAGAAGGTGAAAATTATTCAGTCAATCATTCTGCAGCCGTCATTATGATTAATAAAAATGCTGAATTTCATGCAGTATTCAGCGCGCCACATAGCACGGAAAATTTTGTAACGGATTTACCAAAAATTATGGCGAGAAACTAATGAAAAAAATACTAACTATTCTATTAATACTCACTTTAATGAGTTGCGATTCTATAAAAACGGATGATATTATCTTTGAAAATCTTACAATTTATACCCCAAGAGCAAACAATAAAGTTACGGCAGGCTTTACAGATATTATCAATAATTCATCCGATACAATTACGATTAATTCAATATCAAGCCCACAATTTAGTATTGTAGAAATTCATGAAACCATAATGAATAACGGTGTTGCAAGCATGATTAAAATTAATACGTTAACTATCCCAAAAAAGCAGTCTGTCTCGCTTAAACCTGGGGGTAAGCACCTAATGCTAATAGATCCTATAAAATCCATTAGTGAAGGTGAAGAAATAAGTTTAATTATTGAGTTATCCAGTAATGAAACTATGATGCTAAAGACACCAGCTGTGTCACGCTTCTAAAAATAATATAATATAGAGTAAAATCAAAAACTGGTTCACTTATGCATCCAATTCAAGCATGGTTTTTCATTATTTTGCAATTTCTAGTACCAAAGTTGCTTATTACCAATATTATTTATTATGTTGCTAGGATAAAAAACACTGTAATAAAAAATTATTTAATCCAAAATTTCATTAAAATCTACAATGTCAATGTAGATGAAATCAAGATTAAAAATCTTAATGAATATAATTCATTCAATGCATTCTTTACAAGAGAACTAGAGCATTCCTCAAGACCCATTGAGGAAGAAGAAAAAGTATTGATCTCATCAGTAGATGGAAAATTAAGCGCCTTTGGTAACATAAAAAAAAATCAACTATTTCAGGCAAAAAGTTTTCATTACTCATTACAAGATTTACTTGGTAATGATAATTCTAGTGCAGAAAAATTTATCGATGGCAATTTCGCTACAATTTACTTAGCGCCATTTAACTATCATCGAGTACATGCACCTTTAGATGTGGTATTGAAAAAGATGCATTACATACCAGGCAATCTTTTTAGTGTTAATCAAGTTACAGCATCCAGAATTCCCAAATTATTTATTCGCAACGAGAGGCTTGTTTGTTATTTTGATGCTAATGGTTTTGAGATGATTATTATTTTTGTCGGTGCCATGAATGTGGGCAGTATTACAACTCCTTGGACGGGTGAAATTAGACCAATAAAAAGAGGTGAGATCATTGATTTAAAATTAGCACAAAATATATCTACAACTCTAAAGAAGGGCGATTTATTAGGCTGGTTTAATATGGGATCGACTGTCATTACTCTGTTTCCAAAAAATAGTTGTGTCTGGACTGAGTCCCTGAAAACTAATGATGATATTTTTATGGGCAATAAAATTGGTTCATTAGTACAACTGCACTGATGCAAAAACAAGACAAAAATTATACTGATTGGCAACCAAATATCGACTATGCTTCAGCTAAGAGGCGACATCAAAAAATATCCACTATAAGAAATTATTTTAATGAGCATGGCGTACTTGAGGTCGATTCACCAATTTTATCAACAAGCGCCGTCTCAGACATCAATATTGAAAGCATTAATACCTCATTGGCAATTGATCTTTCTAGAAATTTCTATCTACAAACATCTCCAGAATTCTACATGAAACGTATGCTTGCTGATGGATTTAAAGACATCTACCAAATATGTAAAGTTTTTCGCGATGATGAATTAGGTCGGTTACATTCTCCTGAATTCACTATGATAGAGTGGTACAGATTAGATTTTAATTTAAATAATATGATTGATGAAACATTAGCCGTCATCAATCTTATTCTTCATGATCAACAATCAGATATAACTGTAAAAAAAATCTCCTATTGTAAAGCCTTCGAAGATTACTTGGGTATAGATCCTCTTAGGACAAATATAGAAACAATTATTAAACTAGGTAAAATTGATAGCTCATTACAAAATCAAATGAATGATGATATAAATCAATATCTAGATTTTCTATATGCAACTCAGGTTACTAAAAATTTCGACCCTGAAATACTCACCGTAATCCATCATTACCCAGCAAGCCAAGCTGCTTTAGCTCGAATCTCTCCAAATGATGATCAAGTTTCTGATCGCTTTGAGGTGTTCTATGGAAACATAGAATTGGCAAATGGTTATGTTGAATTAACTGATATCCATCAAACCAGGCAACGCTTTCAAAATGATCAACAATTACGCCAAAAACAAGGAAAAGTAACTCGCCCATTAGATGAATATTTTATTGCGGCTATTGCGTCTGGTCTTCCTGATTGTGCAGGGGTAGCTTTAGGATTTGATCGATTATTCATGATTAGCGAAGGTAAGTCAGATATACAATCTGTCCAACCATTTACGATCAAATAAATAACTGCAATTTTTTAAGTTACTTTACTCTCGAGACGTACTCTTTTGATCGGGTATCGATACGAACAATTTCACCCTCTTCAACAAATAAAGGGACACGAACTATTGCCCCAGTGGACAATGTTGCAGGTTTAATTCCACCACTGGCAGTATCACCCTTTAAACCTGGATCAGTTTGTACTATTTTAAGCTCTACAAATTTAGGTGGGACTACGATTAGCGGTTCATTATTCCATAGAGTGACTTGACAAATATCTTGATCTTTTAACCATTTTTTAGCCTCAGCTACGGCAGATTCATTAGCGGCATATTGTTCAAAAGTATCTTGCACCATAAAATGCCAGAACTCACCATCGCTATAAAGAAATTGCATATCAGTATCCATGACATCTGCAGCCTCAATATTTTCGCCAGATTTAAATGTTTTATCTATCGTTTTTCCAGTCTTTAGGTTTTTGACCCTAACACGGTTAAATGCTTGCCCCTTTCCAGGCTTAACGAATTCATTCTCAATTATAATATATGGATCCTTGTCTAAGATAATTCTGAGTCCAGATTTAAAAGAATTTGTATTGTATGTTGCCATAATTACCTCTATTAAATATCAATCTATTTATTATTTTTCTGATGATTTTTCGACTGTTAAAGCAATCGCTCTTTTAAATTTCTTTGAGTAATTTTTACCTCGAAGAGCCCTTTCGCCAATATAATCCTGGAGATCCTTCCATTTTAGAGTCATATAATTTAGCTCATCACGATATACATTTAATGCATCACCTTCATTAATTATCGCGACACCAACTAATTTCTCTTCCCCTAGTTTAAATTTCTTTGTTGGTATATTGAGTAATTTATTACCCTTGCCTTTCGCCAGTTCTGGCAAGTCTTTTGCGTCAAAAAGTAATAATTTTCCGATAGAGCTAACCACCGCAATCAAAGCACCATTTTTTTTAATCAATGGATATGGGGATATTGGCCTACTTGATTCTGGCACTCTAAGAACAGCCTTACCAGCTTTATAATTTGACGCTAAATCAGATAATTTCACTAAAAAGCCATAACCAGCATCACTTGAGAGAACCCATTGATCATCTGGAGCACCAATCAATGCCCCACAAAACTCAGAGCCATCCGGTGGATTAAAACGACCAGAAAGAGGTTCACCTTGGCCTCGTGCAGACGGCAACAAATTAGCCAACATACTATAAACTCTTCCCGTACTATCCATAAACATTGCAGATTGATTGCTTTTTCCATAAGCCGCAGCAAGAAACTGGTCGCCAGCTTTATAGTTCATGGCATGAGGATCAATATCATGACCTTTTGCAGCCCTTGCAAAACCCCTCTGAGAAAGGACGATCGTTACTGATTCGCTGGCAATAAGCTGCGTTTCATCAATAGCTTGTGCCGCTTCTCTTTCAATAATTTTTGTTCTTCTTTTATCGCCATAAGCATCGGCATCTTGGTTAATCTCTTCTTTAATCAGTGTCTTTAATTTATTTTTATCATTTAATATTTCTTCTATCCCAACACGCTCTTGGTTTAGTCCATTTTGCTCAGTGGTAATTTTGATTTCTTCTAGTTTTGCTAAATATCTCAACCGAAGGTTTAAGATAGATTCTGCTTGAATTTCTGACAAAGAGAATCGTCCTATGAGTTCAGCCTTAGGATCATCTTTGGTTCGTATAATTTTTATCACTTCATCTATGTTCAGATAGGCTATAAATAATCCATCTAAAATATGCAGGCGATCCATAACTATTTTAAGCCTGTATTTGAGTCTGGCTACAACGGTTTTTTCTCTAAAAACCAACCACTCCAATAATATTTCAAGCAGACCAAAAGACCGGGGTTTTCCATCTAGATCAATTATGTTCATATTAATACGAACAGTCCTCTCTAATGAGGTCGTGGAAAATAAATGTGACATCAACTCATCTGTATCAACACGTTTTGATTTGGGTGTCACAACCAGTCGAATTGGATTTTCGTGATCCGATTCATCACGCAAATCTTCTACTAGTGGTAATTTTTTACTGCGCATCTGCGCTGCGATTTGCTCTAGAATTTTATTGCCAGATATCTGGTAAGGTAATGAATTTATAATAATATCATTTCCTTCTTTTTCATAGGTTGCACGCAACCTCAAGGTACCATTTCCAGATTTATATATTTGCCTTATATCACTTTTCGATGAAACTAACTCCCCACCAGTTGGAAAATCAGGGCCTTTAATAAATTGCATTACCTTACCCAAGGTAGTGTCTGGCTCATCAATAAGAAGTACTAAAGCTTTTGTTACCTCAGTTAGGTTATGTGGTGGTACATCCGTGGAAAGGCCAACAGCAATCCCTGTCGTACCATTTAGTAAAATATTAGGAAGCCTTGCAGGCATAACAATAGGCTCACTAAGCGTACCATCAAAATTGGGGGCCCAATCTACAGTTCCTTCGCCTAGCTCCTGTAACAATACTTTTGCATAGGGCTTTAGTCTAGATTCGGTATAACGCATTGCTGCAAAGGACTTAGGATCGTCAGTTGAACCCCAGTTGCCTTGACCATCAATGATGGAATAACGATAAGAAAAATCTTGTGCCATCAGGACCATGGCTTCATAACACGCTGAATCACCATGCGGATGAAATTTACCAATCACGTCACCAACTGTTCGAGCTGATTTCTTTGGTTTTTGGCCAGCGGACAAACCAAGCTCACTCATGGCATAAATTATTCTTCGTTGAACCGGTTTTAATCCATCGCCAATTTGAGGAAGGGCACGATCCAGCAGAACATACATAGAATAATCTAAATAAGCTTTCTCGCTATATTCTTTGAGTGGGAGTTTTTCTACACCCTCTAAATTTAATTCCTGATTTTTCATAGTTAGATTTGCGCCAAGTCACCTTTATCTTCTAGCCATTCTCGTCTATCTGAAGCACGTTTCTTAGCTAAAAGCATATCCATCATTTGCTCACTTTCATCACCAGGGAGAACGCTCAATTGAACCAATCTCCTGGTATCTCGATTCATTGTGGTTTCTCGAAGCTGCTGTGGATTCATTTCACCCAATCCCTTAAAACGAGTTACTGTAACCTTTCCTCTTAAGTTCTCTTTTTCGATGCGATCGAGAATTCCTCGACGCTCATCATCATCCAAAGCATAGAAAACCCGTTTACCCACATCAACCCTAAACAAAGGAGGCATAGCCACATAAACATGCCCACGCATCACCAACTCCTTAAAGTGCTTTAAAAACAAGGCACAAAGTAGTGTAGCGATATGCAGACCATCAGAATCCGCATCAGCCAAAATACATACTTTATGATAACGTAGATCTTCAAGATTGTTCCTACTTGGATCTACTCCAATTGCAATACTGATATCATGAACTTCCTGAGAACCAAGAATCTCTGCGGTATCAACCTCCCATGTATTTAGTATTTTACCTCTAAGAGGCATGATTGCTTGGGTAGTTCGATCTCTAGCCTGTTTAGCAGATCCACCAGCAGAATCGCCTTCAACCAAAAAAAGTTCGCATAATTCTGGCTCTTGTGAACTGCAATCAGCCAGCTTACCGGGTAATGCAGGGCCCGAGACAATTTTTTTACGAACTACCTTCTTCGCACTTTTTATTCTTTTTTGCGCTCGCTCAATAGCTAACTGAGCAATCAAATCCCCAGTTTCTGGATGCTGATTTAGCCACAAAGAAAAGCTATCTTTAATAATTCCAGTGACATAACCAGCAGATTCACGAGAAGACAATCGTTCTTTCGTTTGTCCTGAAAACTGTGGATTTTCAAGTTTAACACTTAACACAAATGCCACATCATCCCAAACATCTTCAGGGGCTAATGCCATACCACGTGGTAATAAATTTCGAAATTCACAAAACTCACGAATAGAGGTTGATAAACCAGTCCTCAGGCCATTAACATGCGTTCCACCTTGAGGTGTAGGTACAAGATTGACATAACTTTCAGCCACACTTGGCCCATCACCTGTCACCCAGAAAAGTGCCCAATCAACTGCTTCATGCTCACTCTTTACACTTCCATTGAAGGGAATTGCGGGTAGATGATCAGCACCCTCAAGTGCTTCAATAAGGTACTCCTCTAAACCTTCGGTATAGCACCATTCAAATTCTTCTTGAGATTTTTCAAGATTTAATTTCACAGTCAAACCTGGGCATAATACTGCTTTTGCTTTTAATGCATGTTGCAACTTAGAAACTGAAATTATAGCTGAATCAAAATATTGAGGATCAGGCCAGAATCTGATGGTGGTTCCAGTATTGGCTTGCCCAACTTTTCCAACAACCTCAAGATCACCTTGTTTTCTTCCACCAGCAAAGCTTAAGCTATGCTCAAAACCTTCACGTCGTATCCATATCTCTAGATTTTTTGATAACGCATTGACGACTGATACACCAACACCATGAAGACCGCCAGAATATTGATAATTATCCTTATTGAACTTTCCACCAGCATGAAGCCTGGTTAAGATTAATTCAACACCAGGTATCTTCTCTTTTGGGTGAATATCAACTGGCATTCCGCGGCCATCATCAATAACTTCAACTGACCCATCTGCATACACAGTAACTTGAATTTTTTTACAATGACCCGCTAGAGCCTCATCCACACTATTGTCAATCACTTCATGCGCTAAATGATTTGGTCGCGAGGTATCAGTATACATTCCCGGCCTTCTTCTAACCGGCTCTAATCCACTCAATACCTCAATATCAGCAGCTTTATAGTCTTTGCTCATACGCATACCAGCTCAGTTTTAACTGAGTCAATTCTATCAGGAAGCATACAGTTTCGCTCAGGGATAATTAATAAATCTTTGGTAATTAAAACGAGCCAATAAAAGATTTAAAAATTTATTTAAATAATAAGGAAACCATTGGTCAGATACTGAATTTTATCATAAGAAAATCATGAGCAAAAAAACCAACCCTTAGACCAAGAGTAAAAGGGTTGATTGATATTTAATGATCTTAAAAATTTTATTTAAGCTACATCAAACCGATCTTGATTCATCACTTTATTCCAAGCAGAAATAAAATCATTCTGGAATTTATCATTCGCGTCATTCGCAGCGTAAACTTCACAAATTGCTCGAAGTTGAGAATTGGAACCAAAAACTAAATCCACTCTAGAGGCAGTTTTGAGATTTTCTCCCGATTCTCTATCAGAACCTTGGTATGAATTACTACCTGATTCTTTCCAAGCCACTCCCATATCGAGCAAATTGACAAAAAAGTCATTAGTCAATTTTCCCGGCGTCTCAGTAAAAATACCATGGCCGTTATCACTGATTCCTAAAGCTCTCATTCCACCTACAAGAACCGTCATTTCTGCAGCCGTTAAGCCAAGTAGCTGGGCTTTATCCAGCAACATTTCCTCTGGACTCACAGAATAGTCAGTTTTTTGATAGTTCCTAAAGCCATCAGCACCAGGCTCAAGGACATCAAATGACTCTATATCTGTCTGTTCTTGAGAGGCATCTCCACGACCTGGTATAAATGGCACAGATAAATTTGACGCGCTCTCAATACCAACATTACCTCCAAGCACAATCAAATCAGCTAATGAAACATTCATTTCTTTGGAAATATCTTCCATTACATTTAAAACTCTTGAAAGTTGCTCTGGTTTATTTATTTCCCAGTTATTTTGAGGTGCTAGACGAATTCGAGCACCATTTGCCCCACCGCGCATATCCGATCCACGATAAGTCGCCGCACTAGACCAAGCAGTCTCAATTAGTTCTTTTGAGGTTAAACCGCTTGCGGTAATCTTTGCTTTAACAGCTTCTACATCATAATTAGCGTTACCAGCAGGTACAGGATCTTGCCAGATAAGCTCCTCTTTTGGTACTTCAGGACCAAGATATCGATTCTTAGGTCCCATATCTCTGTGAAGCAATTTAAACCAAGCACGAGCAAAAGCATCAGCTAGTTGATCTGGATTTTTGTGAAAGCGCAATGAGATCTCTCTATAGGCCGGATCTTCTCGCATCGCCATATCAGCTGTGGTCATAAACGTTGTGACTTTTTTCGAAGCATCTTCTGCATCTGGGGCAAGATCACTTTCTTTTGGATTAATGGGATGCCATTGATGAGCACCAGCTGGACTTTTAACTAATTCCCATTCATAACCAAAAAGAAGATCAAAGTATCCATTATCCCATTGAGTGGGGTTTGCCGTCCAAGCACCTTCAAAACCACTTGTAATAGTATCACTACCTTGGCCTGACTCGTATCCACTTTTCCAGCCAAAGCCCATTTGCTCAAGCGGTCCACCTTCAGGTTCAACTTCAACCAAGTCAGCATCTCCAGCACCATGCGCCTTACCAAAAGTATGACCTCCAGCAACCAAGGCAACAGTTTCTTCATCATTCATGGCCATACGACCAAATGTTTCTCGAATATCAACAGCACTAGCAAGAGGATCAGGGTTCCCATCAGGACCTTCAGGATTAACATATATCAAGCCCATCTGAACAGCAGCAAGAGGATTTTCTAGGTCTCGTTCACCTGAATAACGTTTATTATCGAGCCATTCCTGCTCAGCACCCCAATATATGTCCTCTTCAGGAGCCCAGATATCTTCACGTCCACCACCGAAACCAAAAGTTTTTCCACCCATTGATTCTATCGCAACATTTCCAGTTAGGATCAATAAATCAGCCCAGCTAATTTTATTTCCATATTTTTTCTTGATAGGCCAAAGCAAGCGTCGGGCTTTATCTAGATTTCCATTGTCTGGCCAGCTATTTAAAGGCGCAAATCGCTGAGCACCAGTACCACCTCCACCACGTCCATCACCTGTTCGATAAGTCCCAGCTGCATGCCATGTCATTCGAATAAAAAATGGCCCATAATGACCATAGTCAGCTGGCCACCAGGCTTGAGAATTTGTCATAAGATCATGCAAGTCTTTTTTTAACCCTTCATAATCTAATTTTTTAAACTCGTCTGCATAATTAAATCCTTCATCCATAGGATTGGATTTTTTGTCATGTTGATGAAGAATGCTTAAATTTAATTGATTAGGCCACCACTCACGATTGGATGTACCAGTGCTATTATTTGTGGCTAGAGCTCCATGCATAACAGGACATTTTCCCTCATTTTTACTACTCATTTATTTCCCTCATTCGTTATCTGAATAAAAATATTATAAATATCTAATAACTAGTTTTTTTTGCATCTTATATTGGTTAGTGGAATTAGTGGATTTCAGTTTTTAATTTATTATTAGACTTAGTCTAATATTCAAAAAATTATGATAGGTATAAGTAAATTTTTTGTCAAGATATTAGCCTCATTTGAACTGTAACACATTGCAACATGGGCAGAATAAGTTAACATATATGAAACCAACTCAACCAATTTTAAATCCTTTAATTTTTTATAAAAAAAGCAAAAATATAATGACTGACAAAAGTATTAATTTAGAAAAATCTCTCTCAGACTTAGAAGTATTAGTTACTGAACTTGAAAAAGGTGACTTGCCCCTTGAGGATGCCATGAAAAAATTTGAGCAAGGCATTAAGTTAACCCGAGCATGTCAGCTGGCATTAAAAGAAGCTGAGCAAAAAGTAGAAATCTTACTCCAAAATCATGATGATGACATTCTAAAAACCTTTGATAACGAAGCTGATAATGATTAGAAATACAAACGCCACAGGATACATGTAAATATAGTAGCTAAGCCTGCTGCGACATCATCCAACATGATACCCAAGCCCCCTGTTAGCTTTTTGTCAATAAAACTGATTGGCCATGGCTTCCAGATATCGAATATTCGAAATAGGATAAAAGCCAATAGCCAATCTTTGATATTGATAGGTTGAAATATCAATATGGCATACATGGTAGACATTTCATCCCAGACAATACCAGGATGATCATGAGATTTCAGAGCTTTTGAGCTCATACCACAAAGCCAAACACCTACTATAAAAAAACCAATAGCTATCAAAAAATGTGCTGAGCTAGTAACGG
>TARA_B110000438_G_scaffold251130_1_pt1 | contig 10899 bp, 13 predicted proteins | sample TARA_B110000438 | Tara Oceans TARA_B110000438 (sample SAMEA4398413) | marine metagenome | biome: Polar Biome; feature: [MES] marine water layer (ENVO:01000295) within the mesopelagic zone...; material: water (ENVO:00002006), including particulate matter (ENVO:01000060) such...
CTTCCAAGAAATCAATTATTTTTAACGATATATATAGGTCAAGAATGATCAAACATTTTAAACAATCATTTTTTGTAACTTCTTTAATCGTATGTCTCCTCTTTTTCCATACAATCGTGTTCGCTAACACAGATTCATCAATGCAAAAAAACCGAGATATTTTTAAACTTTTAGAAGTTTCTGGGCTCCTAGAAAAAATGGATTACATAAAAGATGGGGCCACCAATTCTTATTCAAGAGCTATTTCTATTACATACCCAAAAATACCCGACCAGTTTTGGAATGATTTTAATAAGCTTGTCGGTAAAGAAGAAATGCAGGTGCTTTTGGACCGCATAGTCTCAGTTTATGACAAGCACATGTCTCATGATGTGATTAAACAATTAATTAAAATGTTCTCCACGCCATTTTGGAATGAGTGGAAACAAAAAATGCCTGCTATCAGTAGCGAAGCCGGTTTATTGGGAAGCCAATGGACTCAAGAACTCCTGCAGTCTGAATCATTAAAAAATAAAATTGATATTTTGGTCAGTAAATATCACTTGGAAAAACTTAACTCCGCTCCTGAAACCTCTCCCCCAAAAGACCCGTCCAAAAAATAACTGCATGATCGTTTTTATCTTCAAATAACGCTATAATATTTGAATGCAAGTGCCTTTACGTTATATTGTCGGTTGGAGTGGTTTGATCATCATAGTTGTTTTTGTGGGATCATTTATGTCATTTTTCTTTAACTTATCAGGATATAATATCAATCTTCGATGGGTTCTTATTCCTTGTGTTGCTTTGACTTTATTTTTTATTCCAAAAGTTAAGAAATGGATTATAAAATAACTTATTGCAATCCCCAGTAGTTTTTCATTTTATTTAAAAAATAAATCGTTTTTTATACGACAGTTTATCTAATTAGGATATGTTTATCTTATAAAGATACAACTAAACCCGTAATGACCTTCTTTATTCTCTTTTTCATAATTTTTATTCCTAATAGTCATGTTTTGGCTTTTGACATGGACTACGATGGACATATCGCAACTGGCAGCCAATATATTTTTGATTCACCGCCCTCACATAAAGATTTTGATAGTGAGCTACATGTACATCTAGAATTCGATGGTAATATTTTAAAAAAAGACGAATGGACTTTAGATTATGAAATTGAAACCGCTTTAAATTTGATAGATGGTCCAAGCGTCCAATCAAATCTCAGACCTGAGGCAGATATTTACCTTCCTCGAACTTGGCTTCGTCTTAGCAATGATTTTTTTCAATTTCGCGTAGGGCGTCAGGAGATCTTATTTGGTGATGGTGTTATTTTTCAACCATTAGGATTATTTGAAACTCGCGATGTTTCAGGTGTCGTACCCGAATCACTCGGAGTTGATAGTTTTCGAGCTACATGGTTTTTATCCGATGTTTCCCTTCTTGAGACTTGGTTGGTTCCCGCAAAAATAGGAACTGCTTTGATCTCTGGAATACGCGCAGACCTCTTGTTAGGAGAATTTGAAACTGGTGTTGTCTTTCAGTATCACCCAAAATCTGATTTGGAGAATTTTTCTGGATATGAACGTGAAATGATCCAGATGGGGTATCATATAAAAGGCGAACGTGAAGTAGGTTTTTGGAATGAGAGTCGTCTTGATATTGAAATGGAACCATCTTCTCCTGTTCAGTTCGATACAGTTTTTGGCACCGACTATACTTTTGAAATTGGGAAAGGTCTTCATATTTTAATAGAATATTTTTTATCTACCAAGCAAAAAGAATTCTCGACGTCTGATCTAAAAGGTCAAAGAACCTACCATCATATTGGATTTTCCATGGACCAACCGATCGACATTGAAATCAAATGGCAGATATACAGCCTCTATGATTTTCTTGATAAGAGCTTTCAAATAATACCTCAAATAGAATATTCTGTTACTGACGATCTATTCCTCTATTTTCATGGAAAAATTGGAGGTGATATTAATGGGAACAAAACAAATGGAAGATTATACCAACGGACAAATTCTTTCAGTGGTACCGAATCGTCCATAGGTTTAACTGTAGCAAATTATTTTTAATTCATATCAACTATGCATGACAAACTGATTACCCTAAAAGAAATAACTAAGGTTTTTAGAGTCGGGGAAGAAAACTTTACCGCTCTAAACGGTATTAATCTTCAAATTGAAAGTGGAGCATTTATGTCTTTTGTTGGTCCATCTGGATCTGGAAAGACTACTCTATTAAACCTTATCGGTGGTTTAGATGTTCCTACAACTGGTGATATTTTTTTTAAACATACAAAATTATCCTCTATGAATCGTATTCAAATGGCTAAGTATCGACGTGAAAATATAGGATTCATTTTTCAAACCTACAATTTATTACCTGTTTACTCTGTTTACGAAAATGTTTTATTTCCACTTTTGTTAAATGGTTCCAAAGAAAAAGATGCAAGAGAACGAGTTATGAATATAGTAAGCAAGGTTGGATTAAGCGATCAGATTAAAAAAAAGCCTTCTCAGCTATCTGGAGGGCAATGCCAACGTGTTGCAATTGCAAGAGCCTTAGTTAAAGATCCTCTTTTAATTCTTGCTGATGAACCAACTGCCAACCTTGATTCTAAAAATTCTTTACAAATTCTTGAGTTAATGAGTGATTTAAATGAACAATATAAAGCAGCAGTAGTTTTTTCTACCCATGATGAAAAAGTAACACGCTATGTCCGCCGTGAAGTCGGGCTAGAAGATGGAGAAATTATTTCTGACAAACAATAACCAGAGTTTAATACTTAATATATGAATTGGAGTATCGCAAAAAAGAATTTTTCTCGGCAAGGATTAAGAGCATCTCTTAATGTTTTAGTTACAGCTCTTTCTATCATCGCGTTAATATTTATGCTTTCCTTGCTCAATGGTTTTCAGGCCCAAGCCACCAGAAATGTAATAAATACAGATATTGGTGGAGGACATTATCGTGCTCCAGGTTTCGATATTCTTTCCCCCTCAAAGTGGGAAGATTATACTGTAAAAGTTCCTGACACTTTGCTCCGCCTTCATAACAAAGATAAAGCTGAAGTACTTGTAGTGCAGGGGCAATTGTATCCAAATAGGCGCCTTTACCCAGTACAAATTCGTGGAATTTCTATGGAACAATCTCTTTTACAATTACCCCTGGATAATTTAAAAACTTTTTCTGCAAACTTTGATGATTTAATTCCTGTGGTAGTTGGAGCAAAAATGGCAAAAAAAGCTCACCTTCATAAAGGAGATACCCTAACTCTAAAGTGGCGGGATCGATCTGGTGCAGTTGATGCGAAGGACATCATAATTATTGATGTCGGAGATATACTTAATCCCCGTGTTGATGAAGGAGTTGTGTGGTTACGCTTAGACCATCTAAGACTTATGACCGATAGAAAAAATGAGGTGAGCTGGGTTGCTGTTAAACATTATATCGGGCTAATTTCAGAATTTGAATTTCAACCAGTTGAATTTTTAATGTCGGACCTCCTTGCTCTATGGCGCCAAGACAGAATGAACTCTAAAATTTTGTGGGCTATATTGATGACTTTAGTTTGCATCAGTGTGTTCAATACACAAATGTTGAATATCTTTAAAAGACAAAAAGAAATTGGAACACTTATGGCCCTGGGAATGGATTCACAAAGGATTGTACGTATATTCACTTTAGAAGGTTGTCTTGCTGCTATATGGGCGCTCGTTGTTGCTCTTCTTTTAGGGTTGCCTTTTTTTATTTGGTTCCAAGGAGTAGGTTTTGATGTATCCCATCTAAGCGAATCTACTTTACCCATTAGAGAAACTATTTATCCGGATTATCAACTAATGGAAATTATCTACTCTCTGATCATTGTCTTTATTTTAATTGTAGCCTCCTCTTGGTTTCCAGTTAAAAAAATTACTCGACTTGATCCAACAATGGCACTTCGAGGAAGGGCGATAAAATGATTTTGTTTTTATTTCGCGGTATTCTGCGCGACAAATCCAGATTCCTTTTTCCATTTTCTGTCGTAACTATTGGTGTAGCTCTTGTTGTTTCGTTGGTTGGTTTTATGGAAGGTGTTTTCATGGGAATGATTGATATGACGGCAAAGCTTAATGCTGGTCATTTGAGATTAGTTAATAAACCCTTTTATGATGAAGAACATCTTCATCCACTTGATCGTGCTTTAGCTGCTCAGAAACAAACGAGATTATGGCTCGAGAAAAATTCATCATCTAAAATTGAATGGTCACCTAGAATTCGCTGGGGTGCTCTTATTGATGTCCCTAATGCAAATGGAGATACTAAATCCCAAACACCAGTAGTAGGAATGGCACTGGATCTTAAATCTCCAAATTCTTCAGAAGTTCGACGCCTTCAATTGGATAAGTCACTCGTAAAAGGACAGTTACCTCGGCATTTCAATGAAATGTTGATGGGCAGTTCATTAGCAAATGATTTGGAAGTTGATTTAGGTCAATTGGTCACTGTAATCGGACAATCTTTTGATGGTGGTTTGGTTGCTGATAACTATGTAGTCGTTGGACTTGTAAAGTTTGGAATTACGGCTATGGATAAAAAAATGGTCTTGATTGATCTAACAGATGCTCAAAGTACATTCTACATGGAGAACATGGTTACCGATTGGCTAGGTTATCTCCCCTCTTTTTTAAGTTTTGATTACTATCGTATAGCAAAGAAGAATATTAATTCTAAATTAAATACTTGGATGAAAAACCCTCCTAAAGACTGGGCTAAAGACGATCAACCGATTGCTATTAGCATACTAGACCAGCAAAATATGAAATCAATGGTCACAACGTTTACAATTATAAAGAGTTCTGTGGTTGGTATTTTTACCTTTTTAATGATTCTTGTTCTTTGGAATGCAGGAGTTCTTAGCGGAATTCATCGCTATGGTGAAATGGGTCTAAGGCTCGCATTTGGAGAGTCTCATTGGAAATTAATATTAACTCTCGGTATTGAGGGCTTATTTATTGGTATTCTTGGATCTTTAGTTGGTTGTATTTTTGGAGGGTCATTTACCTGGTACCTTCAGGAAGTGGGCTTAAATATGGGTGATACATTTGCTAAATCTGGATTAATGATTAATGATGTAGTAAGAGCTCGTGTTACGTTGGGAGGGTTTGTACAAGGAATCGTACCCGGTATTTTTGCTAGTGTTGTAGGCACGCTAGTAGCCAGTCTAGCAATTTTTAAACGCTCCGAATCCAACTTGTTTCGTGAACTAGAGGCTGGTTAATTGATGGGCACTATATATAAAATATTCATATTTATTTTTTTATTTTTTTGTCTTACATCAAACCCTGCATTAATATTAGCAGCAGAGATCATTGATGCACAAAAACTTCTTAAACAAGTTGATGACAATCTTTGGTCTAATACTAAATTTATTAGTGGTCGCCTTATCATAGACAATGGTCGCAAGGAAAGAACTCTTACTCAAGACTCGTGGATGGAAGGAATTGAACGTTCTTATACTGAGTACAAATCACCTGCTCGCGAAAAAGGCACCAAGATGCTTAAAACAAGAAAAAAACTTTGGATGTACACTCCGCGAACTGACCGTAAAATTCTCATAGCAGGACATTTACTTAGGCAGTCATTGATGGGAAGTGATCTATCGTATGAAGATATGATGGAAGATCACAAACTAAGTAAATCATATACTGCAACTTTTGAAAATTTTACAAACATAGAAGATATTAAATGTGCAGTATTAAATTTAACCGCCCTAGATAAAAAAACAACTTATCAAACTCGGAAAGCATGGATAAACCCAGAAAATAAAACGATTCTAAAAGAAGAACGCTTCGCTAAAAGTGGAAAGCTTCTTAAAAGGGTACTTTTTAAGGATTATGAAATAATTAGCGGACGTAATTTCCCTAGAACTATGATTTTTAAAGACCTTTTGAAAGAAAACACTAAAACGACTTACAAATTTGATGAAATAAAATTTGATATAGAAATTCCTAACCGTTACTTCTCACTAAGTATTTTAAAAAAATAATTAAATAATTGGAGAGTTTAATTTGCCCCCTTTACTAGAGTCGATCTCAAAAATTATAATCTGTTTAATTTTTATTTTATTAACCAGTTGTGCAGGAACCAGACCTGATTCAATTGGGCAATTTGTCGATTGCCCAGATAAACCAAACTGTGTTTCTACAAAAAGTGATGTCACGTCACATAAGGTTTCTCCATTAACCTATAAGAGTTCTTTACAGGAAGCTAAAAATAAATTAATTAAAATTGTTAAAATGCTGCCTCGGTCAAAAATAATTAACAACAATGAATCCTTTCTGTATGTTGAATTTACATCACAGGTCTTTCGATTTGTAGATGATCTAGAGTTCTATTTTAATGAACCTGGAATAATACATTTTCGAGGTGCTTCTAGGATAGGTCACTCTGATATGGGGGTCAATCGAGATAGAGTTGAAGAAATTCGTCTACTTTTTAAGAAAGACTTTTAAGAGATTTTTTTGTTAACTTTTATAAATAATTCCAATCTACACTTTTAATTATATAGAGATCAACAACACAAGAAATTCCTTAGATTAGTGTATTAAATGAAAAAAATCTCGCAAATAATTTTCTGGATATGTATGCTTTTAGCTATAGCTTTGTTTGGATATCAATCCCTTTTCAATTTACGTTAAAGGAGCAACTATCAAACAACCTTTTCTTAAAAAAATTATTTTAGTCATTATTTGTATTGTTCTTTTTCTTGCATTTATAAACGACTTCTCTCCTTTATATTTGGGAGTTTTAGGTATAGCGATAATAACTTGGATTACCACGCCCAAAGAATCTCGATAATGAAAATAACCAACCACAAAATATCTCAATAATATTTATGGAACACTTATCATATAAAATCATGATTTTTTCTAGCGTTACCAGCACGATTTTAACCCTTATCGCATTTATTATTTTTGTAGTTAAGGAGATAATTAAATGACTTTAGTTTTGATAAAAAAAATAACATGGAATCTTTTTGGTGCTTTTGTTTATTTTTGCGTAGGGATAGGAGCCGTGTTTCATACAATTCTTGGTTATTAATTACCCGGCATATTTTTTTATGATGAATCAAAGAGATAAAAAAATAGTTGTGATTAAAATTTATACTTATTCCTTTCTTTTTTTATAAATTGCTTTTATAGAGTAGGAGTATTTTTAAATAATTTCTCGCTATACCTTTTACAGGAGAATATTGAACCGCTCTAATTCTTCCTAAAAAATTTTAATGCAAAAGACAGCTCTTATAACATTCGGCATTGTATTTTTTTTCCTTTCAATATCTTATGCAATCAGATGGTTATCCCCAGTTAAAATATTAGTCGACGGTAATGTCCTTCCTTTCATTACCTCTTTATCTTCCGGTATTATTTTAGCCTCATTATCCATATGGATTTATATTGCAGCAAAAAAAATTAAATCTAACGCAATTAAAAATAAAGATGATGCATAACAAAATAATTACTATCAAAATTTAATAAGATGGCATCAGGTCAAATTAATTCAACAAACCCTAACCACAATAATCTACCCCATTTTCCTTTCGAAGATTCTCCCTTTCGTTTATCTATGGGGTTACTCAAAATATCTGCTAAAGAATGGTTTGAAATATTTGACTTGCAAGAACGAGCCTTTCAAATAAATGAAAAAAGAAGACTCCTTTCCAATCAACATAATAGTATCTTTATGGCAGACTCGTCTTCTCTTGCAGCATCAACAGAAGTTCTTAATTTGTTGCACGAACACTTACCTGCTGTTCGACCTGATTTGTATTCTCGTAGTCACAACACCATAAAACTTAAAGCTTATTCAAAATTTAAGGAAGAGACTTGGTCTACCAATCTTAAAAAAAATGCAATTCATCCACTAGACATAGCCGCGAGACTAGTTCAAGAAGATATGATTATAATGCTCCCACCTGAATCTATGAAAAACAAATCTCCAAAAGGGTGGTGGTTAGCAGCAGGAAGTGTTGCATTCCCATCTCGGTGGAGTTTGTCAGATAAGTTCGGTCTACCTATGGATATGATTCATGCCCCTGTTCCGTTTTATAAAGAGCAGATTCAACACGCAGTCAATAACTTTTTCAATGTGATGCCTTGTGACGAAATATATGCTAGGCGAAATTGGTCCTTATACGATAATTCTTTTTTACGCGATGACGGCACAAAACAATTGAGTAATATTATGCAGAAACCCATTACTTCCACTAATGCAGGGGATCGTCTTTGGCTTAGAGTAGAACGTCAAACTTTAAGGAAGTTAAAACAAACAGGGGCAATATTATTTACAATTCGTATTCATTTACGCCAATTAAAACACATTGTTAGTTTTGATGGAATTCCTAACCGCTTATCTAAAGCACTTGCGGATCTTCCTTCTGAAATGCATGCATACAAACAAACCAATTTTTTTGCTGATTCTGCCCAAGAATATCTTAATAAGTTTTAAATTTTATAGGAAAGTTGAAGAAGTTGAAAATAATAATTCCAAGCCAAATAATGCTATGCCCCATGAATCCTTGGCGTAAATAATTCCTAAGACGCAAGCTTAGTATATTTTTACATATCTAAAATCTTACCCATAATTTCTACTATAATATTTTTTTTAGCAAGGGAGCTTTACCAGATAATTTATTTATACCTTAAGACCACTTTTAAGTTGCCTTAGAGATGAACCATATTTTTCAAGAAATTCAGGAAAAGTATTGGGGTGTAAGCAGTATGATAGTATTTCTAAAGAATCCATAATACGGGGACCTGGTCTGTTAAAATAAGCATTTCCATCTACTACAAAAATATTATTATTTTGATATGCCTTCCAATTCTCAAAGGGAATATTTTTCTTTAAAAGTTCTAATTCCTGTAAAGTCTGGTCCAGTTTAAACCCGCAAGGTTTAACAATCACTACGTCAGGGTTAATTGATGAAAGGTTATCTCGGGTAACTGTGAGTGCTTTTTCTCCCGGTGTTGCTAGCAGATATTTTCCTCCAGCAATTTCAATCATTTCAGGAATCCAAAGTCCCCCAATCATCACAGGTCCGTACCATTCAATTGTTAAAACCGTTCTTTTAGTTTTATTATTTTCCACTACTTTTTTAGAAATATAATCAATGCGCTTATCCACATCTTCTTTAAACTCTTCGTATGCAGAAACCGCATCTAATTCTTGAGCTACTGTACGGATATCTTCCCAAATATCTTTCAAATTCTGTGGTCGTAAAGAAATTATTTTTGTATTCGAATTTAATACCTTATTACAAGCATCTGTCACCTGCCCAAACGAAACCGCGCAAACATCACATAAATCCTGTGTGATTAAATAATCAGGCTTTAAGGTTTTGAGTAAATCGAGATCTAAATCATAAATAGAAAGTGAATTTTTTAAAAGTGACTCAACTGATTGGTGAATGGCTTCACTATTCGTGTGTTTCCCAACACTAGATGAGGTTAGATTAGGAAGCCCTGATACAGAAACGGGAAAGTCGCATTCATGAGAAATACCCACAAGGTTTTTCTCCAGACCCAATATACAAACGATCTCGGTTGCCGAAGGCAACAAGGTTCCTATTTTTTTAGAATTCCATTTAGTTTGGGGCGGCAATGTCATTAACTCCTTTTTTTATTTTGTTAAATCTATCTGAGCAAAGTTTCTCTATTATAAATAAGCTTAGCCTTCACTCAAAATCCAATACATTTATAAAACATAAGTGTTCTTATCAACTAATCTGTAATTGATGCTTTCTGGCAGTTCCATGCCCAGAAACAATGCTTCACCATTAGAATATTTTTCGTCAAGAGCCAATTGACATTTAGGAGCTCAGTCAAGACTATATAAATTTTCCTGTATATTATCGTATAGATTAGCTAATTCTTCTAAAGTAGGCAACCAAAGGCCTTTATAGTTTCCGGTTTCAATATTCTTTATATAAACTTTAGTATTATGCCAATTTATAAATTTTTTAAGTCAAATGGCTATCAGCTAACAATTTCATTTATCATTACAAGTATTACGAATACGCTTAGAATTAATCATAAAATAAATACCCCGCTTTTCATTTGTAAACAGCAGGTTTTTATTATTGTAAGAACTACGTCGTTTTCTCTTTCCAAAGAAAGGTTACTCCACGTCTTATTATTTAAAAAAATTTCTAAAGAGTATATATTTTTAAATCACTACTAATAGTTAATTGACAAGCTAATCTTAAGTTTGGATCTTTCGGTAATTTTTTTTTTAATTTTTTACTTTCTATTTCATTGGGTGGCTCAATTTTTTCACCTTCAATTCTTACCAAACAAGTCCCGCACATACCCTTACCTCTGCAATTAAATAATTTCTTAAAAATATTTGAATAAACACCTACTCCGTTATCATTTGAGACTACACGTAGATTCATTCCATCTTCCACATTTATCTTTTTATTTTCGTTCACAAAATATAATTCTGGCATTAAATGTCTCCTCCATTGTTCATTAACTTGAAATGATTATAAATCCAATTGATATTTTATAAAAATAATTTATTATAATTATGTAATATTCAAACCTAATACGCTGCCTTGTAAGGGTTATTTAAGAATGAATATACCTTCAAATAAAAAAAAATCATTGCCTGCTCAGAATAAGGTTTTGAAAAAAAAATCGGATAGAAATGCAAGTAAAAAAAAAGTTTTAATTAAAAAAATACCACCAAATGAATTGCTTGAATTGACCCAAACCTGGGAAGACGATCTCTGCGAGTAAACCTTACTATGTTCCAAAACTGGGATACATTTTTATTATTAATTGTAGCATTGGCAATTGTAATCCCATTAATTCTTAAAAAGTTTTATTAACTAAAATCTTTTCTTATCTTTTATATTTCTTA
>TARA_B110000438_G_scaffold62293_1_pt1 | contig 10898 bp, 8 predicted proteins | sample TARA_B110000438 | Tara Oceans TARA_B110000438 (sample SAMEA4398413) | marine metagenome | biome: Polar Biome; feature: [MES] marine water layer (ENVO:01000295) within the mesopelagic zone...; material: water (ENVO:00002006), including particulate matter (ENVO:01000060) such as......
TGATACGCACCAAGGGAGAAGCAGGAACTGGAAATGTAGTCGCTGCTGTAACTCATGCTAGATTGATCGATCAGGAAATTAAGCAATTACAAACTCTTGATGACTCTGGAATTGATCAAACTGCAGAAATTATAATCGACAGATATCGAGTATTAGCAAACCAATCAAAATTGCCAGGAAATTATCAACATACACCTTTTGGAGCAATAGATGAAAAAATGCACAGTGAAGTTAGAGAAATTCTTGAAGAAGTTAGAACAATGGGGCGACTACCTGTAGTTACATTCTCTGCTGGAGGAATTGCAACACCGGCAGATGCATCGCAAATGATGCGTCTTGGTATGGATGGAATATTCGTCGGCTCTGGTATTTTCAAATCGGAAGACCCGAAAACAATGGCCGAAGCGATTGTTCTCGCTACTGCACATTATGATGAGGCTGAAAAAGTAACTCAAGCTATGGCTATGATGGCTGGAGCGGCAATGAAAGGCGATGAACTTGAAACTCTAGAAGTTCGCTACGACCAACGTGGAAATTAAACATAATCTTCTAAGGCAGTTATTCTATAGAATAATTAACCCAATGGGTCGTTAACTCCAACTTCACCTAAAGTCCAACGTAATGTCTTAATTACTCCATCCAATGCTTTGTGATTTCTTGCAGCTTCCTTCATTCCTTCTCTATCTCCAGAAGACTTACAATCGTCAAACCACTTCTTCCATTGGCGACGTTTTACTTCAGCACGAGTAAGCATTTGTTCTATCTCTTCCCAAGTTCTTTCATAGGTCCTTTCGGGTGCTTGGTCCCCATGCGGAATACGATTCATAATTTGGCCCGAAGTGCAACGGTATATGAGTAATACGCCGACATTATTCGTAAACAATTCATCCCATCATGGAATTCTTTGATCACTAATATCCATTTTTGCAGCAATTACGACATCATCACCTATTACGACATTGTCCAATTTAGCCCCATTTCCAATTACTACATTTTGGCCAAGGACAGAATTAGAAATTATTGAATCAGGACTAATTTTGCATCCAGACATCAGTAAGGAATTAGAAATCTTTACATTCTCTTCAACAAAACAATTGGAAGATATCACACTGCTAACAACATCACCCAGTATTACTGCATCATCCATACAAAATCCATTACCTGGAAGGACTTTCCCATTTGGCATAGGGAATGGTAATTCTTTCATTCTTTTTACTAAAGTTGATTGAGCGTTTAGTAATTCCATCGGATTGCCGACATCGAACCAAACACCATCGATTGTCTTGGCATACATCGGCCAATTCATTTCCAGTACCATTGGAAATAATTGTTTACTGAAATCAAACTTCTCACCCAAAGGCATCAATGCCAAAACCTCAGGTTCTATGATGTATAATCCAGCATTTATCACATTACTAAAAGCTTCTTCTGGACTTGGCTTTTCCTTAAATCGACTAATATAACCTTCACGCAAATCTCCATCTAATTCACCATTATGCTCTGCTGACAATCCCACTATACCGAAATCACTTGGATCTTCAACTTCCCAAAGTGCCATTGTAACCTTTGCACCGCTTTTCTTGTGAGCTTCTAATAGACCAGATATGTCAAATGAAGCGACTGAATCTCCAGAACCAACGACAAATGTTTCTGTTAACAAATCACTCAGAAGCCGAACACTTCCTGCTGTCCCCATTGGAGAATCCTCTTGATTAATTCGTGCTGTAATCTCTCTAGAATGAGTTTTCATCGATTGAAGTGGCCAAGCGGATACATGCTTTTGCAATTGCTCACCTCTATATCCAGTTGTGACAATTAAATCATCAATACCGGCTTCTACCATCGCATCTTTAACGAAATCAATAACAGGACGCCCTAGAACTTCAACCATGGGCTTTGGACGAGTCAAAGTCAAAGGACGTAATCTTGAACCTTGACCACCGGCCATTATGACCCCATACATCATTTCACCTCAGCGACGACGGTTCTGCATATTTATTCGGCGCATTCCTGCCTTTTTGGAGGATTTACCTGAAGCAGGACGGGATGAACCATCGCTACTACTTGTTCCTCCAATATTCAATACGCCGGATGAAAGTAAATTGCTTACCAAGCCGTCAGCAACATCTTCTGAACTAGCACCAGTTGACATTTCATTTTTGACGGATTGATTATGATCTATAATCCAAGATTCTCTCTCTTTCTTAGCCATATGTAACTGGTCACGTGCTTTGTCAACATCCTTCATTAATTCAACAGTCTTTTCATGCATTTCATCTGCCTTCTTTCTGAAATCAAGATATTCTTCATGGAATCTATCGCCTTCTGCTTTGAGGAAATCTCGGTGTGCGAAAACTTCATCCAATTCTTTTGATTTTTCAGTTACTCTCCCAACTGCTTCTATCATTGCTTTATGTGCAGCGTCTGCTTCTGACTTTAGGATTTTAATTGAGCCATCCAAGTCAGACAAATCAATACTAACCATATCAAATTGGGCAACCTCTGGCTCTAACTCTGCAAGACGGCGGTGCTTCAATTTGAGATTGGCCATCATTTCCCTTTCCTTCTTAGGACCAACACTCGATGTTTCAAAGGTAGTCTCTAAATTATCAATCTCTTGCTTTAGTTGCATAAACTCGGCGGTAGCAGAACGCTTCTCGTTCTTTTCTCCGCGTCGACCCTTCGCTTGAGAGATGAGTTGACGGATTTGGTCTTGGATTGCATTTCTCTTTTCTTTGAACAATTTAATTTCAGCACGAATAACCTTTACTTCGGAAAGGACCAGAGCTGATTTCTCTCTGTGTTCCTTGAATTGTGCTTGGATTGCATTGCGCTTATCAGCACTCTGCTTAGCGGAATCGCTGAATGAATTACGAGTTTCTCGCAACTTGCGAACTTTCGCTTCCATTGTTTGAAGTTCTTCGCGAAGTGCCGCATCCGGCTTCTCCTCCGCTTCCTCTTTCATTCCGCGCATGACTCTTCCACAGCATTAACCATTTCAAGGCTATGGATGGTGCGGCAAGACAACTTGAATAGATTATTGGCCAAATAAGACATACATTTCCATGAATATTGCGCTTAATAATCCAATCGTTCCCAGTAAATTTGCAGCAATAGAACCTGAAGACCTCACCATTGACCTGAATTCAGATCTGACTCTAACATTGATCTGCCTTCCCACTAGTAGTTCACCACTTGGTTGTTCGAGGCGAACGGAAACTGTTGCTTCTCCCGTAGTAGTGGGTAATAACGACTGCCAGGCTACTGTACCATCCCGTAGCAAACCACTCATCACACCTAGAGTATCATCATCACCTTGTGCATGACTTGGCAATGCTCGGTCAGACCACCAGTACTTTTCTCCAGGTTGCAACCTATATGTCAAGGCTACATCATTCGGACGGAAGTCAGGTGTTTGAACTCTAAATACAACAGTTCTTTCTGTCTCTCCAAGATTATGAATTATTGTAAATAGATTTGCTCTATTGGAAACTACATTTTCCAAATCAACTTCGAATACTAAGTCTTTCAGTGCAGGGTTATTACCAACTTCAATCTCATGTTCTAAACGGTCTATCATTCGGAAGAATGCTGGACATTTTCGTGACACATGTCCCATTAATAAAAGCCATACTTCCAATGTGAAAACTGGGTGTGAAACGATTAGTTTCAAACCATTTTCATTCAAGACTTCAGATAATTCGGAAATCATTGTAGCTTTAACTAGACCGCGGTGGTGCCTGTACAATGCCATGAGTATTTTTTCTCTCGCAAAACCGACTTCAACATTTGGATGAATGTTGGCTTCAATACTTTTTGTGAAATCCACATATTGCGCACGCATCAATGGATCCATGTGAGTCATTAGAAGATCATTGAATACGGAATTAATTGTTGAAGGGTGGATTGCTGGGCTATATGCATCTAGGAGACCAGTTCTTTCAACCATGCTAAATTGATGAGAACGTGTTGCTAAATGTTGACCGATTGACAATAGCATTAATGAAAATGAACCCAATAGGATGATCATTCCAGATTCATTCTCAGAACCAATATAAAAAATAACAACCAATAATAGAGCACTGCCCATTGCAAAAAATAGACTGGTATTTGTTTTACTAGTGGACCGCTTCATTCTAGCAACAAGTCCATCATATCCTTGTAATGATTGAACTGGGCGGTGGGCATCATTTGAAAGTTGTACTTCGTCATTAAACACGCGTAGTGAGAGTCCTACGCGGTGTCGATGAACCATAATGGACAAAATATAACCAAACAGAATTACGAATGTGATAGCAACTAATGTGATTGAAAAGGTAAACCCTATAGTCGGTTCTATATTTTCTAACCACCATTTTGGTGAACCGTTGGAAAAGGCCCACGCAATGAAATATGTGAAAATAGCAAAAGCGGGTAAAAACAATATTATTCTAAGGCCAAAACTAATGATTTGTCTATCTATTGCAAGAAATATTGCTTCCCAATCTTTGACAGTTGCCTTTTCACCTATTGGAGAGATAGCCTTTATTTTAGAAAAGAGCCCATTTGTATCAACAACAGCCTCTTGTGGAGAGGTTTGTATCGTATTATCTTCCCCCTCCATAGCAATAGGCAAGGGTTGTTACTCTTTATCATTGTCCGGAGTTGGATTAATCAACAGCGTATTAATATTTTTTCTGCGATACTTTCAGACAGTTCTAGATAAGTTCCATCTGATGTCTGCCAGCGGCCATCTTGTTTCTTTACCCGTGTTCCAATTTTCACACCTAAATCATTCAATGATGTCAATGCAGATTCGCTTAAAACCATCATTCTGATATCCCCCTCACTATTATCTGGAAGAGCGCTCATTGGCCTCATTCCGCTTGCTAATTGATTAATTATTGATGCTAGTTCTTCTCTTGCAGGGGGTATTGGCTTACCTGAAGGATCAATATTTGGTTGATCTAATAATAGCGTTAGTGCAACTTCTAAATCATCATCGATTGCATGCTCAAGTCTACATGCTGTTTCGTGAACATTTCCGAAAAATGGTAACTTATCCAACAGGACTTCTGCCAACCTATGCCTTCTTTTCATTTGTTGACCCATTGCAAGCCCTAACTCAGTAAGACTAGCCCCCTTGTATGGAATATAATCTACAAACCCTTTTGATGCCAATCTTTGAACCATTTCAGTAGCTGAAGCAGGTGAGACTTTCAGAGCACTTGCTAAATCACCGGTTCTAACTAGTGATTGCGGGGCATTTTCATAAAATGCATACATTGTCTCCAAGTATTCATCTTCAAACTCTTGAAAATGGCCACCCATGTCAATCCCAGTTCCCTCTCACCAATCAACCTTACTTATTGTGAATCCGCTTTGAACACTACTTTGCACGCAGGACAACGTACGGAGCCAGAATAATCTGTTGGAACTCTTAACGACTGAGAGCAATCCGGGCAAGAAACCTCTTTCTTTTCTTGTTTTTCAACTTCTTCGACTTCCTCTTCTTCTTGAGGTGGCTCGTCTCTTGAATTAACATCAAATCTATTTGAACAGTCTGGACATCTAACTTTACCAGAATATGATGCTGGAACTCGTAATTGCCTAGCACATTCAGGACAACCAACTTGCACCTTTCTATCTGTACTAGATGCTGAAGTTTTTGACTTTTTAATAGGCTTCTTGGCCTTTGGAGTTTTATTTTTAGTTTTGGAGACAGAAGATTTCATATCACTTGAAGAGTTCTTGAGCCTCATTGCAAGAATTACTGCACCTGCAATTGCGATACCAGATATGATTCCAATAAATGGAACATCATATGATTGAGAAGAAGAAGTAGCACTGATGCCGGAATTGTATGATTGGCTTGAAGTTAATATATTCTGGTCAATACTCCATTTGGCAGTCAAAGTAACTTCAGAACCGGAAGGCCAATCAATTGTCAAAGTAATCTCTTTTTCCTCACCTGCAAGTAAGATTCCAGTCTCACTTTGAACTAAGAAATTGCCATTGCCATCAACTAAAATTATTTGCCCAGCAATACCGTCGACTAAACCGTTATTTGAAATTTTGATAGTAATACTAGTTTCATCGCCGAATGTTGGATCTCTTGGGGAACTGAGAGGATCCATTTCAACATAATACTCAGGTCGCTCCGATGGAACTGATTTAATTACAGAAGTAGGACCTGGTCCTATCGTCCAATTAATTGAGTTGATACGAATTACTACTTTATCGGCATCCACATGTCCGATTACATATTGTCCAGTAGTCAATCCTGGAAATACTGTAATCAATGAATCAAATGGATAAATTTCCGATCCTCCTGAATCATATCCCAATCTTAATTGAATATCTCTTTCAACACCAGTATCAAGATCAATTTGCCATGTGAACGAAATCCCATCAACTGAATCCCACTCAACATTACTAATCTGTGGTGTAAGGCTTTGCTGCTCCGACACAGGAATATTGAGAACTCCCTCCAAACCAATATCTATTGCACCATTTGAAGAAACTAGGGACCAATTTACTTGAGTTTGCCCAATAGCGATCATCTGAATTGAAACCGAGACTTCACCTGCTGCATCTAATGCCAAACTTAACGGTTCACTCAAACTAACCACGCCGTTAATTTCACAGCGTAATTGTACCAATCCATCGCTGTCGCCATGATTTCTAACCAGCATTGAGAAAGTTGCCATATCACCTTTATGCCAAGGCCCACCTAATACGGCAGGAGTGGATGACCCAGCTGCTTCAAAGGCTGCTGCTGTCATTGATAATATTGAAGACACAGAGTTGATTGAATCATCCCAAACCCTCTGCCCATCTGTTTGGCAGGTCAGAGTTCCTGGGCGCGCAGAGGCACTAACTGAAATCGTCGTATTGACACCATTAGCAAGGTCTAAAGGTTGTGAATATTCAATTTCTCCACCACTGAAAATACAACTTAATGTTCCGTTGAAATCTATCTCACCCGTATTTGTAATAGACAGATTCCACTGTGCTAGTCCGCCCGCAGTAACATCTGTGTTCAGGTGAATTAGTTCCATGTCAATTCTAGCCAAAGGAGGTGGCCCCACCTCAAAGGTGGTAGTATGAAATAATTCAGATTGTGATGTTGGTGGGTTTAAGATAGAGATATTTACTGTATAGTGAGAGTTTATATCGAAATTAGTTTCAGTAAATGAAGAAGACGAGTAAAATTGTGCATTCGTTGTAGTTGCACTCCCAAATGTAATGTTTGACGTATGTGATTCTAGAACTTCTTGACCGTCGATATCGGCACTAACATTACTTGACCACTGTAAATCTCCAAGGTTTTCTATGGATGCACTAATGATTAGATAGTCCCCCTCCCTAAGGGTTTCATTACCAGTTGGAACACCATTGAAATTGACTGGAATTAGTTCTATCTCTTCAATTGATAATTGGGCTGGACGGAGCCGTTGAATTGTTCTGTTGAATCCTGTAACATTGTTTGTATCTTCTGTTCCAATATCACCCGTCATAGTGACCATGAGATTGGAATATCCATATGGCATATTGGAGAATGTGTAATTGATCGGCGTGTTACCGAATGCCAATACGGTGTAATTTGTTGATTGGTTATGAAGTTCTGTTCCCTCTATTGTAGAAATCACTACATTGACTTCTATTTCGGCATCCAATCCGCTCTGCTCAACGATGGTAAATGGTACTTCTAAATAGCTCTCTTCAAATGTTTCCATTTCACCAAGTAGAATACTACTTACATCAATTACTGCTCCGCCGCCAGATGCTGAAACCAATGGTGCTAATATGACTGCAATTAGAAGAGCACAAACTAAGTTTGTTACTATGTTTGATGATGACATACGCTCCCCCATATTACCACCTATGCGTATGGGGTTCTTCACCTTCACGCCAAAACATGGGTGAGGGCTATGTTTATTCTATGTTGAAAGGTCGCCCGAGAATGTATGACACCTGACGAGTTGCTAAAAATCACTCCCGATTTGTTGGCACGTGCCATTTTACATCGGCGAGAGCAATTAGCAGAGGATATCCCAGAGCAGTTAGATGCTCGTCAAGAAGAGTTAGATTTCGCAGTTCCTTTAGCCAGTTTCGCTAAAGAAAAGCGCGATGAATTTGATAAACAAATCAATGAAATAACTGACAAATGTCTTCATTCACAAAATCAAGCAAACCTAAAATTTACCAAATTAGAAAGTGATTTTCTAGTTACCGATACAGAGAACAAAGAGGTCGGGTTCGATGAATTATTACAACAGTACAAAGAAGCCAATGAAAATCATCACCAACAAACAATCATTTTAGAGCAAATGAATGATTTAGCAATAGAACAATTTGACAAAATCTCTAGTGCAAATAGTTCTGATAGTGACATAGAATCAATTAAGTCGCAACATAAGGACATATTGGATGCTATTGCTCTATCAAAAGATTCCCACGCAGAATTATTGCCACTGAAGAATGAAAAAGAGCATTTCAATAATACTTACCTTGAAAATGAAACGATGAGAAGAAGAGCTAATTCACGAACTGCATTGCTAAGCCAAGCCCTTGATTCCAGTGAAAGGGGAATCGAACATTGGCAACAATTAATCGATAAGGGTTTTGATAGACTGCTAGTTAATGCTAAAAGAGTTAGTGCGGGTGAATATTCTACACCAGCATTATCCAAAATGAATAAGGATAAGAATTCGCAAGTGGATCGTAAAGAAGGTGCTTGATATGAATGAAGTATGTCCAATAACTCATTTCACAGAAGAGCAGCAAAAACGCTGGCCTAATCTGCATAATTCATTAATCGGACAATTAGAATTCCCTACTGCTGCTGAAATCCCATCAGATGCTCTAGTCAGATTGAATAACGATGTAAATGAAATGCTGCGCAAGCAACTTGAACATAGTAAAAGGGATAGAAGTCGAGACAAGTTATTCGCATTTTTGAAAAAAATATTGGAATTTAAATTTCCAGGGAGTAAATTAGACAAATTCGGTTCATCTGTAACCGGGCTTTCACTGGCCCAAGGTGACATAGATTTGTGCTTACAAATTCCAGGAAAAGTTCCTCACAAAGTTTTCAATAAAATTGGTAAACTTCTAAGATTACATGACTTTGTTGACATTGTAGTAATACCTCACGCCAAGGTTCCTATTGTAAAATGCAGAGATGGAAAAACAGGCATACCGCTTGATATTTCAGTCAACAACACACTCGCACTACAAAATACACAATTGCTCAAAACATATTCAATGCAAGACTCTAGAGTCTCTCAGGTAATATTGGCGATTAAGCATTGGGCAACTTGTAGAGATGTTAGTGATGCACCTTCGGGGACACTATCCTCATATTCATGGTCCATATTGAGTATTCAATCAATGCAAATGTCTTCTCCACCATTGGTAGCAAATGTCCAAACCGGTAAAAAAAGAACTATTCAACATGTTGAAGGTGATAATTATGATGTCACAATTCATCCAAACCCAAAGAGCTTACTAAAGCAACAAAATCAGCAAAACCTCGGAGAAATAATCGCCAATTTTTTCGAAACCTTTGCCAATTGGAACTGGGATTTAGATATCTGCTCTATTCGGAATGGTACTGCCCTATCCCGTGAAGAAAAAGGTTGGCTAGAACAAGATCCAACGGCTATTGACATCATCATCAATGAGGAATCGGTGAGAGTGGGCAAGCATAGTTTAGCAATTGAAGACCCATTTGATTTGAAAAGAGATCTAAGCACTGTACTTCGTGCTGAAGGAATCATGGATATTAGAGAAGAAATACTCCGGATGTGGTTCGGCATTTGTGAAGGTAATTCATGGAAAGATTTGTGTGCACTTCGAAATCCGGACAAGCATATTTCTGATAAACAATTAGACCTTTTCCACGACCTTAGAGGCAAGGAAGAGAAAGAGATCAATAGTAAAATTACAGACTATACAATCCAACTTGAGCAAGTTGAAAACAAAATAGCAGTTTGCACCGATGAAAAAGAGAAGGCCCAAAAAATCCCAGAATTGAAAAATCTTCGTAATGAGATTCATCAAAAGATATTGATACGTACCCATCATATTGAAGAGGAACTGAGTAGAATTTATCAACGCCTAACTGGAACTGTAGATATATTCAGAGTACCTTCAATTATCACTGAAGAAAATGATTTTGCACTATTCTTTGAATTGCAACAAATGCTTCCAAAAGCTCGTGAAGCCGATAAGTTACATCATGAATTTATTGATCTTATCAAGAAGCACACTGAAGTGCAATCAACATTATCTTCAGGCCTAGAAGGGCAATCTGTAGCGGCGCTGAAAAACGCAATATCAATGGCTAACCGCTCTGATAGATTCTTCAATAGCAGCAATTATATTGCTCGTTATCTAGGAGAATTAATAATTGAGAAGAGGAAAATAAATAGAGAACTAGGGCGACTAAAGTCGTGGTTGAAGTATTGTGAGGACATTAAACACCAAAAATCTCGGAAATCTAAATCGAACAGTTCAAGGTATTCAAATCATAGTAAAATGAATAAGAAATCTTACGCAGAAGTGAAATCTAAAATGGAATCTGGAGAAGGTTTATCACTCGCAGAACTAAATATTTTACTGAATAATGGAGGCCTTTTCTCAGCGGAGAAATCAACGGACAAAAAATCACCGAAGAGTAAATATTCTCGTTCCAAGAGAAAGAATTCTAATAATGATTTATCTGCGCACAGAGGCCCTAGAGGTCGCTCAAAAAATGTCCGTAAGGAGTGATGAAGTTGCAAGATGGCATCCAATGGATGTTAGGTCCGGAACCAAAAAACTTGAGCCCAATATGGACACAAGAAGTATTGCAGCTATTTTTACGCGAAAACGGTGAAGAATATTCACAGAACTCTGTTTCTAGCCTTCCA
>TARA_B110000438_G_scaffold232652_1_pt1 | contig 10896 bp, 10 predicted proteins | sample TARA_B110000438 | Tara Oceans TARA_B110000438 (sample SAMEA4398413) | marine metagenome | biome: Polar Biome; feature: [MES] marine water layer (ENVO:01000295) within the mesopelagic zone...; material: water (ENVO:00002006), including particulate matter (ENVO:01000060) such...
TCCAAAATCATAAAAGCAACAATTGACCCAGTAATTCCAGAATCTCCTCTCGATTCAACCGGAAAAATTGACGAAGGATTCCCATTTAGATATTATAAAAAACATTTTTGGGATAACATTGATTTTACTGATTCAAGAATTTTAAGAACTCCTCTTTTCTTCTCAAAGATGGAACAATATCTAGATAAAATGACCGCTAAAGATCCTGATTCTATTATTGTTTCTTCAAATACTTTAGTTAAAAAGTCAAAAGCTAATTCTGAGATATTCAAATATGTTGTCTCTCATATAACATCAAAATATGAAAGATCAAAAATAATGGGAATGGATGCAGTATTTGTTAATATGGTAGAAAACTATTACATAACTAATATGTGTACTTGGATAGACTCTACACAGCTTAAAAAAATAATAGAAAGAGCAGAGAAAATTGCTCCAAATCTAATTGGCAAAGTAGCTCCAGAGTTTATTGTCTACGGAATACCTTTTATGAAAGATTTAGATGGCACTACTCACACTTTACAATCTGTTAAAGCTGATTATACACTGTTAATTTTTTATGGACCTACTTGCGGACATTGTAAAAAAGAAATACCTAAAATAAAAAACACTTTAGACTCTTTAATTGACCTAAAATATAATATTAAAACTTTTGCTGTAGCTACTGAATTTGATAAAGAAGAATGGAGAAAATTTATTAAAGATCAAAAAACAGAAAGTTGGTTAAATGTTGCAGATATCAGTCATGATAAAGATGGTAATCCTCTTGCAAGTAGTGACTGGAGGGACAAATACGATATATATTCAACTCCAGTAATCTATCTATTAGATGAAAAAAAGAAGATACTTGCTAAAAGAATTAATTACAAGCAATTAGCAGAGATAATTACTAGAAAATAATATCATAACATCACTTCAGTAGAACCTCCATTTAAAGATTCATAATATCTTAATTTATAACTATTTAATAAATGATGAATTTCTTTTTTTAAAACCCCTTCGCCAATTCCATGTACAATAATAATTTTATTGGCATTGCTATTAAGCCCTTTAATTAAATTACTCTCACAGTTACTAAGTTGTTTTTGAACAATTTCATAATTCGTCATAAAATGATAGTCTTCATCAATATTCTCTATATGTAGATCAATTTTTATAACATTTAAATTTGAACGCTCCTTATTCTTTTTATTATTTGTCTTACTAGAATCTTTATTGGACTCCAAATTACCATAAGCCTGCATATTATCAGTATTTAAATCAAATTTTATTATATCATTATAATTAACAACAGATAAAAATTTAGAACTATCTTCAACTTGAATTTTTCGTTCTGAAATAATAGATCTTATAGTTCCATAATCATTAGATTTAATGAATTTAACCTTATCTCCTATTTTAAACATAATTTTCATTAAAAATAAATTGGATGTATTTTAAATTTACTATTACTAAACTCTAACGCTGGAAAAGGAAATTTTATAAAACCAAAGGTATGACCTAAAGCATTTAGAAACTTATTTTTAGTCTTGACTTTAGTTAAGTCAATATCAAAAGACAATAGATACTGTCTTTCCCTATTATCATTAGTTAGATTACTACCTGCGACCATACCATTAGCACTATAACCAACTGCAATGTTTAACCAATCTGGTATATTGGTTTTCTTATTATAAAATGAGTTTAAGTTACAAGACAACCAATAAGTTTGACCATTGTAATCCTTTAAACTTCTTTGAATAAAAGAATTTCCAAATAAATCCACACTATTCTTAGAAATATCTGATCTAGAGTAACTATACTTAAGTTGCATTCTTTGTTCCTTCCAATAAAGTTCTTGAGATATAGCAAGAGCTGATCCTAATGAATTTGCTAAAATATCTCCAAAAGAAGCACCCCAATTAGTAGAGAATCCATCAAGAATTTCTATAGTTGTGTTAAAAATTGTTCCATTCAAACCGCCAATCCAAATAGCTTTATTTGATTTAATTCCAGTTGATTGATATAATTTAATTCCAACAACTCCACCATAATAAGATGTTGTCATATGACCCATTTTATCCATTTGCATCCAATACAAATTATCATTAACGAAATGAAAGCTAGATTTATCATAATTTTTATACCAAAGTTCATTAAAACCAATTAAAGCTAAAGAGTAAACACTAGCTTGAGTTATTACAAGACTTTTTAAGCTAATATCATTAGTTTTAAAATTTATAGATGTAGAATCATATGAATTAAATGAAGAAAGATAATTAAATTGAGAAAAAGCAGTTTTTGAAAAAAAAACTATACCAATAAGTATAATTCTCATTTTAAGCCTCTATTACAGATTTAACACTCTTAAGTATATCAAATGCCCTTTCGCTAGATGAACTCTCAGCATATGTTCTTAAAACAGGCTCTGTTCCTGAAGGACGAATAAGTAACCAAGAATCATCTTCAAAGAAATATTTATAACCATCAATATCTTCTGTTCTAACAATTTTATAATCACCAAAATGAGAATAGTAACCATCTTGACAATTTTGAATAACCTTATTTTTCAACGCATCAGTAAGATGAAGATCAACTCTTTCAAAAGAGAATGGACCAACAATTTTATAGACTTCATCAATTAAATCTTCAATAGTCTTACCTGATTTAGCCATAAATTCAAAAAGTATCAGCCCCATCCAGATACCATCTCTTTCTGGAATATGACCTCCAGTAGCAATACCTCCTGACTCTTCACCACCTAAAAGTACATCTTCAGTAATCATTTTTCCAGCTATATGCTTAAAACCTATTTTAACAGTTTCCTGTTCTAAATCATAATATTGACAAATCTTCTTAATCTTATCTGTGCAAGAAAAAGCAGTCACAACCTTACCAGAAATTCCTTTATACTTAACTAAATAATGAATAAGAAGAAGAATTAAATGATGTGCATCAATAAAATTACCAGAAGAATCAAAAAGCCCTATCCTATCAGCATCACCATCAGTAGCTAAACCACAATGAATATTATCGTTAGATTTAATTAGTTCTGAGAATTCCTTTAAATTTCGGTAAATCGGTTCTGGAGCAATACCAAGGAATCCTGGATTGTCGTCACAATGCAATAATGTTGTTTTTGGTAAAAGTTTCTTAATTACATTCATACCAGATCCATACATAGCATCATAAGCAAAATTCATTTTTGAATTACTAATAATGTCTAAATCAAAATTAGCTTCAACATGCTTGCAATAAATAGTTTCTAAATCAATAAATTGAATTAAACCATCTTTTACATAAGATTCAATATTTAAGGAATTAATATCAATATTATTTTTATTTGGTATAAGTGATTCAACCTGTATAATATTATCTGGAAGTAATGGCCCTCCAAAGTCACCCTTTAATTTATAACCATTATATGAAGGAGGATTATGACTGGCAGTAATAACTACTCCAATACTTGCTTTTTCTCTAACAACGCCTAATGAGACCATAGGAGTTGAAACAAAACCCTCAGCGAGCTTAACATGAATTGCATGATAAGCAAAAACCTTAGCAGCAGTTTCAGCAAATAATTTACCTCCAAAACGACAATCATGTCCAATAATAACACTTGGGTTATCAAAATTATTTTTTAACCAAATAGCAACAGCAATACTTACTCTTGCAACATTATCAACTGTATAATCTTTAGCAATTATTGCTCTCCATCCATCAGTTCCAAATTTTATATCTGACATTTTTTTTTTTTAGATTACAAAATTAAATAATTAACGTAATATTTTTTTCTTATTTAGCATTTTCTGATATTTCCTTGCATTAATAAGATGTTGAGCGTAGTTTTTAGCAAAATTATGATAGCCTGAAAAGTCTTCTTTAGCACACATAAAAATATATTTATGTTCTTCAGCATTAAGGACTGCATCAATAGCATTTATTGATGGAATACAAATAGGACCTGGAGGAATACCTTTATTTAAATATGTGTTATAAGGAGATTTTACTTTCTTATCTTTATTTAGAACCCTATTTATATTAAAATCATTTAATGCAAAGATCAAAGTTGGATCAGATTCAAGTCTCATCCCCTTTTTCAATCTATTTAAGTAAAGACCTGCAATAGTTGGACGCTCATCTATTCGAATATTTTGTTCTTTTTCTACTATTGATGCTAAAGTTGAGATATCTTGAAATGATAAATTAATTTCTGCAGCCTTATTTACTCTAGATTTATTCCAAAACAACTTATATTCCTTTAACATTCTTTGACGAAGTTTAGTGGCTGATGTATTCCAGTAGAATTCATATGTATTAGGAATAAATATTGAAATAATATTATATTCATTAAAATTATTTTTCTTTAAAAATTTCTCATCTAAAAAAACTTCTAAAATATCACTTGAATCAGCTTCAAGATAGCTAGATAATTTGGAAGAAACACTATTCAAGCTTCTTATATTGTTAAATGTAACTTTTACAGGAGACTGTTTACCAGAACGTAACAGATTAATTAACTCATTGTTATTCATGTCTTTATTAATAAAATATCTTCCTGGTTTAATATTATTAATGTAATTTTTTTTGTCAGCAACCCATTTAAAAGATTCAATATCTAATAATAAATTGTAGCTCTTTAGCATATAAACAAGATCTGAGAATTCATCATCACTATCAATAAAAATATACCTCTCTTCTATCTCATCGCCAAATCTAATATTTGCTTTACAGATTTTTTTATATAACTCAAAACCAATAATAGATAAGACTACCATTCCTATTATCATTACAGTAATAATAATCTTAACTAGAGAGGAATTAGATTTTTTTGATTTCAATTTAATTGTTTAATCATTAATTTTGCTTTAGCGTTATTTGGATTAATTTCTAATATATGATTTAAATTTTTTCGTGCCAAAAATATATCATTCTTTTTAATATATAACAAAGCTAGGTTTTCATAAGCAATTAAATAGTCAGGATCAAAACTAATTGCAGTAGTTAAATTATATTCTGCTTGATCATAATCTTGTCTCAATATATTTAAATAACCCATATTTAAATAGGCTTCTTTCCTATTAGGATTAAGGATCATTATTTGAGATATTATATTTTCAGCAGCTTCAAATTGATCATTATTTATATATAATGCAACAAGTTTTAATTTATAATCTATAACAAAAGGAGATAAATCTGTAGCCTTTATAAAAAACCTCACACCCTCATCTATAATGCCATTTTTTGCATAAGCGTCACCTATTCTAGAAAAAGCAAGTGATAATGCATCATCTGAATAATATTTATAAATAGATGAATCTAAAGCCAGATGATAATTAATTAGGTTATAATAATCCTTTTTAAGATAATAATATTGAATAAAAGAAGTGAAAGATTTATTATTATCGGAGATACTTAAATAGAAGAAAGCACTATCTAAATAAATAGGATTCTGTTCAAAACTTTCATATCTTTTAAGATATGCCATTGACTTAGATAAATTGGATGAGTTATTATTATTAATAGCAAAAAGACCAATAAACTCTCTATCTGTTTTTTTATTCACAATATACTTATCCTTTTTAGGTATTGAAATATTATGATCAGTAATAGAAATATGTGGAATATCTATAGAAGATGAATTTGGCATATGACAACTTGCACAATTGGAAATATTTTGTTCATCTTCACATAATTTATGACAATCCATACATTTTTTATCAAAATATTTATCATTTAACATCCGAATACTTTTATGAGGATTATGACAATTAATACAAGTCATATCAGAATTTTTAAAACACTCACTTTGTTTTAGACGTTCAACATGAGAGGCCATAATAAAACCATCATCATTTTTATATTTTGGAAGATATACATCAATAAAATCATTTAAGTGCATGCCAGGTTTAAAATCTTTAAATGATTTGTTATCATGTAGTATAGCTGTTCCCTGTAGATGACATCTTTGACAAATATCAAATTGCAAATCAGTAGGCAGTCTAGATGGATTAACAATTGAATAGTCAATATATTTTGATGTGTCAATTATAATCCCTTGACTCTTCTGTTTAATATGTAATTCTCCTGGACCATGACATCTCTCGCAATCAATACCATCTGGAATATGATGATACATATTATTTGAGCCTGCAACATGATTTGGGTATGCATTATGACAACTAATACATTCCATATTAATTTCTCTTGAAAACCTAGAATTATTGCCATTTTCATAACCAGGTGGCAAATCAGAAATACTATCTTGAGTATAATAGGTATACGGCATCTGGTGTAAATACCCATTTATTTTAAATAAATGAGAATTTGTATGGTGTCCAGATCCAATTATATAATCCACTTTTTTTTCTATTTTGTGAACAGTATCTTCAGAAACAATTCTAAACTCTTTTATCCATAAACTATCATCTTTCCATAATGGCAAATAAGATAGGTTTTTTACAGAGTCATAAATAATTGATGGATTTGAAGAAAGATTAGATGTTAATCTACTTGCAGGAGAAATAGATCTCCCCATTCCAGTTTCCATATATGAACTGTAAATTTCATAATGACAAATCTTACATTGCTCCTTGCCTACATATTTGACAGTATCATTATGATTTAAATAAGTTTTAAACTCAACAATCTCACCTCGATTACATGATAGAAATAATGGTATTAAAATAAAAATAAAAAACCTCATTTATTTAATTGATATAAATTATTATTTATATGCAAAAAACCTAACTTTTTAAAAAGTGCTATGCTAATAATATTTTCTTTCTTAATATTAGCAAATAAAAATAGTAAATCTAAACTATTCCATGAATACGATATCAGTAACGCTAAGGCTTTAGCTCCATATTTATTGCTTCTAAAATCTTTTGATATAAATATTCCAATACCTGCTTGCTGTAGTAATTGATTATATTCAAACAAATCAATTAAACCAATAGGATCATTATCTAAAGTAATGACAAATCGTATTTGAGAATATTTACTTATATCTGCATTTGAATTAGATATATATTCTCTAAGTGTTTCTTTAGAAAAATAATTAGATTGATTAGTAAATTGATTGTTTAGCGGATCATTCTCAATAGAATAAAGAAAATTCAAATCAGATTCTATTAATAATCTTAAAGAAATATTATCTGCTTTTAGCATTCAAATTCTCCAATATATACTAAGTTTACCGAACCGGTTAACCAAATATTTCTATAAATACCATTAAATTCTTCAAACATTACTGATAAATTTCCTCCTCTACTAATTAAAGAAATTATATTTTCTTCAATAAGACCAGAATGATATAGAGCGATAGCTGAGGCAACAGCACCAGTACCACAAGAATGTGTTTCAGATTCCACACCTCTCTCATAAGTTCTAATTTTAATATCATTATCATGCTCAATAAAATTAACATTAATTCCTTTTGATTTATATTTAGGCATATTTCTAATACTAGCTCCCTCAAGATCAATATTAATATTATCAACATTCTCAACTATATTTACTAAATGAGGAGAGCCTGAATCAATAATTATATATTTATTATCATAATCAATCTTTTTAATATCTTTAAATTTAATTGACACTTCATCATCATCTATACTTGCTTCATGCATACCATCTATTGCCATAAACATTATTTTATTACTAGATATGTCTAATAAATTTGCAAAAGAAACTATACATCTAGAACCATTTCCACATAAAGTTGATTCAAAACCATCACTATTAAAGTATATCATTCTAAAATCATACTCATTATGATTTCTTAGAACGATTAGCCCATCCGCTCCAATACCCATTTTACGTTCACATAATGATTGAATTAATATAGAATCATGAATATCAAAATTATTATCTCTATCATCAATTATAATAAAATCATTGCCTGTAGCTTGATATTTATGAAATTCTATAATCATGATTGTAAAAATACAATATAAAAATTATGGACACCAAACATATATATAAATAGAAAAATATAAATTTGCAAAACTAAAACTAAACACAAAATGATTAACTCAAAGCTTTATGACGATCAATTTAATACATGGATCTTAAATGAAAAATTAGCAGTAAATTTATTAAATTACTCAGGTCAATTAATGTATGATAAAGGAATTGAAATTGTACTCTTTAGACAAAATATTTTAGATATTGGAGTCACTGAGTTAATGAGATTATTTTCATATGCAGAAAATGTTGTCAAAAGAAAGATAGATATTAAAACTGCACTAGAATTAATAAAAGAAATTAATCATCTAGCCCTTCCTCCATCAAAATTAGATATTGGATTATTGACTGCAGAATATATTGAAGATTCTCCTAATAGTTTCAAAGACTTTCTAGAGGAAAAACTAACTAAAATTATTAATTCAAAAAATAATTTTCAACCTAGAGATATTGTATTGTTTGGTTTTGGAAGAATAGGAAGATTAGCTGCAAGAGAATTAATTAGACAAGCAGGAAATGGACAGCAAATGAGATTAAAAGCTATAGTTGTTAGAAACATTACTGATGAGCAAATTATAAAAAGAGCAAATTTACTTAGAAATGATTCTGTTCATGGCTCTTTTAATGGAGTTGTAGATATAGATATAGAAAACAAAAGAATTATTATTAATGGACAGATAATTCATCTCATAGAAGGTTCTAAACCAGATGAAATTAATTATGAAAATTATGGAATAAAAGATGCCTTACTAATAGATAATACAGGTGCATTTACTTCAAGAAAAGCATTATCATGTCACTTGAAATCTAAAGGGATAAATAAAGTATTACTTACAGCACCTGGAACAGAAATCCCAAATATAGTTTATGGGATTAATAATAAAGATCTTGATATAGAAAATATTAACATCTTCTCAGCTGCTTCATGTACTACAAATTGTATCGCTCCTATTTTACAAATTATTGAAGATAAATATGAAATAATAAATGGTCACCTAGAAACTGTTCATTCTTATACAAATGACCAAAATCTGCTTGACAATATGCATAAAAAACCCAGAAGAGGAAGATCAGCTGCAATTAATATGGTTATAACTACAACGGGTGCAGGAAAAGCAGTAACAAAAGTCATTCCTTCTCTAGAGGGGAAATTGACTGCCAATGCTGTTAGAGTACCAACTGCAAATGTATCATTAGCTATAATGAGATTAAATATTAAAAACAAAACTAATATTGATGAAGTTAATAATTTAATAAGAGAAGAAGCTATATGTGGAAATCTTGTAAACCAAATAAATTACCAAATTGACCCAGACTTGGTGTCAACAGATATAGTTGGAAATCCTTGTTGCTCAGTATTTGATAGCAAAGCAACTATTGTTACTGAAGATGGGCAAGATATAGTGCTATATGTTTGGTACGATAATGAATTTGGATACACAAAACAAGTTATAAGATTAGCAAAACAAATATCAAAAGTTCGTAGACTGACATATTACTAATACAAATGAACTCTGGAAAATTAAGAATAAATAATAGAAGCTTTATTAAATATAAATTCTTTAATTCTTTGTTTTCAGGAACAGCAGCAGGTATTACTTTTAGCATATTCAGTTCATTAGATGCTTCTATAGCCGCTATATCTGGAATTACCTTAACAATATTAACACTGTTTGTTGCTATGTTATATTCTAAAATTCTCAATATAAATTATTTTTACAAAATTTCTCTTTTTGTAGAATTAATTATTTTGAGTGTTGTGGTAGGGTTTTTATTGTTCTCATTTAATTATCAAATTGCTCTTTTTATATATATTGGATATCAGATAACATTTGTTTTTGGAGACTATCTATGGAGAGCGGAAACACTATTGTTGAAAAAAGATAAAATTCTTACTTTAGTTGATGTTGCAAAAAAAATTGGATACTTAGTTGGTTTAGGCTCTGCCTTAATTTTTTACAAAATAATTGAGCACAAATTTCAAATTATTGATGAAGAAACGCAAGTATTTTATATGCATTATTTTTTATTAATAATTGAATTATTAATAATTATATTTTTAGTAAGATCTTTTCAAAAACATAAACACTACTAATGAATAAAAAAACATATTATAATTTAATAATATTAATATTTGTATTTCTCATGTTTTTTAAAGCTCAATCCCAAGAAAAAAAACAAGAATCAGAAGAAAATAATAAAATAGTATTTATGGGAAATTCTATTACAGAATTTTGGCCTAAATATTCTAATTTATTTTTCTTAAATCCATCTTATATCAATAAGGGTGTCAGTGGCCAAACTACTACACAAATGTTAAAAAGATTTAAAGTAGATGTTATTAATGAAAAACCAAATTCAGTTGTTATATTAGCTGGAATAAATGATATAGCAAGAAATACTGGACCAATTTCTATTAAAGATATTTCAAAGAATATAATTGAAATGTCTAATCATGCTCGAACAAATAATATTAATGTTATAATTTGTTCTGTATTACCAGCAAAATATATTCCTTGGAATGGATCCATAAAAGATACTAGAAGAAAAATAAAGTCACTAAATTTGTTATTATATCAATATTGTGAAGAAAATAAAATTATCTATCTAGATTATTATTCAGAAATGGTAGATACTGAAGGTGGTTTAAAAGCACCAGAATATACATCCTATAATGATTTAGTTCATCCAAATAAAATGGGTTATAAAAAAATGGAAGAGATTTTATTAAATGTTTTAAAATAGAAAAGGCTCTTTTTAAAAAGAGCCTTTTCTATAAGTACATACAATTAACAATTATTTTTTATCATCTTCTACTTCTTCAAAATCTACATCAGTAACATCATCTGAATTTGACTCAGTAGATGCTTCAGGTCCAGAATTTTCAGATCCCTTAGCCTCTTCAGTAGCTTTATACATTTCTTCTGAAGCTACTTTCCATGCAGCATT
>TARA_B110000438_G_scaffold47357_1_pt1 | contig 10891 bp, 7 predicted proteins | sample TARA_B110000438 | Tara Oceans TARA_B110000438 (sample SAMEA4398413) | marine metagenome | biome: Polar Biome; feature: [MES] marine water layer (ENVO:01000295) within the mesopelagic zone...; material: water (ENVO:00002006), including particulate matter (ENVO:01000060) such as......
TAAATCTTGAAGTGAAACGTCTTCTTGGAGAAACTGTATTTTCAGGGGACTGGAATGCTTCTATGGTTGGAGCTGATCTCGTCCCTTATTTTCCCGCTATAGCGTTGCTTAACGCCCAAGCTTCAGTCGGTGGGGAGATTGTTTGGCATCCGTCGACTAACTTCATCGAGTGGGATGCGGCCTTGTCGTCGGAAGTGTCGTCCTTTCTGTTTCGCGACGAAGGCGTTGTTAAGACTGATGCAACGGCGCGCTTCTTGTTGGATTCAAACGATACTTTGAGTATTCTTGAAATATCAGCGGAAGTGTCGGATCAATTAGGTGAAAGATTTCAACTTCAATCTATGCAACCTTGGGAAGTTGGGCGGGAAAAAGCGTTGATGCGTGTTGTAGCTGATGGATTTCGCCTTGGTAGATTTTCAACCTATTTTCCCCCCGCGGTTTCCTTCTCCGGTGAATTCGATGCCGAGTTCGATGCCGATGGCGTTTTGTCTCGATTTACTCATGTTGATTTGAGGCGAGAAGGAGAAGACTGGGCGAAGGTTTCGGGAATGCTCGAGGGAATCTTTTCTTATGACGAAGAGATCCCAGTGTCCTTTTCCCTTGAATGTGAACTGGGACCGGAAATGCTTGAGAATCTTTTCCCGTCCGGCGGTTTCGGGGAAGTCTTCGGGCAATTCGGTGCCCAAGGAAAAGTTAAGTTGGCAGGCGGTTGGAAAAGGGGGGCACTGGAATTGAATATCTTTGAGGGAAGCCTTTCCACCACCTCGGGAGAGCGTCAGCTCCATGCTCAAGGGTTAGGTCCTTTGAGAGTGTCCTTTCACAATGGGAAACCGAGACTTGCTGCAGTAGAGGAACAAGATGCCGAGCTCTTACGGCTTTCGGTCAAGAAATTCCCCGTGGACGGTTTGCTCAATTGGCGGAGCGGTTGGTTCCAAGGGGACCTATTTGAAGGGAACGGCACGGTTTTTTTCGAGGACGGTAGACTTGGATTCCGTTCAGATCGGGTCGCCGTGGATCATGGGCGCGTCTTTCAAAATTCAAAGATGGTGGGGGAAAACCTGAACTTACGCACAGGCCTCAAATTTCTTTCTCTACCCGAAGGTGGAGGTGAACTGGAATTGTCCGACTTGCACTTACTTGTCGAGGGAACTGAAATGGCGACGGGCGACATTGCGTTGACTCTGGTTAGGGACGAAGAAGCAAACGCGAGTGTGGTAACCCAGTTGCAGTCCGCCAACTTTGATGCGGACTTGACTCAATTGGCAACAATCGGCTTACCCGCATTTCGGAATCTTTCGGAGGGGCGATTACGAACAAACAATCTCAAAGTGCGTTCCGGAGAAAAGCTATCAATCGAGATGGACGGATTTCTTTCCGGGCAAAGGGCTCTTCTAAATGAAGGAGGTAAGGCGCCGTCCTTCGAGGCTGGACTTCGCGTGACCGGGGAAGGGGATTTGCACGACTTTTCCAAGTGGATCGGATTACGGTTGGAGGGGCGGTCTGCAGCAACCGACGTGGAAGTCGATTTTGCTCCTGATTCCCCTTCTGCCAAACTAACGGGGGAGAACTTGGTCGCCCTAGACTTGGCTTCTTTCTTACTTTGCTTTTCTCCTGAAGACGCTGAAGGTTCACCCATCAACTTGGGAGAATTCATTGAGATGATTTCGAGAAATTGGCAACTGGACCTCGGGTTCCTTAACCTTGGCGACAATCTATCTATAGCCAAAGTGACTGGAGAGGCGAATGCCTCTGATTCAGGTGTCTTCGACATCCGGATTGAGGGTGAAACCGGAGGAGGAAACATTATGTGTAGAGGTCGCTTGGAATGGAGTGATGATGATGCGTTAAGTCCGGTCATGGACAATTTGTTGATTTCCGGAAGAGATTGGAACGCAAGCCGAGTCGGTTTGTTCGAGGGTTCGTTTTTTCGATTAAATGGATTGCTGGATTGGGATGCTAACGGATCTTTTGTTCCTGAATCCGGTTTTGTTGGTGAGGTCGTTGCCGTAGTAAAGGCTTGTTCTCTGACTACCTTGCCCGAGGCAAACGGATCAGCTCGACTGGACAGTTTGCGTGAGAGTTTCGCTCGATTATTGGGTGCCGAACCCATTTTGGCTAATGACAAGAATGAAATTCTAAGTCGTTTGTGTCTTTTGCCTGCCGAGTTTAATGTCGTGGAGGCTAGACTACGTGTCCGGCGTACCATCGAAGGCAAAGTAGAGATTCAGGAAGTATTTCTGATCGCCGACGATTTCTTTGTTCGAGGTGCGGGCGAAGTTTTTAAGACCGGCAAACAAAAGCTTTCACTGACAATTGGGGCGAAAGGAAACCTCGGATTAATCTTGGGTGCAGCCGGCATGCTATCGGAAGGCAAGCAGGAGAAGGGGTATCGGTTATTGAAGCTGGAACCGATTGTCGTTGAAGGAACTTGGCGAGAACCCGATTTCGTTAATCTCATCCGCTTGCTCGCATCCGGTTTGGGCTTGGCGCCATAAAACTGGTTATGCCTTGGACGTCACTCTGTACGCAGGAGATTTATTCGTGCTGGGTTTATAAAATGATCTAGAAGAACATTCCCGTCCAGATTTTGCACTGTATCATCTTTAGAAGCTGCCAGTTCGTTGTAGACTGTCCATAAACGCTCGGCATAAGCATGCTGAGAAAAGTTTTTGCGAACTGCAGAAAAGTTCGCTGCCAGTGTCTTGTTCGAAAGGTTCCCGAGGTTCGCTTGAGCTCGGATTTCGCCAGCGAGATCGGTGCTGTCGGCGACGATGGAAACCAGAATTTCTTGAAAGGGTTCATCGAGACGACCAAAGTCGATTTTCCCATTCTGGTAAATGGAGCTTTGTGCCATATCCAAGGCTTTTTCCGGGAGCGGTCGTTCGTAGTCGGCGTAAAGCTTCTTTAGTGCCAAGGCGATTCGGCTTTCAATTTCTTGTCCCGGGAGAAGGTCGAGGGGGAGCTCCATGCGGGAGTAAAGATGACCGAGTTCCAGACCCAGGGTAGCAAAGTCATCCGTGACTTCGGGAATGTTTCGCCCGAACAGGTTTTTCCCAAAGGTCCAAGGCTCGAGAAATCCCAATCCGAAACCCTCTGCTACACTTGTGGAGACGAGAGCCTGTGAGGCGTTTACTACTTCGGAGAAGGAAAGGTCTGGGTTTTCGCCAATGCCAAAAGTGAGAGGCAGATTTCGTTCGACGGAAAAGGCCTTCCATCTTTCGTATTTAGGACGGAATTCAGGATTTGTTGGCCCGAGACTATTCGCGAAATGAAGATCGGAATGGGCGGCGGCTAGGAGTGCGAGTTCGCCGAGGTTTTTTCGTCGAACCGCTCGCACGGGGTAAAGGTGCAACTGTTCGGGAAGATCGACTTTTTCACAAGCCGACTTAGCATGCGCGGGTTCGGGAATGGCATTTGGGAGGAGGAGTGGTGGAGGATGGCCGGAAGTCAGATCTGCTAAGAAATGGTGGTCACGTCGATTGAGCCCGGCGTATCGAATATGAGAACCCGCAGGATAGAGGCGATTGCGAACTCTTGAGAGGGCGCGATAGTTTCCCGGTCGCCCATCCTCCGCGAAGTCGTGAATATGAAGCAGTAGCGGATGTCCGCGTTCGGCCAACTGGTAAATGGCTTCGGTCAATGCGGGGTTTTTCCCGAGAGAGTGGTTGTGCACATGCCACAAGTCGGGTGCCGTTCCCAGACTTTCCCTTGCGGCCTTTTCGAGATTTTCTCGCAGGTGGGTTGGGTCCGTAACTTGTGAGGGATTGCTGTAATCGAGTCCCTCGATAACGGCTATGTCTTTTATTTTTTGGCCGAAATAAGGGCGACCCGAAAGAACCACGAAATGAGGTCTTTCCGGAGATTTCTCGAAAGCGTCAAAGGTGTTTTCGATGACTCGGGTTACACCGCCGGGTTCAAGATGATAATGGACGACGGCAATCTTCAAAGTGTCGGTGTTTGACTCTACGATTGTTTGGATAGCTTGCGTCGAGCAAGGTAGGCTTCTACTTCGATCATTGGTGGGCGTTCCTCTTCCACTACTTTTTGAGTGAGTTGTCGATAGTGACCTTCCTCGACTTCGAACTGCCTGTAGATGGTCTCCATGTCCGGCAGTTGATCGATGCGACCATGAGATCGCAAGCGATTGAGAAAGGTCTGGAGGATCCCGAAGCTCATTTTGCCAAGCGCGTTGGTTGTCTGATTCCGGTGTACCCGGCGATCGAGGTCCGTCTGGGCAAACGCTTCAATCCCGTATTCTTGATAGAGGTCCAGTAGATGAGCAGTTTCAACGCCGTAGCCGATGGGAAAGGGGATACGCTCCAAGACTTCTCGGCGGGCGGCGTATTCTCCCGACAAGGGTTGGATGACATTGGTCAACTCGGGGTAGAACAAGGAAAAGAGAGGGCGGATCAGTATTTCCGTGACGCGTCCGCCACCACTGGGTCGCAGACCGGATGAGTAGTTTAGCGGTCGGTCATAAAAGGCTTTTACGTATTTTACTTCGTCACATCGAATCAGCGGAGCCACTAGTCCGTAGACGAAGCGAGGGTGAATGTTGGAGATGTCGGCATCGACGTAGCAGATGACGTCTCCCTTCAGTTGATAGATGGCTTTCCAAAGATTCTCGCCCTTGCCGCGTTTGTTACCCATTTCCGGAAGAATGTCGGCGGCAAGGTAAACGTCGGCGCCGTAAGCGGACGCCACCTCTCTCGTACGGTCGTCCGATCCTGAATCGATCACGGCAAACTCGTCTACCAATCCGTATCGCTCCATTAATTCCGAGCGGAGAATAAGGACTTCTTTTCCGATGGTTTTTTCCTCGTTGAGAGTCGGAATGCAGAGAGAGATGGTAAGGCCCTTCCGCTCCTTTTCCTCTACTAGCTTGCGGAGATCCCAGAAATCGCTGTGGTGGAAGGTGTTTTGTTCCAGCCAGCTTTTTGTGTCGTCCGTCATGCGTCGCAAAGTCCCTCATCGATAGCTCTTAGGAGTGCTATCAGCTGAGCAAGACCCTTGAATAGTGGTTCCAGAAGTATGCTCTCGTTTTCGTCGCGAAGGTTTTCGGCAGTGGTAAGCCCGAGGGTCACGCCGGGGTGACCTGCTTGGACGATTGCGTTTAGGTCTCCCGTACTTGGGTCCACCTTGGGAGTGATTGAGAGTGAGTCCATGATTGCACGGGTAGTCTTGACCAATGGATGGGAGAAGGGAATACCGCAGTTGGGGCGTCGGGCCACGATTTCAAGTTTTACTTCCGTGCCCGATTCCAAGGAGAACTCCTCGGAGAGATCTCGGACTTGGCTCTCCAGGTCGGTCACTACGGTGTCGGCCTCGCTAGTGATTTCGAAGCGAAGCGAGCCGCGTTTGGGAACGGTGTTGTAGGTGGATCCGCAACGGAGTCCGCCAAAAACGACACTTGTCTTTGGCTCGCGAGGCACCGGTATTTCCATGATTCGCCCGACTAAGCGAGAAAGGTGGGCGATGGCCCCGGAAGCTCCGAATCGGTTCCAGTCGTAATCGCCTGGGATTCGCAAGCTGATCTCGCATCGCAAGGCACCTAGGCCGGAGTGGCTCAAGCGTCCTTGTGTCGCCCCTTCCACGCAGATACCGGCTCGAAACGGCCGTTGGGTGGTTTCCAGAAAGTGATGGGCACCTTCGAGATTTCCCCGACCGAGGCTTTTGACGTTGGCGAGGAGAAGGAGATCGTCCTTAAGTTTGAGACCAAGTGAGTCGAGGAGTGTGGGGAGCGTGAGAATGGAGGAGAGACCGATGGCATTGTCCGCGATGCCCGGACCTGTGATTCTGTCTGAACCTACACACATTGCGTGATTGGTTTCGTGATCAAAGACATTGTCGGCGTGAGCCATGACGAGAATGGTGTTTTCTCCATCGGAACCGGGGAGAAGGGCCGAGGCGTTTCCGCAATCATCGATGGTGGGTGCAACTAAGCCGTTCTCCCGAAATCGATCGATTACGAAGCGTATCCTGTCTCCCTCGCCAAAGGTAGGGGAAGGGATCTCGCCTAACAGAACTGCGTTCGCGAGAAGTTCTTCTCGAACTTCACTTAGCCTTTCGACTTGTCCGGGAATTTCCTCCAAGAGTTTGGTAAGAATTTCTTCGCCGTTGATAATTTTGCTCTCCATGTTTCCTTGCCTTTAGGAAAAAGGAGCCTAACCGGCCACGTCAAAGTTTTCGAGAGGTCTTTGTTGTTGAAAACTTTGGTCATTTGGACATGGGTTTACTCAAGTCGCTGCAAGAGCGATTTTTGTAGCATCTCATGTCAAAAAAAATCGGATTTGTCTCAACTCGTTTTGCGGGGCAGGACGGGGTTTCTCTCGAGAGCGCTAAATGGGCGGAAGTTCTTTGGGAAGATCGACACGTCAGCTTTTGGTACAGTGGTAGAAGTGATCGCGAAGCTGACATCAGTCATGTCGTGCCCGAGGCTTACTTCGGATTTTCCGAGAACGAGTGGATAAACGAACGGATATGGGGATCCGAGCGTCGCAGTCGTCTACTGACCGAACGAATCAGGGATCTTTCGGAATACTTAAAGGGTACCCTTTATCAATTCGTAGAGAAGTTCGAGATAGACATTCTGATTCCTCAAAACGTGCTGGCTATTCCGATGCACGTTCCCTTGGGGATTGCCCTAACGGAGTTTCTCTCCGAGACCCGCATGCCGGCCATTGCCCACCACCATGATTTCTACTGGGAGCGCACGCGGTTCTCCGTGAATGCAGTGCCCGAATATCTAGATATGTCCTTCCCCCCTGATCTTGCGAATATGCGCGACGTGGTAATTAATCAGGAAGCTCAGGAGCAACTGGCCCTCCGGAAGGGCATTTCTTCTTTGGTGATTCCCAATGTCTTTGATTTCGACAACCCACCCGCGCCTCCCGACGACTACGCCGCCGACGTGCGGCAGGAGTTGGGGTTGGATCCCGATGACTTTTTCATTCTTCAGCCAACTCGGGTTGTCCCTCGCAAAGGGATCGAGCAATCAATCAAATTGGTGAGTCTTCTTAAAAACCCAAAGTGCAAACTGGTCATTTCTCATGAAGCGGGTGACGAGGGTTACGAGTATTACGGGATGCTCGAGCAACTCGCCAAAGAAGAAGGCGTAGACCTCCGCTTGGTCGCCGACCGGGTGGGCGAGGTGCGGCAGCGTGATTCGAAGGGTCGAAAGGTGTACACCCTTTGGGACCTTTATCCTCACGCTGACTTCGTTACTTACCCGAGCATATACGAAGGCTTTGGCAATGCTCTTCTTGAGGCGGTTTATTTCCGTAAACCTGTCCTGATCAACCGCTATTCCATCTTTGTCCGCGACATCGAACCCAAAGGTTTTCGCCTGCTAACAATGGACGGTTTCGTTTCTCCATCCCTTGCCGACCATGTCCGACAAGTTCTCCACAACGAATCTTACAGAGACGAAATGGTGAATCACAACTACGAGATTGCTCGGCAATTTTACTCCTACTCTGTCGTCCGCAGTAATCTACGAGCCTTTATCTCCAGCCTCACTGGCTATTAAATAGCTTGAAATGAACAGCATATCTTCCATCGTGAAGCATGTCTCCAACTCTAAATTGAAGACTATTCGCCGTCGCTTTCAAAAGCTATACGGATCTACCGTCGCGGACCAATTGCTTGAGCGTTTTTATCATACCCTCGGTCGCTATGGAGTGGGAATCGATGCTCATCAGACTGAGCGTTTGTGGAGCGAGAAGGACGCCGTTCTCATTACCTATGCCGACATGGTTTACCAAAAAGGCGAGGTTCCCCTCGAGACTCTTCGCCACTTTTGCAGTGAGCGTGTGAAAGGCGTCTTTTCCATAGTACATCTTTTGCCTTTTTACCCTTGGTCTTCCGACGATGGTTTTTCCGTCATCGATTATCGTGAGGTGGACGAGCGCTACGGGGATTGGGAGCATGTTCGGAGCTTTTCGGGTGAGTTCGATCTAATGTTCGATCTCGTGCTCAATCACTGTTCCGCAGGGAGTGACTGGTTTCTCGATTATGTCTCCGGAATTGAACCTGCTCTCAACTATATTCGAGAAGAAGACCCGGAGGCCGATCTTACGGCTGTCGTCAGACCCCGTTCTTCTCCTCTTCTGACTCCCACCTCCACTCGCGATGGCGAACGCCACGTATGGACCACTTTCAGCTCCGATCAAGTCGACCTTGACTGGCGTTCTCCCGATTTGCTCTTTGAGTTTCTGGATATTATAATGAAATATGTTTCCGAAGGTAGCCGGGTTTTGCGACTGGATGCGGTGGCTTTTCTTTGGAAAGAAATCGGAACGAACTGCTTGCATCTGCCTAAGACCCACGAGGTGGTTAAGCTCTTGCGGAATTTTCTGGAAGTCATTGCCCCCGACGTCATTATCTTGACGGAAACCAATGTTCCTCATGATGAAAACATAAGTTATTTTGGTCGAGGTGACGAGGCTCACATGGTTTATCAGTTCGCTCTACCCCCCCTTGTTTTGCACGGTTTGCTCAACGGCACTGCCGCTTATCTCACTGAATGGGCGAGCCACTTGGCGCCTCCGCCCCGCGGTTGCTCTTTCCTCAACTTTACCGCCAGTCACGACGGAATCGGAGTACGCCCTCTCGAAGGCATACTTTCACAGGAAGAAATCCTTGCCCTTGCCGAAAAGGTCGAGGCGCGTGGAGGGCTTGTCTCCATGAGGTCGCTTGAAGACGGTTCCGAGGTTCCCTACGAATTAAACGCCACCTACTTCGGCGCCCTTGCCGAACCGGAAGACGATGCAGTTGGAGAAGCTCGTTTCCTTTGTTCCCAAGCGGTGGCTCTTGCCATGCAAGGGATTCCCGCTATTTATTTCCATTCTCTCACCGCAACACCCAACCATATTCAAGGGGTTGAGGAAACTGGCCACAACCGGAGTATTAACCGCCGAAAATGGGAGCACGGTGAACTTACGGAAGTTCTCGATGATGCCGAATGTCTCGGTGCTCGGGTTTTCGACTGGTTGGCGCGTCTGCTGCGTCGTCGGGCATCCTGTCCTGCTTTTCATCCCGATGCCCCTCAGGTCATTAAGGAATACGGTCCCGATTTGTTTGCCGTCGAGCGCACTTCTCTCGATGGTTCCCAAACTGTTATTTGTCTCTTCAATTTTACGAATGCTCCTGTTCCTATTCCCGCAGCAATCCACATCGAGGAACTTTTTCCCGATGGAAAGGTTCGTGATTTTGCAGGTGGTTCCGATATCACCATTGGTCCGGAGGGTGTTGTTCTGAGACCTTACCAGACTCTTTGGCTTGCTCCGCTTTGAACCTTTTACTCTTTGAAGATCAGGCAAACGAGATTCTTTTGCCTATTGGAGATCCTCGGGTCGCTCATGTCAAAGAGGTCTTGAGGCGTCTGCCTGGCGACGACTTCGATGTTGCCGTCGTAAATGGTCCCAAGGGTAAGGCTACTATCTTGGAGGACGGTACCGCCGGATTACGCCTTTCCTTTCTTTGGCAAGAAAGCATTGAGGACGATCGAATTCCCATTGGTCTTCTCGTCGGTCTTCCCAGACCACAGACTGCTCGTAAAATTCTTCAGCAGGCAGCCAGTTTAGGCGTCGAGGCAATGGACTTTTTTGGAACCGACAAAGGCGAGCCTTCCTATGCCGACAGCAAACTGTGGAGTTCCGACGAGTGGCGTCGCCATCTCCTTCGTGGAGTCGAACAAGCTTTCTCTTCCTTTCTTCCCATCGTGAATCATCATCCTAATATCGAAGTCGCTCTTGCCGAATTACCTCGTTCCGGTAGCCGTTTCGCCCTCGACGTATACGAAGCCGCGTCACCGCTGGCTTTTACTGATTCTGCACTTCCGCGGACTCCGTGCCAGCTCGCCGTTGGTTCTGAACGCGGTTGGTCCGCCCGAGAACGTGACCTGCTGAGAGATTCGGAATTCGAATTTCGCCACCTTGGTCCCCGTGTTCTTCGGGAAGAAACTGCCTGCGTTGTCGCTCTGGGAATACTTTCGTCCGAGTACTGGTAAAGGGTTAGGCGGAAGTCGGGCGAAAAAGAGCTAGGATTGGTGCTCCCTTGCGTGCTTTTCCCAGTCGGCGCTCGCATCGCCATCCTTCCGCATCTAGCTCCACCTCACCGGGTAATTCTAAAATGAGCAGGGAACTTTTGTTTGCCAGACCGTCTCCAAGTATCCGAGCAAAGAGCTTTGGAGCAATTTTCATGAGAATGGCGTAGGGGGGGTCGGCGAATATTAGGTCGAAAGATCCTGATTGCCGAGGTGTGGTTCGGAGGGCATCGCCACTTATGATTTCAAAATTTTCCGGAGAAACATTGGCGCTTTTACATACGGCGGTCAGATTGTTTCGAAGGCATGATGCCGTGTTGACGTCTTGTTCGATGAAGGCCCCGCTTTCGGCTCCACGACTGAGTGCTTCCAATCCATAGGAACCTGTCCCTGCAAAGAGATCGAGGAATTTCGCACCTGACACGAGATCTCCCAATGAGGAAAATAAACGTTCGCGAACTGGTTCTGCAGCAGGTCGCAAGGGACTGCCTTTTGGTATCCTCAGTTTTATGCCTTTAGCTTTCCCTCCTGAAATTCTCATCTGATTAGAAGCTTTATTGAACGCCGAAGTGAACTGCCGGTCTTATTAAGTGCGTTTTCATGGTACTGAAGTACTGAATGACTTCATATCATTGTTTGGTTACAAGAGCACCGTCTTTGGACGGTGCTTTTTGTTGTACTCGTTGTCAGATTCCTACAGGAATGGTCAATCGCATTCGACAAAAAATGAGCCGGACCTACCGAGTCTTTGCACCGGATGACCTTCCATCGGAGGAAGGTATGTTTCGCTTGCAGGGAGAGGAAAGTCGTCATCTTTCCAGGGTTTTACGGGTTGGAGTGGGACAT